>Ga0209337_1000013_pt1 | contig 294082 bp, 292 predicted proteins | sample LinPmetageLP53_FD_184044 | JGI IMG/M metagenome (GOLD analysis project Ga0209337, IMG submission 184044) | Marine viral communities from the Pacific Ocean - LP-53 (SPAdes) (version 2) | ecosystem: Environmental > Aquatic > Marine > Oceanic | place: Pacific Ocean | collected 2010-02-08 | reverse complement strand
CTGAAACAAGCGGATCCCATCAAGGCCAGAAGTGTAAAAGCTTCATTCACAGGCCGGATAGATTCACGCATCCAATGCTGTCGACACAATTAAAAAACAAACCTTGCGCAGGAGGCGTCCATAGATTAGTGCCTTCGTGCCTTCGTGCGAGTCCCGAACCTTTACAGTTCCGGCCCGCCTTCGGTCACCGTCCATGTCTGTCCCTTGCTCAGCAAGCCCTGCAGATCCGGTATCTTGCCGACCGCCGCCGCTTCGTTCTGCGCCACGACCTGCGCCTCAAACGTTGGTCGCGGATCGTCATAGAGCACGCCGAGCGCCATCGGGAATTCGCCGAACTGCATCTCGACCAGCATATGCGCTACCGAACGGTTGGTCACATCATGGACGATCACGCCCGCCGCCTGCCAGTCCCCGTCGGACACATCGACCACTTCCAGCTGCAATGTCAGGGTATTGAGAGCAAGGCCCTTCTCACCCTTGGCGAACAGCATCGGTTCGCCGTCAACGAGATGCAACTGGGTATCGGCCGCCGTCTTCTTCGCCGCAAATTCCTCGAACACATCCTTGTTATAGACAATGCAATTCTGGAAAATCTCGATAAACGACGCGCCCTTGTGCGCATGCGCAGCTTTCAGCACATCGGACAGATTCTTGTGAATATCGATGCCGCGCGCAACAAAGCGAGCACCGGCACCCAGAGCAAAAGCGCAGGGTGAAGCCGGCCGGTCGACCGAACCATAAGGCGTCGAGGGACTATGCGTACCCTGCCGGCTGGTCGGCGAATATTGGCCCTTGGTCAGGCCGTAAATCTCGTTGTTGAACAGCATCACCTGGCAATCCAGATTGCGGCGCAGCAGGTGCATCGTATGATTGCCGCCGATCGACAGCGCGTCGCCGTCGCCGGTGATGATCCACACATCCAGTTCCGGATTGGCCAGCTTCACACCGGTCGCAATCGCCGGGGCCCGTCCGTGGATCGTGTGGAAACCGTAAGTCTCCATATAATAAGGAAAACGCGAGGAGCAGCCAATGCCGCTGATGAACACCGTCTTAGACGGATCGGCACCGAGATCGGGCATGGTCCGCTGCACCGCCTTGAGGATCGCATAATCGCCGCAACCCGGGCACCAGCGCACTTCCTGATCGGTTTCCCAGTCTTTCAGCGTCGTCGTGATTTTGGTCATCTCGTTCATGACAGATTCTCCTCGATCACCGCGGCAATTTCGGCGATGGTAAATGGCTGGCCGGACACCTTGTTGACCGGCTTGGCATCGACCAGATACTGGTCGCGCAGGATCGTCTTCAGCTGTCCGGTGTTCATTTCCGGCACGATGATCCGGTCAAAGCTCTTCAGCAGTTCGCCGAGATTCTTCGGCAATGGCCAGATATTGCGGATATGGACATGCGCCACATCCTTGCCGTCCGCGCCGGCGCGCGCCACCGCCTGATGGATCGGACCATAGGTCGAACCCCAGCCGACAACGCACAATTTGGCACCGGCCTTGCCGAATGCCAGTTCCTGGTCGGGCAGGCTGTCAGCGACGCCGAGTATCTTGTCGCGCCGGATCTCGGTCATCACCTGGTGGTTCGCCGGACCATATTCGATATGGCCAGTGTCGACGCCCTTCTCGATGCCGCCAATGCGGTGCATCAGGCCCGGTGTACCCGGCTTGATCCACGGCCGCTTCAGCTTTTCATCGCGGCTATAGGGCAGCAATGGCCCCTCGGGCTTGTCGGTCATGAAGCTGACCGGGAAGCGCTCCAGCGTATCGACGTCGGGAATCTTCCACGGCTCCGCGGCATTCGCGATATAGCCGTCGGTCAGCAGCATCACCGGAGTCATATATTGCACCGCAATCCGCACCGCCTCGATCGCGCAGTAGAAGGCGTCTTCGGGCGAACGCGCAGCGATCACCGGCATCGGCGCATCGCCGTTGCGGCCATAGACCGCCTGATAGAGATCGGACTGCTCGGTCTTGGTCGGCAGGCCGGTCGACGGACCACCGCGCTGCGAGTTGACGATCACCAGCGGCAGTTCGGTCATGATCGCCAGTCCCATGGCCTCGCCCTTCAGCGCAATGCCGGGACCGGAAGAAGAGGTGATGCCGAGACTGCCGGCATAGCTGGCACCGATCGCGGCGGTAATCGCGGCAATCTCGTCCTCGGCCTGGAAGGTGGTGACGCCAAATTCCTTGAGCCGCGCCAGATGATGCAGGATCGCCGAGGCCGGTGTGATCGGATAGCCGCCGAAGAACATCGGCAGCTCCGCCAGACGCGCGCCTGCCACCAGCCCCAGCGACAGCGATTCTGCGCCCGATACGGTCCGATAGGTGCCCGGTTCTGCCGGAGCGGCCGCAATCTTGTGATGCTGCAGATGACCGCCGCCCAGCCCGTCGCCGGAAATCTCGGCCGTTTCGCCATAGGCATGGCCGGCGTTGAGTGCGGCGATATTCGCCTCGGCAATATCCGGCAATTTGGCGAACTTGCTTTTCAGCCACTGCACCACCGGTTCGCGGTCGCGCTCGAACATCCACAGCGCAAGGCCGAGCGTCCACATATTCTTGCAGCGCAGCGCTTCCTTGTTGCCGAGGCCGAACGGCTTGACCGCATCCAGCGTCAGTTGCGAAATATTGAGCTTGAGCAGCTGCCATTTGGCCAGCGACCCGTCTTCCAGGGGATTGCTCTCATAATGGGCCTTGTCGAGATTGCGCTTTCCGAACTCGCCTTCGTCGGCAATCACCAGACCGCCGGGCCGAACCGCCTGGACATTGGTCTTGAGAGCCGCCGGATTCATCGCGATCAGCACATCCGGCTGGTCACCGGCGGTCTCGATGGCACGCGATCCGAAATTGATCTGGAACGCGGACACGCCAAAAAGCGTGCCCTGCGGCGCGCGAATTTCCGCGGGAAAATCCGGGAAAGTGGCAAGGTCATTGCCTGCCAGCGCCGTCGAGAGCGTGAACTGCCCTCCAGTGAGCTGCATCCCGTCGCCGCTGTCGCCGGCAAAACGCACGACGACATTTTCGGCGCCTTCGGGGCTGGGGTTATTCGGTTCTTCCTGCTTCAACGCGGTGGCCATGATTGAATTTCCGTGCCTTTGTTATGATGCAAACCGCTCTAGAGCAGCAATGCAAGGCGCTTCAAACCACAAAAACTAATAGGGATAAAGCATTTGTTTGGGCGCCCTGGCCCGATTAGCACTTGCCTACTGAACCTGGCCTGATCTAATCCGCCGGATAGCTGGCTGGAGAAGAGACATGACTGACACCTACGTCCGCCCCGATGTACAAATGATTCTGACGATGATGGAGCAATCCGATCAGCCGTTGATGTCGGAAGTCGAGCCTGCTGCCGCCCGCCAAATGTATAATATGATGGCAGCAATGCTCGAGGCCGATGCCGTCGAACTGCCGCGGATAGAGGATCTGTCCTGCCCCGGCCCGGCGGGTGACATCGCCCTTCGTCTCTATGACAGTCAGGCACAGCGCAACGCGGAAACGCCAGTCATCCTCTTCTATCATGGTGGCGGCTTTGTGATCGGCGACCTCGAATCGCATCACAGCTTCTGCACCTATATCGCCCGCGAGATGGATTTACCCGTCATTGCGGTCGACTACCGGCTGGCTCCCGAAGCGCCCTTCCCTGCAGCACCCGAAGACTCTCTGGCCGCCACGCGATGGGTTGCGGGCCATCAGGAACAGCTCAAACTCGACATCAGCGGCTTGATTCCCTGTGGGGACAGCGCGGGCGGAAATCTCGCATTGGTGGTCGGACAGGCGCTGGCGACCGACCCAGCTTCTGTTCCTGTCATCGCGCAATTTCCGATCTATCCCGCCACCCGCATGGATGCCGAGGGCGGATCGATGGACGAATTTGCCGAAGGCTTCCTGCTCACCAGGGAGAGCATGGAATATTTCGACCGCCATTATGCACCAAAGGACGATGACCTTCTCGTGTCTCCCTATCTCGGCGATCTTTCACGCTCACCGCCAACGGTATTGGTTACCGCCGGCCTTGATCCGCTGCGCGACCAGGGACGCGAATATGCCGCCGACCTGATCCGGCACGGCGTGAGTGCGACATTTTTGGAAATGCCCGGAAACGTCCATGGCTTTATCAATATCCGCAAGGCGGTGCCGTCCGCGGCGCAGGATGTGGACAAGATGATTGCCGCCTGGAAAAGCCTGATCGCATCGCTGCAATCATGATGGCGAGCGTCACCGAAACTGCCAGAAAGGCTCTGTAAGATCGATTATAGCAAACTCCCCTACCGCCCCTGCGCCGGTATCATGCTCGCCAACCGTGAAGGTCTGGTGTTCGTTGGCCAGCGGCTCGACGCCGCCGAGAGCCTCTATCCGGACGCATGGCAAATGCCGCAGGGCGGAATCGACGAGGGCGAGGATGCCGAAGCCGCCGCTCTGCGCGAATTGTGGGAAGAAACCGGCGTGATTGCCGATCATGTCCAGATCATAGGGCGGACCAAGGAGGAATATTTCTATGATCTTCCGGACGAGCTGCTCGGCAAGATATGGAAGGGCAAATATCGCGGGCAGCGGCAAAGCTGGTTCCTGATGCGTTTTACCGGTGAGGATCATCATATCGACATCCAGACCGATCATCCCGAATTCACCAAATGGAAATGGGCCGATCCTGCGGGATTGCCAGATATTATCGTACCTTTCAAACGCGACCTGTATCGCGCCGTTCTGAACGAATTCCAGCCACTGATCTGACCCCCAGGATTAGAGAATTTTTATGTACCGAACAGCATGGACCACCGCCCTTATCGGTGCTGCAGGCTTGTCCACTCCGGCCGTCGCCGCATTGCCCGAGCCGGTCAAAGCGATGATCGATGCCGCCATCGCATCCGGCAACAAGCAGGACGTGCTCGCAATTGTCAAAATTGCAAAAACGACCAACCCGGATGACGTCGCCGAAATTGACTCGATGCTGGCGAGTTATAACCACAATCAGGCAAAGCTTGCTGAGGCGGCGCTGCGCGAAAAGCAGGAAGCAGGCTTCTTCGAGAACTGGAAGGGACAGGGCGAACTGGGAGGATTCCGCTCGACAGGCAATACCAGAAACCTCGGTCTTTCCGGCGGCATCAAGCTGGTAAAGGATGCAGTCAAATGGCGGCTGAATTTTCAGGCCCGTGCCGACTATGAGCGCAACAAGGGCAAGACCACGCGCGATCAGCTAAGCGCGACCATCGAGCCGAATTATAAATTCGACCAGAAACTTTACGCCTACGGGCTCGCGCAGTTTGAACGCGACCGCCTCCAGGGATTTTCCGCCCGCTATACGATATCCGGCGGACTGGGCTATGAACTGGTCAAGACCAGCGATTTGCGGCTTGCCATCAAGGCTGGGCCGGCCTTCCGCGTCACCAATTTCGCCAGTGGAAAGTCAGAAAGCAGCCTTGCCGCTCTGGCCGGACTCGATTTTGACTGGAAGATTGCCGACAATCTCAAATTTTCACAGGATGCCGGCGGGACCTGGGCCAGCGATGCACAAGGCTACACCTCGGCGGTTGCCATTATCGACAGCGACAACGCCACTTTTCAGGCCACGTCCGCACTGGATGCCAAATTGATCGGCAGTCTTTCGGCGCGCTTTTCCTATACGATCGAACATGAAACAAACCCGCCGGTCGGCCGGTTCAAGACGGATACGCTCAGCCGCGCCTCGCTGGTCTACGATTTTTAGCCCGGACTGCAGAACCGACTGTCAGGGAGTTTCGCTTTCCGGTTCCTCGTCACCGATTCTGGGCTTCGGTGTCACCGCTTCAGCCGACAGGACCGGCTTCTTCTCCGCCAGCTTGATCGCCGATGCCAGCTCGTCATTTTGCGCGCAGCGCGACCGGCACAGGGTTTCGATCCGCGACAGATTGACTTTCGCCTTCTCCAGCGCGCCGCGCTGGATCAGCGCTTCGCCCTGCCCGGCCAGCGCATCCAGATTGTTCGGATCGACAATCAGCGCCTCGCGATACAGGCGGATGGCCTTGCCCGGCAGCTGCTGCACGCGGGCGATTTGAGCGAGAGCAATGAACGCTGAACTGTTGCGCGGGTCCACCGCCAGCGATGTTTCATACAGATCGGCGGCCAGATCCAGCTCGCCGCGCTTCTGCGCTGCTTCGCCCAGGCGCAGATATTCAACCGACCGCTGCTTGATCTCGATATCGGCAGACTGGCCAAAACCGGCACTGGAAACCGTGGCGAAAACGAGGGACAAGGCAACAACAGCCGGGGAAAAACGCATAATCAGCTCCAATAAACTATCGCGACCATAGCCAGACTCAGCTGCATGCTGGCTTAACATGATTTGCTATCACAATTTTTCGAGGCAGGTAAAATAAAAGCCATCCGTTCCGTCATGATACGGGGAAAGAAGAATGCCTTTACGATATGGGCGGCCAACCGGCAAATCAATCGATTTTTCCTGCCACCCGGTGTGGCGCTCAAGGAATTTCTCGGCCTGGTCCCCGCCTTCCGCATCCAGCAGCGAACAGACGGCATAGACGAGCCTTCCGCCCGGCTTGACCATCTCGCTGCCAAGATCGATCAACCGCTGCTGCAATTCTGTTGTGTGCTCGAGACGTTTTGGCGTCATCCGCCAGCGCAACTCGGGATTGCGTCGCCAGGTGCCGGTGCCGCTGCATGGTGCATCGACCAGAACCAGATCGCAACGGCCTTTGAGATGCTCCAGCGAATCCGTTTCTTTGCCAGGCGCAAGCAGGATCGTGTCGATATTCCGGGCGCTGGCGCGCCGCTTGCGCGGGTCTATCCGGCTCAGCCGTCCTCGATCCGTATCCGCTGCGATAATCTCGCTTTCGGAAGAGAGCATCGCGGCCAGGGCCAGTGTCTTGCCGCCTGCCCCTGCGCAGAGATCAAGGACCAGCTTCGGATCACCGGCAGCGCTTGCCATTGCAATCGCCTGACTGCCGAGATCCTGTATTTCGACGGCCCCGTCGCGATGCAGCGTCTGGCCCTCCAGCTGGGTTCCGGCCGGAAGCTCGTAGGCGTTTGGCAAAGCCAGCGCGACCGCCTCCGGCCAGGCAGAGCGAACTTCCATGTCCGTGGAGCGCTGCCCGTTGACCCGGATATGCAAGGGCGCGCGGTCAAACAGCGCCTCGCGCTCAGGTTCATCGATCAGACTGGCGAACCCGTCTGTCAGCCATTCGGGTATTTGCCCGCCGCTGGCGACCGGTTCATCCGCTTCAATTGCGACAGGCCCATAGTTGGAGCCACTGAAATGCTCGCGCAATTCGGGCTGCCCGGCGACCAGTCCGAGCATAGCCTGCCTGCCGCTTTCCGGCCGGTCTCCCCAGCGCCGGATGGCGGCATAGACCAGCTCGCGGATGGCGCGCCGGTCGCCAGACCCGGCATAGCGCCGTTCCTTGAAAAATTTTTTCGCGATATTGTCCGCAGACGCCCCGTTGTCGCGTGCAGCGGCAATGATCCAGTCCAGCATCTCGATGGCCGCCTGCAGTCTTGCCGAGGGAGTCACGTCTCCGCGCGATCAGTGGCCCGCACTGCGTCCACCCACGCCTCGGCGCAGACAGGCCTCAGCAACAATATACGGGCTTCGATCACGTGATGCCTCCAGCGTCTCTATCGGGTCGGATAATTGGGCGCTTCCCGGGTAATGGATACATCGTGGACGTGGCTTTCCTGCAATCCGGCATTGGTGATGCGGATGAATTCGGCCCGTTCCCGCAGATCTTCCAGCGTCTCCGATCCCGTATAACCCATCGCGGCTTTCACCCCGCCAACCAGTTGATGAATGACATCGCGCGCCGGTCCCTTGAAAGGCACCTGCCCTTCAATTCCTTCCGGCACCAGTTTGAGCTGGTCGGTGATATCCTGCTGAAAATAGCGATCCGCCGATCCGCGGGCCATCGCGCCGACAGACCCCATACCGCGATAGCTCTTGTATGCCCGGCCCTGGTAGAGGAAGGTCTCGCCCGGTGCCTCTTCGGTCCCCGCCAGCAGGGAGCCGATCATCACGGCGGATGCGCCGGCCGCCAGAGCCTTTGCGACATCGCCCGATGTCCGCAGCCCGCCATCCGCAATAACGGGGATGCCGGATTTTTCCGCTTCTTCCGCACATTCTATGATAGCGGTCAGCTGCGGAACGCCGACACCCGCGACCACCCGCGTGGTACAGATCGAACCGGGTCCAATACCAACCTTGATCCCGTCGGCACCCGCGTCGATCAGGGCCCTGGTTGCAGCAGCAGTAGCGACATTGCCGGCAATGACCTGAGTGCTGTTCGACCGCTTTTTGACCTCTTCAACCGCCCGCGCGACCATCGCGCTATGACCGTGGGCCGTATCGATCACGATCAGATCGCATTCCGCGTCGATCAGCGCCTGGGTCCGCTCGAGTCCGCTCTCACCCACGGTTGAGGCTGCTGCCACGCGCAGACGCCCGGAGGCATCCTTTGTGGCGTTGGGATAAGTCACCGCCTTTTCAATATCCTTGACCGTAATCAGGCCGACGCAATGATAATTGTCATCAACGACCAGCAATTTTTCGATCCGCCGCTGGTGCAGCGTGCGCCGCGCCTCTTCCTGACTGACGCCAGCCGGAACCGTTGCCAGATTGTCCTTGGTCATTAGCTCGGAAATCTTCTGTTTCGGATTTTCCGCAAAGCGAACGTCGCGATTCGTCAATATGCCGACCAGTTTCCCTGATTTCTCGACCACAGGAATGCCGGATATCCGGTTCTGCGCCATCGTCTCCTGCGCTTCCGCCAGAGTCGCATCCGGGGCAATCGTGATCGGATTGACCACCATGCCGGATTCAAAGCGCTTCACCTGCCGTACGGCAGCGGTCTGCTGTTCCAGGGTAAGATTCCGGTGCAAGACGCCGATCCCGCCCATTTGCGCCATTACGATCGCCATATCCGACTCGGTCACCGTATCCATGGCGGACGAAAGGATCGGAATGTTCAGGCCGATAAGTTTGGAAATACGGGTCTTGGTGTTGGCCTGGCTGGGCACGATCTCGGACGCGGCGGGCCGCAGCAGGACGTCGTCAAACGTCAGTCCCAATCGAATATCTGTATGCTTGCCTGGCCTGCTCATGATCGCCACTTTCCGATGTCGTGAATGTGATTCTGTGGCGGCCCATGTAATCAGTTATCCGCCCCGCCGCTAGGGGCTTTTCCCGGATATCTTGCAGTCGAGCCGAAATAGCGCCCCAGCGCCACATGGAAATTGGCATCCGCAGCCGCTCCGGTCAGCAGCAGAGTGTCATTCACCTCATCGCTGACATCATGATAGGGGCCATCGAGGTAGGCCTTGAGCCGTGCCGCATCGGCAAATGCGCTGCTAATCATATAGGTGGGGATAGCGCGCTCGAGGAATATATAGCCATCCTGGCGTGCGAGATAGGGGTCCGCAGTACCGCTACGGTCAATCTCGCGCCCCTCCTGAACAGCGACAGCCCCTATTTCATGGTCGAGACCCGCCCGCCCCAGACCGATAACCGCAATTTTCTCCCCATCATCCGAAAGCGCAATGGTGTCGGCGTTGAAGGCAACAACCAACCCGTCAAGGGCGACGGAAGGATTCTCGATAAACGCCCGCGCGCCGAGCAGACCTTTTTCTTCTGCGGTAGTCGCCAGAAAATAGATGTCCCGATCAAGATCCTCTTTCGCCAGCCGGTTTGCCACCTCGATAAGCAGGGAAATCCCGCTGGCATTGTCCACCGCACCGTTGCAGATTCGGTCCTTTCCGGGGTCCCGGGGATCCTCGATCCGGCATATCCCGAAATGGTCCCAATGGCCCATGAACAGAAGGGCACCGCTGTCGGGCCTGGTACCGGGAATCTTTCCCACCACATTGTGCGAGATATAGGTGCGGACGGCAGTTTCGGCCTGGGCATCCGCGACCATCCCGAGCGCTAGGACAGAAATATCATCCCGATCGGCCAGCAACGCGTTCGCATCCAGACCCGATTGAGCGAGCAGTTTGCTGAACTGGTCAAGGCTGATCAATCCTTCGAGCGGTGCATGATTTTCCGGCCCGGAGAGCTCGGTCGACGGGCGCTGAAAAAACCGCCGGAAAGCGGACCAACGGTCCTGCCGGTCAATGATCGTCAGCACGCCAATCGCGCCGTCTTTGATCAGCTGCCGCTTGCGCGCCTGGAAACTTGCGATGGCGTCGCTGTCTTCCAGCGGTGCGCGCGGTATCAGCACCAGTTTTCCCGCAACCGCCTCTCCTCCGGGCTCGACCTGCGCAAATCCGGCGAACACAGCCGGCATTTGGGTTTGTGAGAAGGACGTGCTTCGACCGCGCAGAATGATCTCGTCCGGCTTGATGCGAGCTGATTTGCCTCCTGCCCGACTGGAGAAGGAGAGACGATAGCTTTCCGGCCGTCGCTCGACCAGCGCAACCGGCGCATACCAGGCCCCCTTCTCGCCAGCCGGACGCAGCCCGGACCGCGCCCATTGCGTGGCGATATAATTGACCGTTCTGTTTTCGCCGACCGTGCCCGGCTCCCGCCCCTCGAAAGCGTCGCTCGCCAATATTTTGATATGTCTGAGCAGATCCGCCTCACCAATCGGCTCGGCTCGGGCCGCTTCAGAACAGAACAGACAGGAGGCAATCAAAAATGCAATGAAACGCATTGCGGAAACAACCCTTCAACAGAGGCAGTATTGCGCTTTTCCCTTGGCATTATCCTGCAAATAATCAATGCTAATGAGACGGATCGCGAGGGAGAATGGAAATGGGTGTTTCACTGTTGCTGCTGGTACTGCTGGTCACGATCATCTATCTTTTTGCGAGCATCAAGATCGTCCGCCAGGGCTATCATTACACCATCGAATATTTTGGTCGCTTTACCACCACCGCTCAGCCGGGCTTCAATTTCTATCCCGCATTTCTTTATCGTGTCGGCCGCAAGGTCAACATGATGGAGCAGGTTCTCGATATTCCCGGACAGGAAATCATCACCAAGGACAATGCGATGATTTCCACCGACGGCGTCGTCTTCTTTCAGGTGCTGGATGCCTCGAAAGCGGCCTATGAGGTCAACGACCTCTATAACGCGATCCTCAATCTGGTTACGACCAACCTGCGTACCGTGATGGGGTCTATGGATCTCGACGAGACTTTGTCAAAGCGCGACGAGATCAATGCCCGCCTGCTGGTGGTCATTGACGATGCGACCACGCCGTGGGGGATCAAGATCACCCGCGTGGAGATCAAGGACATCCGACCGCCGCAGGATATCGTCAACGCCATGGCCCGGCAGATGAAGGCGGAACGCGAAAAACGCGCCAATATCCTCGACGCGGAAGGCGCGCGTGCCTCCGAAATCCTTCGCTCCGAAGGCGAGAAGCAGGGACAGATCCTGCAGGCCGAAGGCCGCAAGGAAGCGGCCTTTCTCGACGCCGAGGCGCGCGAGCGCGAGGCCCAGGCCGAAGCCAAGGCCACCGAACTGGTGTCCCAGGCGATCGCCGGCGGCAACGCCCAGGCGATCAACTATTTTATCGCCCAGGACTATGTGAAGGCGGTCGAAAAATTCGCAACCTCGCCCAATGCAAAAACCATTTTGTTCCCGGTCGAAGCGACCCAGTTGATCGGCACGCTCGGCGGTATCGGCGCCCTCGCCAAGGAAGCGCTCGGCGAAAACAGCCAGACCTTTGCGCCGCCGCCCAAGCGCAAGGGCCCGTTCGACAATCAGAGCGAGTAGCAACAGGATTCAGAGGAATAGCGACCGTGGATGATTTCTCTATCAGCAATCCCGAATATCTCTGGCTGGGCCTGGCAGCCTTGCTGGCTCTGGCGGAACTGTTCGTGCCAGGCGTCTTCCTGATCTGGGTGGCCGCTGCGGCGGCGGTGACCGGAATTCTGTCGCTGTTCATCGACCTGACCGTGGCTGGCCAGCTGACACTATTTGGACTGGCGACCATATTGGCGGTGCTGGGTGGACGCCGCTGGTATCTCACCCATGAAGTCGAAAGCGAAAATCCGCTGCTCAACAATCGCGCCGCCCAGCTGGTTGGAAGAACCGTGACCGTGGTCGCGGCGATTTCTGAGACGAGCGGACGGGTGAAGGTCGGCGACGGGGAATGGCCGGCAAAAGGCCCGGATATGCCAATAGGATCGGTTGCAAAGGTGGCGGCGGTGGAAGGCGGGGTCCTCCGTCTGGAGAAGCCGGAAGGCAGCACAGCACTGGACGCCCAGCCTGTTTCTTGACGCAGCCGCTCTCCGGACCGCCCAACTCGTTCAGCAGCGGGCCTCTGGTCTTTCAGCTGTTCCGCTGAACGGCTAACGGATGAGCTTGCCGGCCATACCGATCATGTCATCCAGTGCATTGCCGTCACCGTTCAAATCGAGCAGCGAGCCGATACCATCGGCGGAAGACGCATCGTTGCCGCCCCCCAGCAGACCGCCTATCAAGCCGCCCAGCCCGCCACCGTTGCCAGCGCTCTCACCCCCCTGCTTAGCCATATATCCGGACACTATCATCGCCACATAGGGGAGCATTTGTTTGAGCAGTTCGCTGCTGATTCCCGTCTGCTGTTCGGCGCCGGCGGCGACGGTCCGGCTCACGACCTTGGAACCGAATATCTGGCCGAGCACGGCATCGCCCTTGGCCACCGGCGTCGGCTGCGGGTCCGCAACACTGTCGAACAGCCCACCCCCGCCGAGCTGGTCAAGCAATCTCCCCAGACCATCGATACCGCCGGACCGTGCCTGAGCCGTCTTCTTGAATCCGCCCAATATCGGCGGCAGCAAGGCTGCGGTGCCAGTCTCTGCGACGCTTTTGCTGACACCCAGTTCGCTGGCCATCCTTTCCAAACCCCCGGCTTGCTGCAATACGTCCATCATGTTCATCGTCTACATCCTTCTTCGCGAGGCCAGCAGACCCACGGTTTCTGGGCTTCCGACCCTTGGCATCATTCCGCTCCGCATTCGTGTGCTCCGCTATTCTCCAAGCATTGCAACGATATGGGAAGCGGTTGCTCCGCAGTTCATGTGGAGCCATATCCCTGTTCGCTCACAGAGCGCAGTCGACAATATTATCCGGCTGCACCGGCAGTTCATAGACAAGAACGCCGGAGCGGAGGGAATCGTTCCAGTCAGGTAGAGAACTAATCTTCTGGACCACCCTCCGGTTTGAAATTAGGCGGAACCGGTGAGCGTTCATGGCCCCCTTTCCTCCGCCGAAGCCCCGAAAGGCTGTCGTCGCTGTCCTCGGCTGGCGGGACTGCGCAAATCGCTGCGCAAGGAGCACCCCGACTGGTGGAACGCTCCGGTTCCCGCTTTTGGTGATCCCGACGCATGGCTTGCGATCATAGGTCTGGCCCCGGGCAAGGAAGGCGCTCACCGTACCGGCAGGCCGTTCACCGGGGACGCATCTGGCGAAATGCTCTTTGCTACCTTGACCGACTTCGGCTTCGTGAACGGCACATTCGCCAATGATCCCGACGACGGCATCGCGCTGGCGGGTGCGATCATCCTCAACGCTGTCAAATGTCTGCCACCAGAAAACAAGCCAACCGGACCAGAAATCACCAACTGCCGCCCCTATCTCGGAAAGGCGCTGTCCGCCCTCCCCGGTCTGCAAATCATTCTGGCGCTGGGCAAGGTCGCTCATGACAGCATCATCCGCCTGTCCGGCGCGCGCCTGGTCGATCACAAATTTTCCCACGGCGCAGCGCATCAACTGCCCGATGGACGAACGCTAATCGACAGCTATCATTGCAGCCGTTACAATGTGAACACCGGGCGGCTTACGGCGACGATGTTCGAGCAAGTTTTTGAACAGGCCGTCTATCTATCTTCGGTCAGCCGACCATAGAGCTCCGGCCGCCGATCCCGGAAAAAACCCATGCCCGCCCGGTGCGTACGCGCCTCTTCCAGATCGAAAGATGTGACTAGCACACCGGTTTCGTCCGAACCATATTCCGCGATCAGATCGCCCCACTGATTGGTGATGAAGCTGTGCCCGTAGAAGGCCTGCTCATCTTCCAACCCGATGCGGTTGCTCGCCACCACCGGCATGCAATTGCTCACCGCATGGCCCTGCATCGCCCGGCGCCACATGCGGCTGGTGTCAAGGTCCGCATCATAGGGTTCCGAGCCAATCGCGGTGGGATAGAATAATATTTCGGCCCCCATCAGCGCCATCGCCCGCGCGCTTTCCGGATACCACTGGTCCCAGCAGATGCCGACGCCGATCCGCGTGCCGAACAGGTCCCAGGTCCTGAAACCGGTGTTGCCGGGGCGAAAATAATATTTTTCCTCATAGCCGGGTCCGTCGGGGATATGGCTTTTCCGGTATACGCCCATGATCTCGCCATCCGGGTCAATCATCGCCAGACTGTTGTAATGATGCGGACCGTCGCGTTCGAAAAAGCTGGCAGGGATGGCGACCCCATATTGTTTCGCCAGCTTCTGCATGGCGAGCACGGGGGTGCTTTCGCTCACCGGCTGCGCCAGCGCAAACAGTTCCTCATCCTCGGTCTTGCAGAAATAGGGGCTGGCAAACAGCTCCGGCGGCAGGATGATCTGGGCGCCCTGCTCTGCCGCCTCTGCAACCAGGCCGCTCACTGCAAAGATATTGTCCCGTTCATCACCGCCGAGAGGCAGTTGCAGGGCCGCTACGCATATATTGGTCATAGCGGCCCTGATAGCGGTCTAGTCGCGCTTCTTAAACAACAAAGTCATCCGGTCGGATTCACCGATCGCTTCATATCTGGCTTTGTCCGTATCCCCCGAAGCAAGAACCGGCGGCAGGGTCCAGACCCCACCGGGATAATTGGCCATATCCTTTGGATTGGCATTGATCTCCGACTCGCTCACCAGTTCAAAGCCGTTCAGCTCGAACAACGCCACGACCGAAGCCTGCTTCAGATAGCCCTTGCTGCCGTTGGACATCGCATAAGATGCGTCTGGCTTGGCGCGATGCTGCACCACACCGACCCTTCCGTCATCAGCCAGCATTTCCCGCAGCGCGCGCAGTTCGGCGTCCGCCCGGTTGCCGTTGAGCAACCCGTGCAATGACCGGAAAATCAAGACCCGGTCGACCTTGCCCTTCATGTCATCCGGCAGCTCGTCGCTTTCGAAAGCCAGAATCTTTTCCGCATTCACCCCGGTCCATTTCGCTGCCGTCTCGGGGAAGCTTTCGGGCCAGCCCTTGCTGCGGGCTTCGCGCGCACGGTCTGGGAAATTGGTGGCTGAGCTGTCCGCGTTGATCGCAACATATTTCCCGTTGTCGGCCAAATATGGGACCAGTACGCGCGTGTACCAGCCACCTCCTGGCGCATATTCGACGACCGTCTGATCCGGCTTTACGCCGAAGAACATTAGCGTCTCAGCAGGATGGCGATAGATATCCCGGGCCTTGTCGTCAGAGCGGCTCTCATCATCGAGAATCGCCTGCAGACCGGCGTCCGACATCTCGACACCGTCTTTCTTATGGTGCTTGGCGGCAGCTGGAACAGCGCCTGCCAGCATCGCCAGCGCCGCGCTCGCCATCAGCAATTTCTTCATCATTCATTCCTCTCAGATTTTCAGGATCGTTTTTTCTTGCCTGAATACCTACCCAATGCATGACCCGGTACAACATGTATTATCGGGCATGTCTGATAGACAGCTTATATCGCGGCCCAAGCTGGGACCGGGGATATGGTTTATCAATTGTCGAGCAGACTAAGGAACCAGCGGGATTTGTTGAGAAATGCAGTGGAAGCTTCCGCCGCCCCGCAGCAGCGCCTGGCTGGACAAGCCGATCACTTTGCGATCCGGGAAAAGGGTCGCGATTTGCTCGACTGCTCTGGCATCATTCGCAGCGCCATATTGCGGGACAGCGACCACCGTATTGCCGATATAGAAGTTCATATAGCTGGCAGGCGCAATATCATCGTCGATTTCATATCGCCCCACCGAAGGCAAGCGGACCACCTTCAGTCCTGATGACTGCGCACACTGTGCGGCCTGATCAAAAATCTCTCTATTGGGATCATCGCCAGCCCCCGCCTCCGGAATCGCAACCGTGTCCGGCGCGACAAAGCGGGCGAGATTGTCGACATGACCGTCGGTATGATCCGCAACCAGCCCGTCACCAAGCCAGCAGATATGCTCCGCTGCGAGAGCCTGTCCAAGCCAGGCTTCCGCCTGTTCGCTGGAAAGCCCGGCATTGCGATTATTGTTGAGCACGCATTGCCGGGTGGTAATCAGCCGGCCGGCGCCGTCGCCATCGATCGCGCCGCCTTCCAATATCCAGTCGCGCTTATGGATCGCCAAGCCAAAGCGCCTTGCCAGCCGCTCACCGATATCCTGATCGCCGGCCATGGCAAATTTTCCGCCCCAGCCGTTGAAGCCGAAATTCTGGCCAACCAAGCCATCAGACCCGGCAACGAAAATCGGAGCGGAATCGCGCAGCCAGATGTCGCCAAACGGTTCGACCACTATCTCGGCAGCGGCCTCGGCAAGCTCCCGCGCAATGTCAGCATCGGCGGCTGTCCTGCAGACCAGAATGACGGTCTCTCCACTCCCCTGGTCCGCTACGGCATTGGCAAAGGCAGCGACTTCCCGCTGTGCTTGCGCCAGTCCGACCGGCCATTCCGCCGGATCACCGGGAAAGCCGATCCAGACATCCCGGTGCGGCTCCCACTCTGCGGGCCATCTCATGTCGCGGGTCGCCGATCCGGATCAGTTGCTGGCGCGGCTTTGGTCGCGAATGGCGCGGAATTCATCGCCCTCGTTCCAGTTCGGCCAGTCCTCGGTCATCGCCATCATCCGGCCAACCGTATAATAGACTTTCAGGTCGCCCATCACACCGGTCCAGTCCCAGTTCGGATCATATTCATCCTTCGGACCATGATAGCGATTATCGGTATAATCTTTCGCTGCCGCCTCGCCGGCTTCCCGACCACCATCGACCAGATCGTCACCGCCCTCGAAATAGATCATCGGCACGCCCAGCTTGGCGAAGCTGAAATGATCTGACCGGTAATAATAGCCCTTTTCTGGCGTCGGTTCGGCTTCGGCCACGCGACCGTCACTTTTTAGGGCCGCTTCCAGATAGGCATCCAGCTCGGACTTGCCCTTACCGACCACCACGACATTTTTCGCCGGACCGGCCATCGCAAAGGCATCCATGTTCACGCCGCCCACCGTTTGGCTGAGCGGATAGATCGGATTCTCGGCATAATATTTGGAACCCAGCAATCCGGATTCTTCGGCAGTGACCGCAAGGAAAATAACGCTCCGGTCCGGCGCTCCGGCCTTCACATAGGCCTCGGCCAGCGCCACCAGCGCAGCCGTGCCCGTGGCGTTGTCAATGGCACCATTGCAGATATCATCGCCATCGGGTGCAGGCTTGCAACGACCAAGATGATCCCAGTGGGCGGTATAGATGACATATTCGTCGGGACGGGTCTTGCCCTTCAGGATACCGACGACATTCTTGCTGTCGGTCTTCTTGATATCATTTTCCAGCGCAACTGTTGCTTTCTGCTTCAGGTCCACTGCCTTGAAGCCCTTTTTCTTTGCAGCTTCCATCTGCGCGGTCATGTCCTGACCGGCGGCCGCAAAAATCTTCGCTGCCGCCTCTTTCTGGATCCAACCATTCAATTTGGTCTGGTCAGCACCGCCATTGGCCGACTGGGCGTAAAATTGCTCGCCGGTCCAGCTCGACTCGACGACATTCCAGCCATAGGCGGCCGGGTCCGTGTCATGGATGATCAGCGCCGCTGCAGCGCCCTGACGCGCCGCTTCCTCATATTTATAGGTCCAGCGCCCGTAATAGGTCATGGCCCGGCCACCAAATTCGCCTTCCAGACTTTCGGTGCCGAAATCGGGGTCATTCACCAGTATGACCACCGTCTTGCCCTTGACGTCGACGTCGGCATAATCGTTCCAGCCGCGCTCCGGCGCGTTGATGCCATAGCCGACAAAGACCATGTCGCTGTTGGTCACTTCGACTTTAGGCTGTTCCTGGTAGCTCGCGGCAACATAGTCACTGCCATAGCTAAACGAGAGATCACTCTCGCCCCCACTGATTTTCAGGGGCGACATATTCTTGGCCGAGATGCCGACCAGCGGCACATCCTGGAACCAGCTGTCGCCATTGCCCGGCGCCAGCCCGGCTTCGGCAAATTTTTCGGAGATCAGCTTGGTCGCCTTCTCTTCACCGGCAGTACCGGGCGCGCGCCCTTCATAGGCGTCGGAGGAAAGCTCTTCGGTTATCGATTTCATGGTCTCGACGGAAAGATCCGGCGCCGCGACTTCGGGAAGTGCGAGCCCCGCATTTTCCTCTTCAATCTTCGTGCATCCAGCCAAGACCAGCGACGGGAGGACAAATATCAACAGCGACCGTTTCATCATATTGCATTACCTTCTGAAATGTTCAGTTTCGCAAATCGTTGTCTACCCAATGGCATGCGACTTTGGGCAAGGCAAGCTGCGTCACGGTAGAAAGTCTGAAGGATCCGCTCGCTGCAGAACGGCTTTTCCACCCGTGAATCCGTACAAAGCCCATCAAAGGACAAAAAAAAAGGCGGCTTCCGCGAGCCGCCTTTTCGTGAAACTTTCTGAAGACAATCAGCGCGAATAGAATTCGACGACCAGATTGGGTTCCATCGTCACCGGATAAGGGACCTCGTCCAGAGTCGGGATTCGGACATAGGTTACCTTGTCCGTGCCATCAGGCGTTACATATTCAGGAATATCGCGCTCTGGCAGGCTCTGCGCTTCGATCACCAGCAGCATTTCCTGGGCCTTGGCGCTCAGCGAGATCACGTCGCCCGGTACAACCTTGCGCGAGGCAACGTTGCACTTGACGCCGTTGACGCGAATATGGCCGTGGCTGACCAGCTGACGGGCAGCAAAGATGGTCGGGGTGAACTTGGCGCGATAGACAACCATGTCGAGACGCTGCTCGAGCAGGCCGATCAGATTCTGGCTGGTATCGCCTTTCATCGCAGCGGCTTCCTTGTAAGCGCGGCGGAACTGTTTTTCCGTCACATCGCCATAGTAGCCCTTGAGCTTCTGCTTGGCGCGCAGCTGGATACCATAGTCGGAGAGCTTGCCCTTGCGGCGCTGACCGTGCTGGCCCGGGCCATAGTCGCGACGATTGACAGGAGATTTGGGACGGCCCCAGATATTCTCGCCCATGCGGCGATCAAGCTTATATTTAGAACTGGTACGTTTGGTCATGTGAATGACTCCTCATTTGCTGTTTCTAGTCTTCCCGGAGCGCACCATCAAAACATTCGTTTTGATGCGGCCTCCGCTTCACCGGGGTGCGGGGCCAATTGCTGGGCGGCCTTGAACAGATATCGTCACATCTGTCAAGGCGCATGATCCATCAAAAATCAGACAAGCAAAGCCAATGCCCTTGCCTGCACATGGAACTAGTTACTGTTTTGCGTACCCCGACTATAATTTCGGCGGTCCTCAAGCTCTTCCGAGTTTGCCTTTTGGATCTGCTCCCATTCGCGTTTGGTGCGGCAGGTTCGATCAGGAATCCGTGAACCGACTGTCATGATGGATCGGCATATGATCTTGTCATCGCTCTCGGCTTGTGGTTCGCTAGTGGCTACTGGGGGGGAGCCAACCATCGCCAACGATAAGAATAATGTGTACATGTGAACTCCAAAACTAAGTACATTGAATAAAATCGATATACGAATTTTTTTAAACATAATCTACCCGGAATTGCCTTCTTGCTCGACATTCCCCTCATTCTAAATTATCCCAAGTGAAATGTTGGTAACCCCTGAATCCATCGATCAAATTCACGATATGAAGCATTTGCGAAAAGCTGTGGATCAACTGGATGCACAGTTGGTTGATCTGTTTCGGCTCCGTTTCGCGTGTATGGGCGCAGCTGCGCGAATCAAGCAGGACCGCAACGCAGTCAGGGATGAGAACCGAAAGGCAGAAGTCCTGCAGAATATAAAAAGTCTCGCAGAGAAAGCGGCCATTCCCGTTCCGGTGATGGCGGCCATCTGGGAAATGCTGGTAGAGACATCGATCAGCTACGAACTGCAAAAATGGGATCAAATCCGCAAATAACCGTTTCGATTACTGTTTTTCGGCCTTGTCCTTGCGCGGTGGCCGCTCCAGCGACGATATCACGCCGCGCCATGTCTTGACCTCCTCATTCGTCCAGGCAGGCTTGGTCACCATGTTGCGAAGCGTCACTTTGGTCGCTGCCGCCCGTTCCGCCGGATAGAAATATCCATTCTTGTCCAGTGCCCGCTCCAGATGCTCATAGAACATGTCCAGCTCTCGCTGCGGTGCCGGTTCAGCCAATTTCTTTTCCAGCGTCGGCTGAACATTGGCGGCACTATCCAGTTTTGACAATTCATAAGCCACCAGGATCACGGCCTGCGCCAGGTTGAGCGAACCGAATTCGGGATTGATCGGTACCGTGATGATCTTCCGCGCAAGCTCGACATCGACGACTTCCAGTCCGGCGCGTTCCGGTCCGAACAGGATCGCGCATTTGCCGCTGGCCTGCGCCATATCCTCTGCGGCTTGCCAGGGCGTCAGCACCGTCTTCGTCATACCCCGTTTGCGCACGGTCGTAGCATAGACATGGGAACAGTCCGCCACTGCCTCCGCTGTGGTTTCGAAAATCTGGGCCTGTTCCAGGACCTGGTCGGCCCCCGAAGCTGAAGGTCCGGCGGCCGGATTGGGCCAGCCGTCCCTCGGCTTGACGATACGCATTTCGGTCAGCCCGAAATTGAGCATCGCGCGCGCGGCTTTCCCGATATTTTCCCCGAGTTGCGGATTAACCAATATGATTGCGGGCTGGTTGCTCACGCCCCGCCGACATCTTTCACGCTGCCGGCAAATTCCTTGAAGTCCTTGGCTTCGGTGAAATCCTTGTAGACCGAGGCAAAGCGGATATAGGCGACACTGTCCAGGGCCTTCAAACCATCCATCACCATCTCGCCGATCTTCTTCGACGGAATTTCGCTTTCGCCGCTGGTTTCGAGCTGACGCTGGATTCCGGAAACCAGTTGATCCATCTGCTCCTGCTTCAGACCACGCTTGCGGCAAGCGAGGGAGACCGACAGGTCGATCTTTGACCGGTCGAATGGCTCCTTGCGGTCCTCGCTCTTCACCACCGTGATTTCCCGCAACTGCACGCGTTCAAAAGTCGTGAAGCGGGCGCCACAGCCTTCGCACTGACGGCGACGCCGGATCGTCGTATTGTCCTCGGTCGGACGGCTGTCCTTAACCTGGCTGTCGTCGTGAGCACAAAATGGGCAACGCATTGATTAGTTTCCTGTCTATACCGGATATATCGGGAAACGATCGCACAGCGCCTGGACACGCCCGCGCACGTCCGCTTCCACGGACGGGTCACCGCCCTCGCCCTTCTCCCGCAGTCCGTCCAGTACATCGGCCACCATGTCACCGATCAACCGGAATTCGGCGGGGCCAAAGCCGCGAGTGGTGCCTGCAGGCGAGCCAACCCGGATACCGCTGGTCTTCATCGGCGGCTGCGGATCGTTCGGGATGCTGTTCTTGTTGCAGGTGATGCCGGCGCGTTCCAGCGCTTCATCGGCATCGCGTCCGGTGATGCCGAGAGGCGACAGGTCGATCAGGGCTAGATGCGTGTCAGTGCCGCCGGCGACGACATCCGCTCCGCGTTCCTTGAGCGTGGCCGCCAGAATCTTGGCATTCTCAATCACTGCGGCCGAATAGCTCTTGAATTCGGGACGCAGTGCCTCACCAAAGGCAACCGCCTTGGCAGCGATCACGTGCATTAGCGGGCCGCCCTGCAATCCCGGAAATACCGCCGAGTTGATTTTCTTGGCAATGGCTTCGTCATTGGTCAGGATCATGCCGCCGCGGGGACCGCGCAGGGTCTTGTGCGTCGTGGTCGTCACAACATGCGCATGGTCCAGCGGGCTGGGATGCAGCCCAGCCGCAACCAGACCGGCAAAGTGGGCCATGTCGACCATGAAGATCGCACCGACGGCATCGGCAATAGCCCGGAATTTGGCAAAATCGATCTGCCGCGGATAGGCGGAGCCGCCGGCGATGATCAGTTTCGGCTTATGCTCCGTCGCCAATGCTTCCACTTCTGCATAGTTGATCAGATGATCGTCATCATTGACGCCATATTGGATCGCGTTGAACCATTTGCCCGACTGGGCAGGCTTCGCGCCGTGGGTCAGATGGCCGCCGGCATCGAGCGACATGCCCAGGATCGTATCGCCCGGTTTGACCAGCGCCAGCATCACTGCGCCATTGGCCTGCGCGCCCGAATGGGGCTGCACATTGGCAAAACCACAGTTGAACAATTGCTTGGCGCGTTCGATTGCCAGCGTCTCGACATCATCCGAAGGCGCACAGCCCTGATAATAGCGGCGACCGGGATAGCCTTCGGCATATTTGTTGGTGAAGACAGAACCCTGCGCCTGCAACACGGCGCGGGACACGATATTTTCCGACGCGATCAGCTCGATCTGGTTCTGCTGCCGCGACAGCTCCGAATTGATTGCACCGGCAACCGCCGGATCGCTCTCGTCGACCGAGAAATCAAAAAAACCGGTCTGTCTGATCTCCTGCATATCTGCCACGTTGCTCATGCGTTTGCTCCTTCAATGGATGGTGCGGACAATTTATCGACCCGGCGTTGATGCCGGTCACCGCCAAATTCAGTCTTCAGAAAAACGTCGAGACAGTCTTTCGCTATCTCTATGCCAACCAGACGCGCACCCATGGCCAGAACGTTTGCGTCATTATGCTCGCGTGCCAATTTTGCCGAAAGGCCCTCAGATACAAGCGCGCAGCGACAGGCCGGATGGCGATTGACAGCCATGGAAATGCCGATGCCCGATCCACAAAGCGCGACGCCCCGCTCGACACGCCCGGAGGCCACTTCGCTGGCCAGCTTGTAACCGTAGTCGGGATAGTCAACGCTGTCGGCGGTCATCGGCCCCAGATCAGTCACCTCATGCCCCGCGTCCTGCAACCAATCCACCAGCGCGGCCTTCATTTCAAGGGCGGCATGATCGGAGGCTATGGCGATGCGCATGGGCTGTTCCCGTGGTTAGAATCGATGGGCCGCTATTTAGTAGAGAGTCCCGTGATAGGCCACCAAATATTTGACGCGCCACGTCATGCGCAGCGTGACGAAGCGTCAACCCCGGCGCAGGCCGGGGTCCCTCTCCGTCCAAACGATATTGGGAGTATCAAACAAGCGGAATATGAACTGAATTGACCAACGGTAGGATACCGGTGACTTTTCCGGCCGTCAGATTTCCATCTGGCTGCCAAGCTCGACCACGCGATTGGTCGGCAACTTGAAAAATTCCATGGCCGTCGCCGCATTGCGCAGCATCCAGGCGAAAAGTTTTTCCCGCCAGATCATCATTTCCGGCTTTTTCGAAGGCAGCAACGTCTGACGCGAAAGGAAGAAACTGGTGGTCATCATGTCGAATTCCATCCCGCACCCCTTGACCGTTTTCAGCGCCTCGGGAACATCGGTTTCCTGCATGAAGCCAAAATGGAGAATGAGCCGGTAAAAGCCGTGCCCCAGATCCTTCACTTCACACCGCTTCTCCGGATTCACCGTCGGAACATCTCTGATGTTGACGGTCAGGATAACAACCCGCTCGTGAATGACCTTGTTATGCTTGATATTGTGGAGCAGCGCCGACGGTACACCGGCCGAGGATGACGCCATGAAAATGGCGGTTCCCTGGACCCGGGTCGCACTATTGGCGGCAGATTTCGTGAAAATTTCGATCGGCATGGCGGCCTCGGCCATATTCTTACGCATGATCTGGCGACCCTTGGCCCAGGTCGTCAGGATGATGAAAGCCACTCCGCCAACCGCCAGCGGGAACCAGCCGCCATCCGGAATCTTGGTCAGATTGGCAGCAAAATAGGCGCCCTCGACAATGAAGAAAACCGCCAGCAGAGGGGCTGCAGCCCATAGCTTCCATTTCCACAGCACCAAGATCACGATGGTCAGCAAACAGGTGTCGATGAACATCGCGCCGGTCACGGCGATCCCGTAGGCAGCGGCAAGATTGCTCGAGTTCTGGAAGGTCAGAACCAGCAGGATAACGCCGATCATGATCGCCCAATTAACAAACGGAATATAGATTTGCCCCGCTTCGGACGCGCTGGTGTGCTTGATCGTCAGGCGCGGAATGAATCCCAGCTGGATCGCCTGATGCGTGACCGAAAAAGAACCCGAAATCACGGCCTGACTGGCGATGAATGTTGCCATCGTGGCCAGGATCACGAGAGGCAAACGGAGCACCTCAGGTGCCATGAAGAAGAACGGGCTCTCGATGGCTGCAGCTGCCCCTGCCGCATCAAGCGACAGGATCATCGCACCCTGTCCGAAATAGTTGCACAGCAGGGCCGGCATGACAAAGCCGTACCAGGCCACCCGCATCGGCTTGCGGCCGAAATGCCCCATGTCGGCAAACAGCGCTTCGGAACCGGTCACGGCCAGCACGACCGAACCCAGCGCCAGGAATGCCTTGACCCCGTCTGTCAGGAAGAATTGCACTGCATACCAGGGGTTGAAGGCCAGGAGTATGCTGGGATGCAGCACAATCTGGATGATACCCAGCGTACCGATGGTGGCAAAATAGACGAGCATAACAGGCGCGAACAAGGCGCCGATCTTGGCGGTGCCGCGAGACTGGAGCAGGAACAGGAATATCAGCAGGCCAAGCGCGATCGGAATGACCAGATGTTCCAACCCGGGCTGGACAACGGTCAGGCCCTCCACTGCGGAGAGCACCGAAATCGCCGGGGTGATCATGCTGTCACCGTAAAACAGCGCCGTCGCAAAAACCCCAAGCAATATCGCCAGCCAGCCAAATTTCGAGCGTCGCATCACCCCGGAAATCAGCGCTACAAGCGCAAGACTACCGCCCTGCCCCTTGTTGTCGGCACGCATGGTGATGGTTACATATTGGAGCGTCACGACCAGCGTCATCGACCAGAAGATCAGGCTGACCACGCCAAGCACATGGATCCGATCCAGTTCGAGAGGATGCGCGCCGATGAACGTTTCGCGAAAGGCGTAGAGGGGACTCGTACCAATGTCGCCGAACACGATACCAATCGCACCCGCAGCCAGTTTGGCGATCGCAATATTGCGCTGCGGCGTACCATGGGTTTGCACCGCGTGGCCGGACGCTTCCGCGCTTTGAGTTGGTTCTGCAGACATTGATTGGCCGTTCAGGCGTACCCCCGATCAATTTTTAAAACAGGCGGATTATTGACACTCTTTTCAGCAAGCGCGGGCGCTTAGCACGGCCCCTTAGCAGGTGCAACAAATCGCCGAGAGTGAACATCAACCCACTTATATCCCTCGATTTTTACCGTTCAGGGGGACTGGCGGGCTGCACAGGCAGCGATGGTTGCACCCGTTCGATCGCCGCCAGTCTCGATTCGAGATCTGACCGCCACGGAGCATCTTCGCTGCTTCTTGCCAGCAATTCGGTCCAGATTTCCCTGGCCTGATCGATCTTTCCCGACTGTGCATAGGCAAGGCCAAGGAAAAAAGGCGGGCCCGGATGTTCCGGCGACAGATCGGCGGCTTTCTGGAAAGCAAATTGGGCGGCTGGCGTGACTACACCATTGGCATGTATGACCAGCGCGTTGCCCAGCCCCACCCAGAGATCAGGATCATCCGGATGTTCTTTCACACCATTGCGCAGATAATTGGCCGCCGCTCCATGTTTTCCGGCGCGATTGAGGGAATCGGAAAAAATCAGCCACTCGCGCGCTGTACCGAACCGTTCGCCCATCTCGTCGCGCGTATCAATCGTATCTTCATCGAAACTGCCGGGCTTTTCAGCTGGCTCAATCGAGACTCCAGCCATGCCGGGATGGCCCTGCCACGCGTAACCGGCGACACCGATCAGGAGCGCCGCTGCTGTAATTTCATAAGTGGCGCGAGACAATTTACCCAGTTTGATCAGCGCTGCCGCACAGATCAACACAAGCAGGAGAAGTATGATCCAGCCCATCATTCATCATCCTTTGATTGGCGGAAACGTCCGCGGGCCAGCCACAGGGCGGCAAGCAGCAGAATGATGGGCGCGAACCAGAGCGGCCAGGTCACCGCAGAATCAATCGGCGGATTATAGGATACCCAGTTGCCATAGCGCTCGATCAGCCAGCTTCGCACCTCTTCCGGGCTTTCTCCGGCAGCGATTCTTTCTCTGACCTGGCTGCGCATGTCGCCGGCCATCGGTGCATTGCTGTCGGCAATCGACTGGCTCTGGCATTTCAGACAGCGCAATTCCTCCATCAGATCGCGCGCGGCGGCCTCCTGTCCCGGGTCGTCCAATTGACGGTCTGCATAAGGCGCTGGCGGCAGGCCGGTCTGCGCGGCCACCGGTGCCGCAACACAGAAGAGCAGCAGGGAGAGGAACCGCTTCATTCCGCTTCCTCCAGCAATTCCAGCAGCTTCGGTACATCCTCAGGCCGGATTTCGCCGATATGCTGATAAACGATAACGCCATTGCCATCGATGACGAAGGTTTCCGGCACCCCGGACGAGCCGACAGCCAGTTGCACCCTGCTGGTCGTGTCCGTTCCGATCCGTCTGTAGGGATTGCCCCATCGGTTCAGGAAATTGGCCACATCTTCCGGCGTATCGCGGCTGGCGATGGCGTTGATTTCGACTCCCGCCTGTTGCAATGCAAGCAGCTGCGGCGCTTCCGCAATGCAAGGCACGCACCAGCTGGCGAAGATATTGAGCAGCGTAGGCTTGCCCTGCTTGAGATCGGTACTGCTCAGCGCCGGCCGCTGCTCGATCGCAGCGGGCAAGGCAAAGGCCGGCATCGGCTTGCCGACCATCTTGCTCTCTATGATATTATCCTTCGGTATCATCAGGCCGACGGCAACGGCCGCGAAAAACATACCGAACAGCACAAGCGGCAGCCAGAGCAACCAGCGGTTCATAGCATCGCCTCGACAAATTCCCGCTGCTTGCGCTGCTTATAGCCGCGCCGCAGGCGTCCAATCATTGCCAGAAACCCGCCAAGCGCGACCAATATTCCGCCGAGCCAGATCAAGGTGACAAACGGCTTCCACCAGACGCGTACCTGCCAGCGCCCTTCATTGTCTCCGTCCCCCAGGACGACATATAGTTGGCCGTTCCAGCGGGTCAGCAGCGCGGCTTCGCTGGTCTGGGTCTGGGCTGTCGGGAACATGCGATTCTGAGGCTGAATCTCATGAACGGCACCATCGCCATATTGCGCTGTCATCCGCGCTTCGAGCGCAGTCCAGTTCGGTCCGGCCACCGGTTCGATCGCTTCAAATTTGAGGCTCCACTGGTTCACCGAGATTTCGTCGCCCGGCTTGGCCGCGACCAGCCGTTCTTCGGTAAAGCTGCTCTCGCTTGCCATGCCGACCAGAGCCACCGCGATGCCGAAATGGGCAATGATCATGCCGTAAGTATGGATCGGGGTGCGGCGCAGGTTGCGTTTCCACAGCGGCGCGAAACTGGCGACCGCGACACCGGCGGCCAGTGCCAGACCGAGCAGCGCCAGAACCGACATACCGGTGGTAAACAAGGCGAGCGTAAACAGGGCAGCGGCCGCGACCAATATTGGAATCGAAATCCGGTTCAGCAAAGCCTTCGCATTGTCACGTCGCCAGCGCAGCAAGGGTCCCGCTGCCATGACCGCCGCCAGCAGCAGCGCCAGCGGTCCGGTTGCCAGATTGAAATAGGGCGGCCCCACCGACAGTTTTTCCCCGGTCAAGGCTTCCACCAGCAAGGGATAGAGCGTGCCGATGAAGACCAGCGCCAGAATGACCGACAGCAGAAGATTATTGGCCACCAGTGCGCCTTCCCTGCTGACCAATTCGAACCGTGACCCTTCTTTTACCGTACCGACGCGGAGCGCGAACAAAGCCATCGCGCCGCCGATATAGATCGCGAGCAGTGCCAGGATGAAACTGCCCCGTTCGGGGTCCACGGCAAAGGCATGCACGCTGGTCAATATTCCGGACCGGACCAGGAAGGTACCGATCATCGACATCGAAAAGGCGACCACGGCCAGCATCAGCGTCCAGGCGCGCAGTCCGTCGCGCGTCGCCAGCACCGTCACCGAATGCAGCAAAGCCGTCGCTGCCAGCCAGGGCATCAGCGATGCATTTTCTACCGGATCCCAGAACCACCAGCCCCCCCAGCCAAGCTCGTAATAGGCCCAATAGCTGCCAGCGGTAATGCCGAGCGTCAGGAATATCCAGGCACCCAGCACCCAGGGCCGCATCGCCTTGGCGAACGCCGCCCCGACATCGCGGGTGATCATCGCCCCAACCGCGAAAGAAAAGGCCACCGACAGCCCGACATAGCCGAAATAGAGCGTAGGCGGATGAAAGGCGAGACCAGGGTCCTGCAAGAGCGGATTGAGTCCCTGCCCTTCCGCCGGAACCGGGAATATCCGCTCGAACGGGTTGGAGGAAATCAACAGGAAAGCATAAAAGCCGAGACTGATGAACGCCTGCGCCGCCAGCGTCGCAACCAGAGTTTCCCGCTTCAGCGAGCGCTCGAACAGCGCGATAAAGGCACCGGCCAGACCCATGACGGTGACCCAGAGCAGCATCGACCCTTCATGATTGCCCCAGGTTCCGGCAAATTTGTAGAGCAGCGGCTTTACCGAAGCGCTGTTCATAACCACCAGCCGGACCGACAGGTCAGAACGCAGAAACAGCCAGATCAACAGCAGGAAGGACAAAGTGACAAACAGGCCCTGGGCGACGGCGACCGGGCGGATCGCGGCGAAATAGTCCTCCCGCTCCGCGCGCAGACCGATCGCGCCCAGCGCAAACTGCAGGAGCGCGAGCGAGGCGGCAAGCCAGAGCGCGATCAGGCCGGTTTCGGCGATCATTGGACAAGCGTCTCCGTCTTGTGCTTGCCCGAGGTCATATCAATGCCCTCCAGTTCGCGGGGAATGTAGTTTTCATCATGCTTGGCGAGCAGCGTGTCGGCGACAAACAGGCCGTTGGCGTCCAGCCGGCCATCGGCAACCACGCCCGACCCTTCGACAAACAGGTCCGGGGTGATACCGGTATAGGTAACCCGCTGCTGCGCCGTGCCGTCCTGCACGATGAATTGCACGGTCACGCCATCGGCGGATCGCTGGATCGAGCCTTTCTCCACCATGCCGCCCAGGCGGATTGCCTGTCCTGCCTCGGGCTTGCGTTCCGCAATGTCGGACGGCGTATAGAAATAGCTCGCCTGATCCTGCAGCGCATAAGCCGCCAGCAGCCCCGCGCCGATCAGAGCCACCATCGCCAGCAGGACCAGAGTCAATCGTTGGTGCTTCGCCTTCATTTTCGCTTGCTCAACTGTTCAGCCTTGCTTTCCGCCTTGCGCATGACTGCAAAACTATGGACGACAACCGCTACGGTCGACAGCAGCACGATGACATAGGAAGCAAGAACGAAAGGCCAGTGGTTCATTCGGCTGCCATCCTTTTCAGTCGCGCTTCGACCTTGGTCTCCGCCAGGATGCCGCGCATCCGCATCAGCACGATTGCACCGAACAGCAGGCTGAAGCCAGCCACATTCACCATCAACGGCCATAGAAACGCACTATCGATCGACGAGCCGCTGACGGTGATGCTGGCGGGCTGATGCAGGCTGTTCCACCACACAACCGAACGGTTGATAATCGGAATGTTGATGGCTCCCACGATACCAAAAATGGCCGTGACCCGAGATACTCCGCCTTTTTCGCTGCTGGCATTGGCCAGCGCGATATAGGCAAGATAGAGAAAGAACAGGACCAGCACCGATGTCACTCGCCCGTCCCAGACCCACCACGTCCCCCAGGTCGGTCGCGCCCAGATAGAGCCGGTGATCAGCCCGAGGGCGGTAAAGACAGCACCCGGCACCGCGACCGCACGGGCGGCCACGGCCGCCAGCGGATGCCGCCAGACAATCTGCATGATGCTGGAAATCGCGATTCCTGTCCAGCCGCCCATCGCCAGCCATACCGTCGGCACGTGAATATAGAGAATGCGGACACTGTCCCCCATCAGGCGATCCGCCGGCGCATAGAGCAGCCCGTAGACCGAACCAAAAATGACCAGCGCCAGCCCTGCGACCAAAAGCCAACGGGTTAACGGTCTGGCGAGCGCCAGAAAACGTGTGGGATTTGCATAAGCGTGCATGGATTGAGCGGTGATTGCCTCGAGCTAGATCGCGTCCGGTGTCATTCGCCGAATTCGATGGCAGAAGCGTGGCGCATCGACAAGTGTTTTTGCGAATTTCAGCCTCACCGGACCCGCAAAGCCAGGGCCCGGTGCGCTTTCAAAAGGGGATGGACAATACCGCATCAGAAACAGGCGATCATCAACTGGCCAGGGTCAATTCTCGGGCAAGCTTCAGCGCGGACCGATAATCGCCTTTAAAGTCAATTCCTGGCTGATCACTGGACAGGCCAACGCGGGTCAGCATTTCTCTTGGCTGGTTCTGGACACCCGACAATATTATCTCGGTTCCAGACAGTCTGGCCTGGTCGATAAATTCCTTGATCATCGTTACGCCGCTGGCATCGAGCATCGGTACCAGCCGCATACGGAGGATGATCACCTTGGGCGTTCGGCCGATCTTGCGCATGGCATCCAGCAATTCACCCGCCACGCCGAAGAAGACAGGACCGCTGATCCGGAACACTTCCACGTCTTTCGGCAAGTCATCGCGTTGTCCCGGATCCTCCCCTTCGCGTTCCGGATCGCTATTCGGTGATTGTCCGTTTTCCAGCTGCACGGTATCGCTCATGCGCGCCATGAACAGGAGCGATGCCAGCGTCACACCGACGCCGATCGCGACCGTCAAATCCACCAGAACCGTCAGGCCGAAGGTCAGCAACAATACCGCTCTGTCGCTATTGGGCATCCGTAGCAACACGACGAACCGGTCAAATTCACTCATGCCCCATGCGACCACAAACAATATCGCTGCCAGCGCCGCCATCGGCACATATGCCATGAAATCGCTGGCAAACAGAATGAACAGCAGCAGGAAAAGAGCGTGCATCATCCCTGACACTGGGGTCTTTCCACCGGCCTTTATATTGGTCGCAGTGCGCGCGATCGCGCCGGTCGCGGGCAAGCCGCCGAACAGGACCGAACCGAGATTAGCAACGCCCTGGCCGATCAATTCCTGGTTCGACCGGTGCCGGGTACCGGTCATGCCATCCGCAACGACAGCAGAAAGCAGCGCTTCGATACCAGCGAGAAAGGCGATCGTGAATGCAGCAGGCAGCAATTCGGTGGTTTTTGCCCAGGTCAAATCCGGCAGTGACGGCCTCGGCAACCCGGTTGCCATATCGGGAAACCGCGTGCCGATCGTTTCGACCGGCAGCTGCAACAATGCAACCGTCAGCGACGCCAGCACGATCGCAACCAGAAATCCTGGCAACTTGGGAGCAAATTTTTTCAGTGCAACAATCACGCAAAGTGCACCAAGGCCGACCAGAAAAGTCGCGATATGCACCGAGGTCATCGCTCCAAAATAAGCCTGCCACTTGGGCAAGAACGCGGCCGGCACATTCTCGAGCGAAAGTCCCAGAAAATCCTTCACCTGACTCGAAGCGATGATGAGAGCGATCCCGGCAGTAAAGCCCGTGACCACCGGATGCGGAATGAACTTGATCAGTCGGCCGACCCTGAACGCTCCGGCCGCGATCAGGATGAGTCCAGCCAGGAATGTGGCGATGAGCAGGCCGTCATAGCCATGTTCGGCAATCACGTTGAAGACGACCACGACAAAGGCCCCGGTGGGACCACCGATCTGGACCCGCGACCCGCCGAGGAACGAGATCAGAAATCCAGCGATTACAGCCGTGACCAGCCCCTTGTCGGGCGATGCGCCGCTGGCGATGGCCAGTGCCATGGACAGGGGCAGCGCAACGATCGCCACCGTCAGACCGGCGACAGAGTCCGATCTGAACAGACTAAAATTATAGCCCTCACGCATGGTGGTGATGAATTTGGGTGTAAAGCCTTGCACGGGGCGGCGCTCGCTATCCGGCCTCCGGCTTCGCTTGGTCGAACAATATCGACCCGACGTTGCGCGCCGGCCTGCCATCCATCGTTTCGCGCAAACGCACGCCGCGCCCGATACCGATGCTCGAGGCATTTTCGCCAATCAATTCAATCCCGCTCTCTTCAAGAGCGGTGATGATCTTCACCAGCGTATCAATGACTCCTCGTACCTGTCCGTCCGAAGCTTCCATGCGCTGGATCGTGGGCAGCGAGAGCCCCGCCATTTCCGCCAGCTGTCGCTGATCAATGCCGAGCAAGGCGCGCGCCGCCCGCAATTGTTGAGACGTGATCATTTTAACATCTCCAATGATATATTAAACATCATAATTCAGTATTAACAATTTATTCAAATGCTGTATAGTGCATTTTCAGCCGAGGCAATTGGCTGGTGTAGGTTCGGACAAGGTTCACCGCAGCAATGATAGCAACGCCTGGAGTGGCGGTTTGTCACAGGCGTTCGCTTGATCACCCGCGTCCACCATCAGCAGCCCGCTGTCATGAACGCAGCCCATATTTCAACAACAAGAAGCAGGACAAGACGAATGGCCGGATTTGATACTCTGCTGGACAGAATCGTCGATGATATGCGCAGCGACGATCATGCTGGCGCTGAAGACCCGGACAAATCCATCCGTTCCGCTTTGCCGCAAACCGCATGGCAGGCGGCGGCGCGGGGCCTGCGGGGTCGATGCCCAAGCTGTGGTGAAGGCCGCATGTTCACTCGGCTTCTCAAGCCGTTCACGCATTGCCCAAAATGTGGCCAGGACTGGACCGCTCAGCAGGCGGATGATTTTCCCGCCTATGTGGCGATCATTCTGACCGGCCATATCATGGCGCCGATCATCATCTTCATGGTCAATGAAACCGATTTTTCCATGTGGACGAATCTGGCGATCATGCTTTGCCTGTCGCTAATCCTGATCGGCGCGTTGTTGCAGCCGGCCAAAGGAGCGATCATAGCCCTGCAATGGTGGATGGGATTGAACGGTTTTGAAAAGCCGGCACGCCCGGAGGGCCTGCTATTGCCGGGCGATGCAAAGAAATAGGCTTAAGGGACCGGAATAAAGCCAGCCCCCTCAACCGACTGGCATCAGCTATCGCCCGATCAAGGCCATGGCCATATTGTCCGCGACATCGGAGTCGGGCAGGTTCTGCGCGGCACTGCGTGCCCATATCTCGGTCAGTCTTTCGGGAATCATCGCGACACGGCGATTGACTTCGCTGACATCGCCATCGCCGAGATATTCCAGCCCAACGCTGATGATACCGCCCGAATTGATCACATAATCCGGAGCAAAGAGGATATTGCGGTCAAAGATCCGCTGTCCGTCTTCGGGTGTCGCCAACTGATTATTGGCACCACCCGCGACGATCGGAACATTGAGATGAGCGATCGAGACCTTGTCCAGTATCGCGCCCAGGGCATTGGGGCTGAACACATCTGCTTCGATCCGCATGACTTCGTCGAGTCCTACAACCGTCGCTCCGATTTCCTCGCCCAGGGCAGCGGCATGTTCCTTGTTGATATCGGCGATGCTCAGTCTGGCGCCATCCTTGGCGAGCAGACGGGCAAGACCGCCGCCAACGCTGCCCACACCCTGGATCGCAACATGAATGCCTTCCATAGAGTCACGCCCCAGCTTGTGCGCAACCGCCGCCTTGACTCCCAGATACACGCCCATGGCGGTAAACGGACCCGGATCGCCGCCGGCCTCGCCGCTTTTGCTGACGGGCAGACCGGAGACATATTTGGTCTCCTTGGTCAAGGCGACCATGTCTGCAGCAGTGATTCCGACGTCTTCTGCAGTGATATATTTCCCGCCAAGCGACTCGATCATGCGTCCAAACGCGGCAAGCATCTCCGGCGTCTTGGTGCGATTGCGGTCAGCAAGAATCACTGCCTTGCCACCGCCCAGTGGCAGGCCAGCCATCGCATTCTTGAAACTCATGCCACGCGACAGGCGCAGCGCGTCGGTCACTGCAGTTTCGCGATTTTCGTAATGCCAGAACCGTGTACCGCCCGCGCCGGGGCCCAGATGCGTGCTGTGCAGCGCTATGATTGCGCTGAGTCCGGTCTCGATATCATGGAAAAAATGGACCGCTTCATGGTCGTCAAAATCCGGCAAATCCCACATCGCGCTCATACTGTGTTTCCTGACAGGTTGGTGTAATTAAAAATCTCATAGCTGTAATTAAATTACAAATAAAGAAAGATTTTCCGGCACGGCCAGGTGGTGATGACCTTGTGCTTCGGCAGCTGTTCAGGAGAAAAAATGGGGCGATCGAGGGGTCTTGAACCCCCGACCTCCGGTACCACAAACCGGCGCTCTAACCAACTGAGCTACGATCGCCACAGGCCGCGCGCTATAAAGCCGCATTGCGCCGCGGTGCATAGGGACAGGGAGTGGCAATCGTCAAGTATTTAGCGGGGCAAATCGGAATTAAAACGCATCCCCCCTCTGCCGATGGACCAACCGGGCCGGTTGCCGGGCGGCGTCAATCAGCGCTCGTTCCTCGACCAGCGCGCTTTGCATCTCCACCGCCAGGTCGACGCGGAACCAGCGCGTCGTCAGCTTGACCTGACTTTGGACTTCTGGCGAGGCCCCCAGACTGGCGGGATAGGATTGCTCCCAGAAATCATTCAGGCTGGCATATCCCAGTTCCGGCCGCCTGCCGAGAAATTGACGCGCTGGCGTGAGATCCGAAGGCAGTGCACCGAGCATCGCCAGCAGAATCGCCTGTTCCGGTCGCAGCGTATTGATATTGATGGGCGAGAGATCGGTGCTTGGCAGGGCACAGACCCAGGGAGCGAGGCGGACAAAAACGTCATCGGTTACGCCCTTCACGGTCCGCAATTCGCTGACATCGACGATCAGGGCATTGGCGGTGCGATAGGGATTGTCGTGCTGCAGATAATATTGATCCTCTGCCCCGCGAGGGGATGCAACGGTGTCACTGTCGATCCAGTCCGCAACCGATTCCGCGATGTCGGCGGCGTCTCCGTCCAATATGCCCAGCATCACCATCAGCCGGGAAAATTGCGCAAGCCCTTCCGGTCGCGCCGACAGCCTATCTTCCTGCTGGGTGACAAGGCTGTTGATATTGAAGCAATTGCCTCCGTCGGCAAGCGTGGCGGCGATAATTCCTCCAGGCACGGGAAATTTCTGCTCCGCACCATTCCAGCCGCCCACATTGATCGTCCGTCCCGGCGACGCGGAAACAATCTGCTCGGCCGACTCCATGCCGATCGATTCGGCGGCGATCAGATAGGCCTTGGCCTGCGACAATTCCCGCGCGTTGGAGGCGAGCTTGGTCGCGCCGGCCAGCCGGTCGATGCCATGCGCTGCCAGGATTGCGATTACCGCGACCAGCAACAACACGGTCAGCAGCGCAGCGCCGCGTTCCTTTTCAGTTCCTTTTTGCTGCAGCGGGTTCACAAATAGCCCGTTCCGACCAGAAACAGGTGCCGGTAGCGGCGCCCCGCCTGCTCAAATTCTATTTCGACAGCTCGCGGCATGTCTGCCAGTCGCTCGGTCTCCCATCTGCTCGACCATAGCCCGCGCTTGTCGCGAAAACGCAACTCCAGCGAGTCAATGTTCGAGATCAGGACTGCCGGCTGATCGATCGAGCCGCCATCGGTCATCCGGTAGCGCCATCGCTCGAGATTGCCGTCCGTCAGCCGATATTCCACCCGTTCCAGATTGGACCGGGCCTCACCATTGATATTGCTTTGCCCGCCGCGCGTGAATTTCAGGAAAGCCGCGTCCGGCCCTCCTGTCTCGCTGGAAAAAGCGGCGACTCGGTCCCCGCTCTCTTCCCGGGACGCCCGCGGTAATGCCTGGCTCAGGTCGGCCTCCATCAACGATACAAAGCGCTGCATTTCCGCCATCTGACCAAGATTTTTCGCGGTTATTTCGTCGCCATCGACAGCGGTCCGGAGCATGATGACCCCGGCGACCGACAACATCGCGAAAATGAACAGCGCCACCATCATCTCGACGAGAGTGAAGCCATTGCGGTTGCCGGGCATTGTTGCCAATTTTTCCATCGACCTCGCTTATATTCAGATTGTTCAAAGCCGCAAAGAGCGGTTGCGATCAACGGGGATTCATTTATCGTGACGCCGGGTAGTTAGGGACAGTTTTGGACGTTCATATGACAGAAGCCAATAATACATCGGCTGACTATCTGGTTGCGCTGGGCAAGGTGCAGCGCTTTCCGCGCAAGGAAATAGAATTGTGCATTGTCAGGAATTTTCTCAACGCCGACGAATGCAGCAAGCTGGTCACGATGATCGACCAGAAACGGCGGCCGTCCGACATTGCGGATCCCAATGGCGATGACTATTTTCGGACCAGCGAGACGTGCGACCTCGACCATTCTGATCCCTTTGTTGCCGAAATTGACGGGAAAATTTGCGGCTTTGCCGATATCGATGCGCAATTTGGCGAACCCCTGCAGGGACAGCGCTATGCCGTTGGTCAGGAGTTCAAGGCGCACACGGACTTCTTCGATCCGCATGGCCAGGATTTCCGGAAATATTGTTCCGTCTCCGGACAGCGAACCTGGACCTTCATGATCTATCTCAATGAACCGGACGCAGGAGGCGCCACTCGCTTCACCCATTTCAAGAAGAGCTTCACGCCGGAGACCGGGACAATGCTGTGCTGGAACAACCGCAACCCCGACGAATCGGTCAACAACTGGACCCTGCACCACGGCATGAAGGTGCGCAAAGGGACGAAATATGTGATCACCAAATGGTATCGCGAGAAGCCCTGGCCGTGGAACGGATGAACCGATTGCCCCGAACATAATGAACCTGTTTCGCTATCGCCCCGGCCCCGGCATGATGGTCTCGGCCGCCTTCATCGGCCCGGGAACCGTGACGGCCTGTACGCTTGCCGGCGCCAATTTCGGCTTTGCGCTGCTTTGGGCGCTGCTGTTTGCTACCCTGACCACCGTCGTTCTGCAGTCCTTTGCCGTGCGCATCGCCCTGGTCACCCGGCTTGGCCTGGCAGAAGCGATGCTGGCGACGATCACTTCGCCCCTCTTCCGCGCGCTGGCAGCGCTGCTACTGATCTCCGCTCTGGTACTGGGCAACGCCGCCTATGAGGCAGGCAATATGTCCGGCGCCGCGCTTGGTCTGGAAGCCGTAAACGGCGGGTCATTGGCGTTTGGCACCGCCCCGGTGATCATCACCATCGCCCTGTTCGCTTCGGCGATGCTGGTCTTTTCGAAACCGAAATGGATCGAGAATATTCTGATCCTGCTGGTGCTGTTGATGAGCGCGGCCTTTCTCCTGACCTTCATACTGATCCGGCCGGATCTTGGGGCGCTATTGAAAGGCTTTGTTCCCCGCATCCCCGACGGGGGCCTGATGACCGCGATCGCACTGATCGGGACCACGATCGTCCCCTATAACCTGTTTCTCCACGCTGCGAGCGTGCGCGAGCGCTGGGACGCAGAACAGCTGCCCGAAGCCCAGCTGGACAACAGCATTTCGATCGGAATCGGCGGCCTGGTGTCGATGACGATATTGGCGACTGCTGCGGCCAGCCTGTTCGGCAGCGGCAAGGCGATCGAAAATGCGGTCGATATGGCACAGCAGCTCACCCCCCTGTTCGGCAGCCTGGCCACGGTTACGCTTGGTGCCGGCCTGTTTGCCGCAGGCCTGACCTCCGCCATTACCGCACCCCTCGCCACCGGCTATATCGTGCAGGAAATTTTCAAGACCTCCGGCTCCCGCAGGCCATTCCAAATCGGCGCGCTGATTGTGATCGCGACGGGCACTTTTGCGTCGCTGATCGGCTATCGACCAGTCGAACTGATTTTCATTGCCCAGATTGCCAATGGATTGCTGTTGCCGATCGTGGCGATTTTTCTGATCCGGCTGGCGAACAACAAGCAGCTGCTGGGACAACAGGCCAACGGGCTTGGAGCCAATATTCTGGGCGGAATAATCCTGCTGGTCACCTGCGCGCTGGGTTTCCGTTTGATCGCCCGTGCGCTAGGCTTCTGGCCATGACTTCGACAATCGATCTCAATGCCGACCTGGGCGAGGACGAAAGCCCGGAAGCAGAAGCCCGCGACATCGCGATCATGGATATCGTTTCGAGCTGCAATATCGCCTGCGGCGGCCATGCCGGTTCGCCGGAGTCGATGCGGACCATGCTGACGGCCGCAAGAACCAGGCAGATCGCCCCCGGCGCCCACCCCTCCTACCCGGATCGCAGCGGTTTCGGACGCCGGTCGATCGATATATCACTGGAAGAACTGGAAGCATGTTTGACCTCCCAGCTGCAGGACATCAGCAACATGGCGGACCAGGTCGGCGTGCCGCTGACCCATCTCAAGCCGCATGGAGCTCTGTACAACGATGCTCAGGATGATCCGGCCCTGTCCGGGCTGCTGGTTGACATGGCCGCGCGGGCGGGTCTCGCGCTGGTGAGCATGCCGAAATCCCTGATCCAGAAAAAGGCTGCGGAACGCAATATTCGCTTCATCGGCGAGGCCTTTATCGACCGGCGCTATACTGCCGGCGGCCGACTGCTGCCCCGCAGCGAAGAGGGGGCGGTGATCGAGGACGAGAGCGACCGCATTGTTCAGGGGCTGACGCTGGCAAAGGGAGGAGCGCTGGCGGCGCAGGACGGCACGGTCCTGCAGGTCGCCGCACACACCCTCTGCCTCCATTCGGATAGCGATGGCGCGCTCGAAACCGCCAGAAAAATGCGCATGGCACTGGAAAAGGCCGGGATAGCAATAAGCGCGGTCAAATAGTGGCGGAGCTCGATCCAACTATCCATATCTGCGACGACTGGATCCATATCGGGTTACCAGACCGCAAAATGGTGCCAGCGGTGCAAACCACCCTGACGGCAGGCGAACAGTGGACGGAGATTGTGCCCGGCCTCGACAGCATCGCGGTGCAGTTTGACCCTGCCCTGATCTCACCCGACGATGCTGCGGAATCGCTGCGCGATCGATTGGCTGGCAAGCCCCCGAAATTGAAGTACTCTGAGAATATTGTCGTTATTCCTGTATGCTACGAAGATAATCTGGCACCAGATATGAAATATGTAGCGGAAAAGCTTGGTATTCCGCCCGTTTCTGTCCCGTCCTGGCACACTGCCCAGGCCCATCGCGTCGCGATGCTGGGATTCATGCCCGGATTTGCCTATCTTGAGAGCAGCGAGGAGATTGCAGACATCGGACGGCTGGCCAGTCCGAGACAATTGGTGAAGGCCGGCTCTATCGGCATCATTGGACGGCAAAGCTGCATCTATTCCTTTGACAGCCCCGGCGGCTGGCCGATTATCGGTCGCACGCCGCTCCGCCTGTTTGACCCTGCGAAGCCCCGGCCGGCATTGCTGTCGGCAGGGGATACCGTTCGCTTCCAATCCATTTCAAGACACGCCTTTGACCGCTTGCAGCAGGATCAGCAGCAGTGAGCATCGAAATCCTGAATGCCGGTTTGCAAACGACTCTGCAGGGCGCGCCCTTTACCGGACACCGTCATCTGGGCATGCCCGCAGCCGGTGCAGCCGATTGCCTGTCTCTGGCACTGGCAAATTTCCTGGTCGGCAAGCCGCAAGGGGCCGTCGCCGTAGAAATCACACTTACCAAGGCGGCTTTCGGGTTCAGGGCCCCCTGCTCGATTGGCGTGGTCGGACCCGCGGAATATATCCGGATCAATGGTCAGGATCGGCCCCGGCATGAAACGCTGACACTCGCGGCGGGAGACACGCTCGATATCGGGCCAGGCCGTCCGGGATGCCGAACCTATCTGGCCCTGTCGGCGGACCTCGAGGCCGACAGCCTGCTGGGCGGCCAGTCGACCTATCTCGCTGCGGGATTGGGCGGTTTTCATGGCCGGGCGCTCAGAGATGGTGACATCATCCCGCTTTCCCGACCTGCGCTTCCCCAAAATCTCGCCGGGAGCACGCCGTCCGGTCTGCGACCGCATTATAGCGATGACCATGTACTGCGGATCACACCTGGTCCGGAAGCTGGCAAAGCGAGCGACGAAATATTGAAAAACCTCTGTCTGCGCCCCTATTCGGTCGGAGCGAGAGCCAGCCGGATGGGTATCGCGCTGGAGGGCGCGCTGCTCCGCATGGGCCAGTCATCGGACATGCCAAGCGCTGCGGTTTTTCCGGGAACCATCCAGCTGCCGCCTAGCGGCCAGCCCTATCTGCTTGGCCCCGATGCCCAGACTACCGGAGGCTATCCACGGATCGCACAGGTCATCCGCGCTGACCGGCATCTGATCGGACAGCTGGCGCCGGGTTCACGAATTCAATTTGTCGAAACCACAACAGAAAGGGCCACGGACATCTATCGGGAAAAACTTGCCCTGCTGTCTTCGTGGCTAGGCCAGATCAAATTGTGGTAAAGCATTGAGGCGCTTCCGCAGCCTCAATGCGATCAGCTCTTTTTGAGCGACAAACCACCAAAGCGCTTGTTGAAGCGAGCCACCTGGCCGCCCTGATCAAGAAGACGCTGGTTGCCACCGGTCCAGGCAGGGTGCGACGACGGATCGATGTCCAGTTGCAGCGTGTCCCCTTCCTTGCCCCAGGTCGAGCGGGTTTCATAGGTTGTGCCATCGGTCATCTGAACGGTGATCATGTGATAGTCGGGATGCGTATCGGGTTTCATTTTCGGCTCCTAAACGGGCTGGTTACCGACCAGACCCAAAGCGAATAGATTTAAAGGAAGCGGCCCATTAACCGGCGAATGAGAAAAGGGCAAGATTCTTTTGAAAAAGCTTATGCCGCGGGTGGATCAGCGATCATCGCGGTGAAGCTCGCCTCGGCAGCCAGCTTGTCGCCAATCATTGCCTGCCCGGAAAATTTGCAGACGCGCGCGCGCTTCTGTTCAAATTTGACGTTCAGGGACAGCAGGCAGCCTGGTTCCACCGGCTGACGGAATTTTGCTCCGTCGATCGCCATGAAATAGACGAGCTTGCCCGATCCGACCATGTCGAAGCTTTCCATGGCAAGAACGCCGGCGGCCTGCGCCAATGCCTCGACAATCATCACGCCTGGCATGATCGGCCGGCCAGGAAAATGCCCCTGGAAAAAGCCTTCGTTCATCGTCACAGCCTTGATCGCCCGGATGGATTCGTTCTTCACGAGCTCCTCCACCCGGTCCACCAGAAGCATGGGATAGCGGTGCGGGAGCACCGCCATCACCTTGGTTACATCATAGTTGAGCGCTTCAGTCATCAAAGATCGATTAGCGACTGGCTGGCTGGGCCGCAGGCGGCTGCTGGGCAGCCTGGTTGCGCGCACTTGCCACCAGCAACTGCTGAAGCTGCTGATGAAGGGATACCGTGTTGCGCTGTGGCTGCCAAGTGGCAGGCGGGGTGGTGCTGACGGTGGGCACTCTTGTGTCCAGAACCGCCGTGATCGCATCAGTAATATCGGTCTGTGGCGGTGCGTAAATAAACGCATCGGGGCTCAGGATGACGCTGATTTTCTTGTCCGAGACCACCTGCTGCTGGGCATTGGAATATTCTTTAAAAATATTTTCGACCGCAAACATTTGCGCCTTGATTGCCGGCGTTTGCAGTTTCTGAATTTCTTCTTCTTCCGTTTCCATGCTCTTCAGCACGGGGCTGTTCGCTCTTACCGCCGCATCAAGCTCTTCCTGGGTCAGCTGCTTGTTCTTGTCCGTGTCCAGCTGAGCACGCAGATCGTTCAGCGTCTTGTTGCGCGCATCAATCTGGTCAAAAGAGGATTTATACTGCGTTCCGATCTGCGAATAGGCAGCCGAAAAAGCCTTGGTCTTGGCGATGGCTATGGTCGGGTTCGCCGTCGCAATGCCGGATACCTGGGCGGTTGCTACAGTACCGAAGGCCAGCGGTGCAGCCGTAACGGTGAGTAGGGTGAGAGCGGTTCTAAATAAACGTGTCATCAGAATTGTGTTCCTACGTTGAAAGTGAAAAGTTTGGTGTCATCGCCAGGCTCTTTCAGCAGCGCCTTGGCAATATCGATCCTGAATGGACCAAATGGTGAATTCCAGTTTACCCCAAAACCGACTGAAACGCGAGGGCTGGGAGTATCCCCGAAAAAGCGCTCGACGAAATTGGTCGCGATCGGGTTGGGATTGCCATTGGCATCCACTGCATCAAGAGTGGTTGTGGCCTTGCCCTCAGCATCGACGGTCAAATATTCCGGCGCTACACCCACTGCCTTGCCGTCGGCATCAAAAATTGTACGTTGCCGCTGCGTCTGCAGGTCGGTGAGTAGCAAGGGGTGCGTGACGTTGAACACGGCACCGACATCGACAAAGATAGAAGGCCGCAAGCCAAGCTCACGGGCACCCGATCCGAGCGGAATCTCCAGTTCAGCCCGGCCCAGATAATAGGCCCGGCCACCGATCGCATCATCGGTCTGACGGCCATTGGTCACTGGCACAATCGCGTTGATCGGATTGCCGTTAGCGTCAAGTCCCGGAACAGTAGTGGACCGCACAACCCGGGGCCCGACACCGCGAATATCGAAACCGCGAATTTGTGGCTCTCCGAGGAAAAAGCGGTCGGTCAACCTGACGTCATCAATACCATCGCCAGGCGTCTTGGAGCGATTTTCCAGCGGGTGAATATATCCACCTTCTGCGCTAGCCGTAAAGATGAAATCTCCCAGGACTCGCCAATGCTTGGAAGCGTTCAGACGCCCCCGGATATATTTGACACTGCCGCCGAGACCGGCAAAATCGACGCTTCCGACAACCGATTGGCCGCGGGTCGGCCGGATCCTGTTGTCCCGGTCATCATAGATCAGTGAAGCACCGATAGACGATGTCGTGCGCGAACCGAGTGCATCACAAAGAAAACGGCCTGCCAGGATCGGATCGCATACGTCGCCCGCACTATTGCCTCTGATGCCGTCTCCGTTGCTGTCGGTGAAGAACAGGCTTGGCTTCAGCGTCACATCATCCTGGCTGAGGCCATAGCGAAAGGAAGCAGACAGATATTCGGTAATTGGTACACCTGCACGGATCTGGAAGCCCGTTGTCAGCTGCTCGAACGTGGTTTCACGATTTTTGTTGACGAAATTGAAGCTGTTCAGATCTCGACGAAAAACATCCGCGCCGATGGCGATATTGCGGTCGAACAGATAGGGTTCGGTAAAGCCCAGTTCGACCGATTGTGAGAATCTGGAATAGCTGACGCTGGCACGCAGTTCCTGGCCCTTGCCGCGGAAGTTGCGCTGCCGGATCGAAGCCTGCAGAATGAAATTCTCGACGCTGGAAAAACCTGCCGAAAGCTGCAGTTCGCCGGTCGCCTTTTCCTCGACATTGGCTTCCAGGATGATGCGGTCAGGCGCACTGCCCTGCTTCTGTTCGATTTCCAGATCTTCCTGGAAAAAGCCCAGCGATTTGATCCGGTTTGCCGAACGTTTGACCTGGAAGCTGTTGAACGCATCGCCTTCGTTCAGACGGAATTCCCGGCGCACGACCTTGTCCTGAGTCAGGGTGTTGCCGTTGATATCGATCCGCTCGACATAGACCCGGTCGCTTTCCGCAACCTGGAACAGAATGTCCATGGTCAGCGTATCTTTGTTCCGGGTAAATTCCGGACGCACATCGGCAAAGGCATAGCCGAACAGGCCAGCGGTTTCCGACAGGCGCTCGACCGTATCTTCCACCTGTTTGGCGTTATAGAAATCGCCCGTTTTCATCGGCAGCTGGGGCGTCAGGAATTCCGGTGTAAAATCGCGAATCTCGCTTTCCACCGACACATCGCCAAATTTGTAGCGATCGCCTTCTTCCACCACATAGGTGATGATGAAATCCCGCTTGTCGGGGGTGAGTTCGGCCACGGCGGAGATCACGCGGAAATCGGCATAGCCTTCGGTCAGGTAGAACTGCCGGAGCTTTTGCTGGTCAAAGGCCAGCCGGTCCGGATCATAGGTGTCGCTGGAACTGAAGAAACGGTAGAAGCGCGACTGCTTGGTGACCATCTCGCCGCGCAGCTTGCCGTCGGAAAAGGCTTCGTTGCCGATGATGTTGATCTGCTGGACCTTGGACTTGGGCCCTTCGTTGATCTCAAACACAATATCGACGCGATTCTGGTCGAGCTGCACCATTTTCGGCTCAACGCTGGCGGCAAAGCGACCCTTGCGCTTGTAGAGCTCGATGATGCGGGCCACGTCAGCGCGGACTTTCGAACGCGTGAATATCTGGCGCGGGGCCAGCCGGATTTCCGGATAGATCTTGTCTTCCTTGATCCGCTTGTTGCCTTCCAGCAAAATCCGGTTGATCACCGGATTCTCGATCACCTCGATAATCACAGCGCCGTCATTGTTGCGGATGCTGACATCCTTGAACAATTCCGTTTCGAACAGATCCTTCAACGCCTGGTCAGCCGCTTCCTGGGTGTAGGGCTGGCCGACGCGCAATTTCATGTAGGACAGGACCGTCGTCGGTTCGAGGCGCTGGGCGCCTTCCACCACGATCGTGCGTATGGTGTCGGCCGCCGGAGCCGCCGCTGGCGCGGCCTGTTCCGCGTCCTGCGCCTGCGCCGACGAAGAAATCGCCGCGCCGCTCAGGATCGTGCCGCACATCAGCAAGGGCAAAAGTCGCTTTTTATGATTCACAGACAAACTCGCTTTCACACCATAAACCCAAAAATAAAATGAACCCGGCACCAAGGCACAAGCTTCGCCAACCCCCTGCCCCAATGCAGCGTGTCAATCAATGGTCAATCAGCCGGAGATAGACCGGAATAGACCAAATGACGATAAATCGTTGAATGTCACTACCAGCATGAACATCAGAACCAGTGCCAGCCCGGAACGAAAGGCCCATTCCTGGACTTTGGCATTGGCCGGCTTTCTCCGCACCGCTTCAATCGCATAGAACATCAGATGCCCTCCATCGAGCATGGGGATTGGCAGCAGGTTGATGAACCCCAAGTTAATTGAGATTAATGCGACGAAAAGAATGAAGCTTTCCAGGCCCAGCTTGAACTGTTCGCCGGAAGCCTGGGCGATTTTCAGCGGTCCGCCAAGCTCCTTGATCGAACGCTTGCCGGTAATCACCTGACCGAGAGTGGTGGTGATCTGGTCGACAATGGAAATGGTCTTGTCCACCGCAACCGCCGGAGCTTCGAGCGGACTGACCGGGCGCCATTCCACCTGACTGGATGCCATGCCGAGCAGACCCAGCCGATATTCGTTGCCGAAGCGGTCTTTCAGGATCTGCACGCCGGTCTTGCCCTGCCTGGTAAAGCGCTGGCCGTCCCGCTCATAGACGATTTCCACTTCCTGCTCGGGAATCAGCATGATCTTCTCGCGCAGATCCTCGAACAGTTCAATTTTCTCGCCGTCGACCGAGATGATCCGGTCGCCCGGCTGCATGCCCATCGCCGCGGCGGTGGAATCGGGAGAGATTGCGCTGGCAACGGGCAGAGTGGCGCTGGTGCCATAGGCGATCACAAAGCCCATGATGATGAGGATGGCAAAGATGAAATTGATCGCCGGCCCTGCAAAGACAATCGCCGCGCGCTTCCAGAGAGACTTGGACTGGAAGGTCCGGTTGCGCTCTTCAGCCGGAAGGCTCAGCCAGTCAGAACTTTTGCTGCCGGACGGATCCATGTCGCCGGCGAACTGGACATAGCCGCCCAATGGCAACATGCAGACCTTCCAGCGGGTTCCCCGCTTGTCGGTCCATCCGGCAATTTCCTTGCCGAAGCCGATGGAAAAGGTATCCGCCTTGACGCCGCACCAGCGGCCGACCAGATAATGGCCCATCTCGTGCACGAAGACGAGCACCCCGATGACGATCAGGAAGGAGAATAAATAGATCAAAATACCGGGATTATCCGTCAAACCTTCAATTCCTCGACCAGTTGCTCGGTCCGAACGCGCGCTTCCCTGTCTATCGCAAAGATATCCGCCAATGCGGCCGGTTCGGGCGGGCTATAACTATCTAGCAACCGGGTTACAATCTCTGTGATGTCCAGAAACTGAACCGCCCCGCCCAGAAAGGCCGCGACGGCCACTTCATTGGCGGCGTTGAGCATCGCCGGCTTCCCGCCCCCTGCCGTGATCGCGGCTCTGGCGATTTTGGTCGCGGGAAAGCGGCTTTCGTCGGGCTGTTCGAATTCCAGCCGACCGATCTCCGCGAGATCGAGCGGCTTGCAATTGGTCGTCATCCGTTCCGGCCAGGCCAGCGCACTGGCGATCGGTATCCGCATGTCCGGGGAGCCGAGCTGGGCAAGGGTCGAGCAGTCGCGATATTCGACCATCGAGTGGATCACCGACTGCGGGTGGACCAGAATCCCGATATTTTCAAGCCCGACCGGGAACAGATGGTGAGCCTCGATCAGTTCCAGCCCCTTGTTCATCATCGTCGCGCTGTCGACCGAAATTTTTGCGCCCATGTCCCAGTTGGGATGCGCCACCGCCTGCTCTGGCGTCACACTCGCCATCTGTTCGCGCGTCCATGTCCGGAACGGGCCACCGCTGGCGGTCAGGGTGATCTTGCGCACCTGGTCGATCCGCCCGCCCTGCAGGGCCTGGAAGATGGCATTATGCTCGGAGTCGACCGGCAGCAAGGTTGCCCCTGCCTTGCGGGCCTCGGTCATCATCAGAGCGCCGGCGGAGACCAGCGCTTCCTTGTTGGCCAGCGCCACCGTCTTGCCGCAGCGCAGGGCTTCGAGCGTCGGCGGCAGGCCGGCACAACCGACGATCGCTGCCATCGTCCAGTCCGCGCCCATGGCAGCAGCGTCATTCAGCGCCTCGGCGCCACTGGCGGCGTCCGTCGAGCTGCCCGCCAGCAGTCGCTTGAGTTCTTCATAAGCAGAATCGTCGGCGACCACCGCCACCTTTGCTGAAAATTCCCTGGCCAGCGCGGCAAGCTCGGACGCGTTGCCATTGGCGGTCAGGGCGATGATTTCATATTGATCCGGATGCTGACGGATCAGATCCAGCGTCGATCGGCCCACCGATCCCGTCGCGCCGAAAATGGAGACCGACTTTGTCATGCCAGTGCAAGCAGGCTGTTGACCAGCATGACCAGAGCCACGACCGGCGCAACCGGAATCAGGCCGTCCAGCCGGTCCATCACACCGCCATGGCCCGGAAAAATGGTGCCGCTGTCCTTCACGCCCGCCTTGCGCTTCAGCCAGCTCTCGAACAGGTCGCCCATTTGCGCCAGCACCGCGAGCGGCAGGCTAAGCAGCACCAGATAGAATGGCAGCCCCCAGTAGAGGTGAAGCATATAGCTGACCGCTGCCGTCAGCACGACGCCGCCAATCAGGCCGGCCCAGGTCTTGTTGGGACTAAAGGTCGGCGCCAGTTTCGGCCCGCCGATCGTGCGACCGGAAAAATAGGCACCAATATCGGTGGCCCAGACCAGGGCAAGGGTCCAGAGCATGACCAGAATCCCGTCCTCGATATCCCGCAGATAGAGGATCGCAAGGGCCGGAAGGCCGGCATAGATGACGCCGGCGGCAAGCTTCAGCGATCGATCGAAGACCGCAACAAACATCGCTGATCCGAAAATCAGGCCCAGCGCCAGAAAGGACGGGCCAGCGGCCCAGGGCGACATGATCGCCAGCGGTACCGACAATGCGTACATCGACAGCAGGCGGTTATCCTGCCGACCGGTCAGCCTCGCCCACTCGCTCATGATCCCGAGCGCCATCAGGATCACAAGCAGCCACAGAGCAACGCCGCCAAAATATCCGGCCGCCAGCGCCGCTCCGATCAGAAGCGCGCCGACGATGACACGGGTTTGCAGTTCACCGGTCTTGCCGGTTGCCGGGACGGCCGGTTCAACCATGGTCATCGACCACCGAACCGGCGCTCCCGATGTCCAAATGATTGCAGGGCTTTTTCCAGCTCGATCCTGTCGAAATCCGGCCAGAGCGCCTCGGTAAAATAGAGTTCTGCATAAGCCGCCTGCCACAGCAGGAAGTTGGACAGGCGCAATTCGCCCGATGTCCTGATCAGCAAATCCAGTGGCGGCAAGTCGGCGGTGTCCAGCGCAGCCGCGATATCATCAAGCGCGATGGCTTCCGGCTCCATTTCGCCTGCCTTCACCCGGCTGGCAATATTGCGGACCGCGCGAAGCATTTCGTCCTGCGCGCCGTAGTTGAGCGCCACGGCCAGCGTCATCTTGCGATTTCCCGCTGTCCTTTCGATCGCATTGTCGATCATGGCGACAATATCCGACGCCAGCGCCCGGTAATTACCGATGACCTTCAGCCGCACACCATTTTCAACAAATTCTTCAATGTCGGACTGAATATATTGCCGCAGCAATCCCATCAGATCGCTGACCTCTTCCTCCGGACGGTTCCAGTTCTCGGACGAAAAGGCATAGAGCGTCATCACCTCGAGGCCCAATTCTCCCCCTGCCCGCACGATATTGCGAACCGCCTCTACGCCTTTCTTGTGGCCAAGGGCGCGCGGCAGATGCTTGCGCTTTGCCCATCGTCCATTGCCATCCATGATGATGGCAACATGGCGAGCCCCATGCGTCGGATCGGATGGGCCGGCCGTATCTTGTACCGAATCTGCAGAACCGTTCTTGGACCGGGCGAGCTTCACTGGGTCAGGATTTCCTGCTCTTTGGCTTCGGCCAGCTTGTCGGCTTCGGCGATCATTTCGTCGGTAAGTTTCTGGACCTCGGTCTCCAGCCGCTTCCTGTCGTCCTCGCTGATTTCCTTCTTGCCTTCATCCGCCTTCAGATCGTCCATGCCGTCCCGCCGGACATTGCGAATGGCGATGCGGGCCTTTTCGGCAAACTGACCGGTGAGCTTTGCCAGATCCTTGCGGCGCTCCTCGGTCAGATCGGGAATGGGCAGCCTGATATTGGGGCCATCGACCATCGGGTTCAGGCCAAGACCGGCAGAACGGATCGCTTTTTCCACGGGCTGGATATTGCCCTTGTCCCAGACCTGGACCGACAGCATGCGCGGTTCGGGCACGGAGACGGTGGCGACCTGGTTGAGCGGCATGTTGGAGCCATAAACCTCAACCTTGATCGTATCCAGAAGGGCGATATTCGCCCGTCCGGTCCGGAGTCCGCTCAGGTCATGCTTGAGCGCTTCCAGCGCACCGAGCATCCGCTTCTGCAGATCGGCTTTGTCATATTTTGCCATTGGTCATTCCTCTAGATATTATTCGGTTGTTCCAACCATAGTCGCGGTTCCGCCGCCACCCAATACGGTCGCCAGATTGCCCTGCTCCCGGATCGAAAAGACGACGATCGGTATCTTGTTCTCGCGGCACAGAGCGACGGCGCTGGCGTCCATCACTTTCAGATTGTCGCTCAATACCTGATCAAAACTCAGTTCTTCATAGCGGCTGGCAGTGGCATCCAGCTTCGGGTCGGCGTTATACACGCCATCAACGCTCGTGCCCTTGAACAGCGCTTCACAACCCATTTCCGCAGCGCGCAAGGCCGCAGCCGTATCGGTCGTGAAATAGGGATTGCCGGTGCCTGCTGCAAAAATGACGATGCGGCCCTTTTCCAGATGCCTGACCGCCTTGCGCCGGATATAGGGCTCGCAGACGCTGGCCATCGGAATGGCCGACAATACGCGTGTGTCGCAGCCCATCTGTTCCAGCGCATTCTGCACCGCCAGCGCGTTCATCACGGTCGCCAGCATCCCCATATAATCGGCGCTGGTCCGCTCAAAGCCTTTTGCCGCCGCGGCCAGTCCCCTGAAAATATTGCCTCCGCCAACGACCAGACAAAGCTCGAATCCTGCCTCTTTTGCAGATTTCACTTCGGTCGCGATGCGGTTGACGGTCTCCGGGTCGATGCCGAATTCGCTTGAGCCCATCAGGACTTCGCCAGAAAGCTTCAGCAAAATGCGCTTGAACGCCGGTCGTTTCATGCAAATCCCATCCTGCCGGAATCACAGCCCGGCCCCAAATACAACTATGGCGCAGACCATAGATAGTCCGCGCCATGCTGCCAAGCGTTACCGCCTGAAATATTCAATCTGCTGCGCGATCAGCCTGCAACTGCGGCTGCGACTTCCGCTGCAAAATCATCTTCTTTCTTCTCAATGCCTTCACCAAGCTGGAAGCGGACATATTCGGTCAGCTTGATGTCTGCGCCAGCGGCCTTGCCGGCCTGCTCGACGACCTGAGCAACAGGAGTCTTGTTGTCCATGACGAAGGTCTGGCTGAGCAGCGCATTTTCCTTGGCAAATTTCGCCATCGCGCCGTCGACCATTTTTTCGACAATATTGTCGGGCTTGCCGGATTCAGCAGCCTTTTCCTTCGCAATCGCGCGCTCGCGTTCCAGCAATTCGGGATCAAGACCCTCTGCATTCAGGGCCAGCGGGAATGCGGCTGCGATATGCATTGCAATCTGCTTGCCGAGCGGCTCCAGCACGTCCGCACCAGCGGTGCTTTCCAGTGCCACCAGAACGCCGATCTTGCCCATGGTCGGGGTAACCGCGTTATGGATATAAGGAACGACGAGACCGCTGGAAACGGCAACGGTTTTCATCCGGCGGATCGCCTGGTTTTCACCGATGGTCGCAATATTGTTGGTCAGCACGTCCTTGACCGTGTCGCCGGTGGGATAATCGGCAGCGGCCAGCACTTCTACATCATCGGTATCAAGGCCAAGAGCCACGTCTGTCACCTTGGCAACAAAATCCTGGAACTGGTCGTTCTTGGCAACGAAATCGGTCTCGCTGTTCACTTCGACGGCCACGCCCTTGGTTCCGGCCACGGAAACGCCAACCAGGCCTTCCGCCGCGGTACGGCTCGATTTTTTCTGCGCGGCAGCGAGGCCCTTGGTGCGCAACAGATCCACTGCTGCTTCCACGTCGCCATTGGTTTCGTTCAGTGCCTTCTTGCAATCCATCATGCCCGCACCGGTGCGCTCGCGCAGTTCTTTCACTGCTGCTGCTGTAATAGCCATTATTCGTTCCTCAATTTCTTGACCGGGAAATGTGAAATGGGGGCGACACAATATGCCGCCCCTCTTGGTGATTTGTTACCGTCAATATATGACGGTAGAAAGAAGCTTCAAGTTCAGGCCTTTTCGGCTGCCTTCTCGTCATCTTTCTTCGCGTCAGCTGTTTCTGCCGCTATATCTGCAATATCAGCAACCGCAGCTTCCTCTCCGGAAACCATCGCGCTGGCATTGGCTTCGCTCGAGACGATCTGCTCGACCGGTGGCGCAACTGCTGCGCCGAGATCTTCGCCCGCTGCAACCGAAGCGTCCTGGCCGCCCTTGGTCGCTGCAGCCGCAACCGACTCGCAATAGAGGCGAATGGCACGTGCCGCATCGTCATTGCCGGGAACCGGAAATGCGATGTTGCTCGGATCAACGTTCGAATCGAGGATGGCAACGACCGGAATACCCAGAACATTGGCTTCCTTGATAGCCAGCTCTTCCTTGTTGGCATCGATCACGAACATGACATCGGGAATGCCGCCCATGTCGCGAATACCGCCAAGCGAAAGCTCGAGCTTGGTGTGCTCGCGCGTCATCTGCAGGACTTCTTTCTTGGTAAAGCCTGCGGTGTCGCCACCGAGCTGCTCTTCCAGGGTCTTCATCCGGCGGATCGAGTTGGAAATGGTTTTCCAGTTGGTCAGCATGCCGCCGAGCCAGCGATGGTTGACGAAATGCTGGCCGCTGGCGCGGGCTGCTTCAGCGATTGGCTCCTGCGCCTGGCGCTTGGTACCGACGAACAGGACCTTGCCGCCAGCCGAAACGGCGTTGGCGATAAAGTCGAGCGCCCGTGCGAACAGGGGCACGCTCTGCGAAAGGTCAAGAATATGGACGCTGTTGCGGGCACCAAAGATGTAAGGTTTCATCTTCGGGTTCCAGCGGTGGGTCTGGTGGCCGAAATGCGCTCCGGCTTCAATCAATTGCTGTAGGGTGACGACAGGGGCCGCCATAATATTTCTCCTTGTCCGGTTATGCCTCTGGAAAGCTGAGAACCTCAAACGACCTGAAAGACCGCCCTTGGCACCGGTATGAGTGCTTTCCATGTGGAATGAGCGTGCCGTTAAGGCGAAGCGGAGCAAAATGCAACCACAAATTGCTGGCCTGCCCCGACGGGACTATTCGCTGCGCAAGGCCTCGATCGGCGAGAGACGGGAGGCGCGGACTGCGGGATAGCCGCCGAACAGCAGGCCGATCACCGCCGAAAAGACGATCGCGCCAATGCCCACGCCGATCCCGATCGGGACCGGAAAGTCGGCATAGATGGTCAGCGCCGTGCCCGCCGCAACCGCCAGTGCCAGGCCAATCGCCCCGCCGATCACGCACAGGACGGCGGCTTCCACCAGAAACTGGTTGCGGATATCGCTGCGCTTGGCCCCCAGCGCCATTCTGAGCCCGATCTCGCGGGTGCGCTCGGTGACGCTGACCAGCATGATATTCATGATGCCGATGCCGCCAACCAGCAGCGAAATCGAGGCAATGGCGACCAGCACGATCTGGAAGATGCCGGTGACCTGCGCCGATTCCTTCATGAATTCCTCGGTGGTGCGGATGGTGAACGGGTTGATTTCTTTGCCCCGCACCCGGTAGCGCTCGCGCAGCAGGCGGGTGATCTCGCGCTTCGCCCTGGGCAGCGACACGCCGTCTTCAAAGCCGACAAACAATATTTGCAGATCGTCGGGTCCGGCAAGCGAATCGCCGGAAAACCGCTGTCTCGTGGTGCTGATCGGCATGATTGCGAGATCATCATTGTCGTTGCCGAAGCTCGACCCCTTCGATTCCATCACCCCGATGACGGTAAAGGGTGCCCGGTTGATCCGGACCGTTTCCCCGATCGGGTCATAATCGCCGAACAGCTTGGTCGCGACGCTGGGCCCCAGAACGACGACCCGGGCGGCAGACCGGACGTCCGCGTCGCTGATGAAGCGCCCCGACTCCGCTGCCGCGTTGGTCACCTTGGCATAACCGGGCGTCGCCCCGATGCCGGTGGTTGTCGCGTTGCGGCCCGCCACCACCAGCTGGATCGAGGTGCGCAGCTGCGGCGCGATATCGGTGATCCCGCTGACCTGCTTCTGAATCGCCCGCGCATCGCGCATCGTCAGGCGGCCGCGGTCAAAGCTGGTCCGCCCGCCTTCGTTGTCCGGCTCCGGAAAGATCAGCGCCATGTTGGAACCGAGCGCGTTGATCGACTGCATCACCGAGACCTGCGCGCCCGATCCCACGGCAACGGCCAGCGTCACCGCGAACACGCCGATCATCACCCCCAGGGTGGTCAGGATCGAGCGCATCAAATTGGTCCGCAGAGCGGTGATGGCGATTGCCACATTGACCAGCCATGCCGCGCTTTTTCTGGCGAGGCGGCCGCTCATGCGCTGACCATGCGGCGGTTGGCAACCAGCACATCCTCGACCACCTTGCCGTCGCGGAACTCGATCCGCCGCTTGGCATGGTCCGCGATTTCGGCTTCGTGCGTCACCACGATGATGGTGATGCCCTGATTGTTGAGCCGCTCGAAAATTGCCATGATATCTTCCGAGGTCCTGCTGTCGAGCGCGCCGGTCGGTTCGTCCGCCAGCAGAATCACCGGGTCGGTGACCAGCGCCCGGGCGATCGCCACGCGCTGCTGCTGCCCGCCGGACAATTTGGCCGGCGAATGGTCGAGGCGGTCGCCGAGTCCCATTTCCTCCAGCTTTGCCTTTGCCCTCGCCCGGCGCTCCTCGCTGCCGAGACCGGCGTAGATCAGCGGCACCGCGACATTGTCGAGCGCCGTGGTCCGGGCGAGCAGGTTGAACTGCTGAAAGATAAAGCCGATCTTCTGGTTGCGCAATTCGGCCAGCGCATCGCCGTCCCGGTCCTGCGTGGCGATGCCGTCGATCCTTACCTCGCCCGATGTCGGGACATCGAGACAACCGATCATATTCATGAAGGTCGACTTGCCCGAGCCGCTGGCCCCCATGATCGCGACATATTCGCCGCGTTCGATCGCAAGCGACACGCCATCCACCGCGCGCACCGTTTCCTCGCCCATGATGTAATTCTTGACCAGATCCCGGGTTTCGACCAGCGCCATGACTTATTCGCCCTCGCTGGCGAAATCATCCTCGTCCTTGTCTTCATTGGCCAGGTTCCTGGTACGCACCAGCACCTTTTCCCCAGCCTTCACACCCCTGGCAATCTCGACAAAATCCTCGCCGACCAGGCCAAGCGTCACCACCCGGCGGACGGGCCTGTACCGATCATCGCTGGCCACCCAGATCGCGGTGACCCGCTTCGATCCCGGCTTGCTTTGCTTGTCGTCCTCTTCCTCCTCCGGCCGGTCATCCTTGCGCGGGCGAAAACGGATAGCCGAGGCGGGGACCCTCAGCACATTCCTGCGGGTACCGGTGACAATCTCGACATTGGCGGTCATCCCGGTCAGCAACTTGCCATCCTTGTTGTCGACATCGAGGATCACCAGATAGCTGACCACATTTTGCGTTTCCGTCGCGGATTTCCGGATCTGGCCGACCTTGGCGACAAAAGTATCATCGGGATAGCTGTCGACCGTGAAGCGGACGGTCTGGCCGACCCGCACCTGGCCGATATCGGCCTCGTCGACCGAGGCTTCCACCTGCATGCGGCTGGTGTCGGCCGCGATCTCGAACAGATTGGGCGTCTGGAAGCTGGCGGCAACGGTGGTGCCGGGCTCGACCAGCTTGTTGATCACGACACCGCTGGTCGGCGCAACGATCCGCGTGCGGTTGAGATCGAGCTGGGCCGAGGACAGTTCGGCGGTGCTCTGCGCGATCTGGGCGCGGCCGCTTTGCGCCTGCGCCCTGGCGGTGCTCAGCGCGGCCTGGGCGGTGGCCAGCGCATTTTGCGCCTGGTCGATGCCCGCCTTGGACACGAATCCCTTCTCGGCCAGTTCCCGCTGCCTCTGATATTCGCGCGACTGGACGGCGAAGTCCGTCTGTGCGCGGATGATCGAGGCTTCGGCCTGCGCCAGGTTCGCGCGCGCCAGCTCGACCTGCGCGCGGGCCTGCGTCACCCGCGCGTCGATACGGGTGGGATCGATGCGGGCCAGCACCTGCCCCGCCGTGACCGGCGAGTTGAAATCGACATAGACATCGGTCACCTGGCCCGAAATTTCCGAACCGACCTTGATCGTGTTCAGGGCCCGCACCTTGCCGCTGGCGGAGACGATCCGGGCGATCTCGCCCCGGGTCACCGGCTCGGTGACATATTCATATTCGGGGGATGACGGGACGAGGATCCTGTACAGGATCGCAAGAAACAGGATGGCGATCAGTCCAGAAATGACGGGATGTCTGCGCACCCAGCTTGGCATCCGGTCGATAATGGCACTTCTCCCTGTCTTACTTACCTAATGCACTATGACACGAGGTTCCGGGATACGCAACAAGAGACGATACCGCGGCCCGTTGTCACGGGGAAAGCGCCCATGCGGCAAATAGCGCTTGACAAGGAGAACAGATATGGAACATTAAGAGTTCATTGACGGAACAAATGGGAACATCACATGCTCGCTATCGTTATCTCTTCCTTTTTTGCACTCTCGTTTTTTGGCGCCTGTGCGGTCATTGTCATGATGTTTGCTCAATATCGCGACCGGATCGCCAGTGTCATTCAGGCTGAATTGCAGTCCAGTCGACCAGAAGCCCTTTTCCGGTCATCCGACTATCGGAGCCGGCCCGTCAAAGCGGCACAACCTGTCAGCCCGCATCGCTCGCTGCAGCCCGTTCCGCTGCGCGCTGCCGCTTGACCTTGGCATAGCTGCGGACGCTGAACGGGATCAATATCAAATAGCCGATACTGATCGCGGACAGCATGATCCACGGCGAGTTGATCAGCGCGACGCCGACAAGGGCGATAATGGCGATGGCTTCCAGCCGGATATTCTTGCGCAGGCGCAGGGAGGTCCAGCTGTAGGTCGCGGTGTTGGACAACATCAAAAACGCGATTACCACGATCCAGGGTGATACCAGCGCATAATGGCGGAAAATTTCCTCGCCGGTGATCATCCACAGATAAAGCGGCAGCATCGCGAGGCCCGCGCCCACGGGTGCCGGAATACCGGTCAGGAACCCGGCCGACTTGTGCGGCTGGTCATCGGCGTCGATCAGGGCGTTGAACCGCGCCAGGCGGAGCGCGCAGGCGACGACCATGGTCAGCGCCAGCACCCAGCCGAATTGCGGCATATATTGAGTTGACCACAGGAACATGACCAGCGCCGGCGACACGCCGAAAGCAATCACGTCCGACAGCGAGTCCAGTTCGGCACCAAAACGGCTCTGTGCATTCAGCAGCCTGGCAACGCGGCCATCGAGACCGTCCAATATGCCGGCCAGCACAATCGATGCGGCGGCCAGCACCCAGTGGTCCATATAGGCAAAGCGCACGCTGCTCAGACCAACGCAAAGCGCCAGCGCCGTAATGGCATTGGGAACGAAGGCGCGCAGGGGAATGCCGCGCTCCGGGCTTTTCAGCGATCCTTTTCTGGCCATCAGTCTTGCCGCAATCTGCTGTCGAGCCGCCCGATGATCATTGTCCTACACCCTCTATCTCTTTCGCCTCGCCGACCACAGCGAGCACGGTTTCCCCGGCAATGGACCGTTGGCCGAGGACGACATTGGGTGTCGTTCCCTTGGGCAAGTAGACATCCACCCGGCTGCCAAAGCGAATCAGGCCGATTCGCTGGCCGGCGGCAACAAAATCGCCTTCTTTGACAAAAGACATGATCCGCCGCGCCACCAGACCGGCGATCTGGGTAAAGCCGATTTTCAGGCCGTCGTTGCGTTCGACCATGAAATGCTGCCGCTCATTTTCTTCGCTTGCCTTGTCGAGATCGGCATTCAGGAATTTTCCGGAAATATAGGCCTGGCGTTTGACCGTGCCCTCAATCGGTGTGCGATTGACATGCACGTCGAAGACACTCATGAAAATCGAGACCCGGATCAGCTCTTCATCACCAAGTCCACCCTCGCCCCGCAATTCCACCGGTGGCTTCACCGGCATTATCAAATTTATCAGGCCGTCGGCGGGCGCGATGATATATTTGTCGTCGAGCGGCGTCACCCGTTTAGGATCGCGAAAAAACGCCAGCACCCAAACAGTGACGGCGGCCATTGGCCAGGCCAGCGTTTCCCAGGCCATGAGCGCAAAAAAAACAGTGATCGCCGCAGCGATCAGCGCAAATTTGCGGCCTTCCGGGTGAACCGGAGGGAAAGACCATTTGGCTTCGCCCAAGCCCTTGTTTGAATATTTTTCGATTGCCATGAATGCTACTTAGGGCCGGGCCAGACTTCTGACAACACTCCCGTTGATATATTGAAGTTTAGACAAGGGTATTTTGTTGCTGCTGCCGACCACGCCTGTGCGCAACTCTAGGTTGAACAAACGGCAATCTTTGCTAAGAGGCTCGCAACATCATTCCTCCCTCTCGTTCACGTTTCACGAAAGAATAAAACGATATGTCGAAAATCAAGGTCAAAAACCCGGTCGTCGAAATTGACGGCGACGAAATGACGCGGATCATCTGGCAATGGATTCGCGAGCGGTTGATTGAACCTTATCTCGACATTGATCTGCATTATTATGATCTCTCGATCGAGGTCCGCGACGAGACCAATGACAAGATCACCGTCGATGCCGCCAATGCGATCAAGAAGCACGGCGTCGGTGTCAAATGCGCCACTATCACCCCGGACGAACAGCGGGTCGAGGAATTCGGCCTGAAGCGGATGTGGAAATCACCGAACGGCACCATCCGCAACATCCTGGGCGGCGTGGTTTTCCGCGAGCCGATCGTAATCGACAATGTCCCGCGGCTCGTCCCCGGCTGGACCGATCCCATCGTCGTCGGCCGTCATGCCTTTGGCGACCAGTATCGCTGCACCGATTTCAAGGTACCCGGCCCCGGCAAGCTGCGTCTGGTCTGGGAAGGCGACAACGGCGATTCGATCGATGAGGAAGTGTTCCAGTTCCCTTCCCCCGGCATTGCCATGGCGATGTACAATCTCGATGACTCGATCCGCGATTTTGCCCGGGCATCGATGAATTACGGCCTGAACCGCGAATGGCCCGTCTATCTGTCGACCAAGAATACGATCATGAAAGCCTATGACGGCCGTTTCAAGGATCTGTTCGAGGAAATCTTCCAGGAAGAATTCAAGGACAAGTTCGACAAGGCCGGCATCACCTACGAACATCGCCTGATCGACGACATGGTCGCCTCGGCGCTGAAGTGGAGCGGCAAGTTCGTCTGGGCCTGCAAAAACTACGACGGCGACGTGCAGTCTGACACGGTTGCCCAGGGCTTTGGCTCGCTCGGCCTGATGACCTCGGTGCTGATGACCCCGACCGGCGACTGCGTCGAGGCGGAAGCGGCGCACGGCACCGTGACCCGCCATTATCGCCAGCACCAGCAGGGCAAGGCGACATCGACCAATCCGATCGCCTCAATCTTCGCCTGGACCCGCGGCCTGATCTATCGCGGTAAGTTCGACGATACGCCTGATGTGACGCGTTTCGCCGAAACGCTTGAACGCGTCTGCATCCAGACCGTCGAAAATGGCGACATGACCAAGGATCTCGCGATCCTTATCGGACCCGACCAGTCCTGGATGACAACCGAGCAGTTTTTCGAAGCCGTTCGTTCCAATCTCGAAACCGAAATGCAGAACTGGAAATAATCAGTTCCGCGGGCTTGCGGCTTCGGGCGAGTGGATATCCTCCCGCCCGAAGCCGAGCCCGACGATCCGGCCCGGGAGACGGCGCAACAGCGGCACCCGGTTCAGCAGCCGTAAGATAAGAAACGGTTTCCTGATCGGCCGGGTACGCCGCAACAGCGGAGCGACCACCCTGTCCTGCGCCAGTTTCTGAAAGGCCTGCATCCGCCGCACCGGTTTGATACGACGGCGATAGACCTCTTCCAGCAACGGATCCGGATCCTCTCCGCCTGCCATCGGCCCCGCCAGGACATTGGCTGCCGTCACGGCGTCCTGTACCGCAATATTGATCCCGACCCCTGCGATTGGCGACATGGCGTGAGCTGCGTCACCAATCACCAGAAGGCCGGGGCGATGCCAGCGCTCAAGCCGGTCGAGCGCCACTTCGAGCGTCTTGACCTGATCCCAACTGGTAATCCCGTCAAAGGCCGCGGCCAGATCGGGCACCAGGGAGCGCAGACTGGCGCGAAAGGCGTCCAGCCCTGCCGCTCTTACGCCGTCCGCCTGGCCCTTGCTGAACAGGAAGGCGCATTGATAATAGTCGCCGCGATCGATCATCACCATGAACCGGCCAGCCTGCACGGTGCCAAAGACGTCACCGCCATGGCCCTCCGGCTTGTCGATGCGGAACCAGAACACGTCCATGGGTGCGCCGATATTGCGCAGCGGCAGTGCCGCCTCGCCCCGCAATACCGAGCGCCGACCGTCGGCAGCAATCACCAGACTGGCATGCCATTTTTCGCCGCCGCGGGTGACTACCCCGCAAACCCGCCCCGCCTCGTCCCGGACAAGATCGACCGCTTCGCTTTCCATATGGAGCGCAAAGCCGGGATATTGGCGCGCCTGCTCGGCGATGAAATTGAGCAAATCCCATTGCGGCATCATCGCGATATAGGGCGCCGCGACCGGCAGATGCCCGAAATCGATCACCTTCATGGCGCAACCGGCGATATGGACGGACGCCTGATCCACCCTGCTGTGCGGCAGACGGAGCAATTCATCGAGCAGGCCCAGTTGATGGAAAAGCTCGAGCGTGGACGGATGCACCGTGTCTCCCCTGAAATCCCGAAAGAAATCCGCATGTTTCTCCAGCACGGCCACGGTCAGCCCGGCCCGTGCGAACAGCAGTGCGGCCATCATCCCGGCGGGACCACCGCCAACGATCAGGATATCGCTTTGCTTCTCCTTCATCGACTCTCTCCTCAATGTAAGCTGCTGACAAATATCATGGTTCGTATATAGAGTCCTCCCATGCACAGTCCCCTCGACAATCCCGCCTTCGTTGACGCTATCGTGATCCTCGGTGCGGCCGGCATCGTGATACCAGCTTTTACCCGTTTCCGGATCACGCCGATCATCGGCTTCATTCTGGTTGGCCTGCTGCTCGGCCCGTCGGGCCTCGGATCGCTGCAGGGCCAGTTTGATTGGCTGAGATTTGTCACCATCAGCGATCGCGAATCGATCGAGCCATTCGCCGAAATGGGCATCATCTTGCTGCTGTTCTCGATCGGTCTCGAACTGTCGTTCAAGCGGCTCTGGTCCCTGCGCCGGCTGGTCTTCGGCGTCGGTGCAGCCGAACTGCTCGCCTCGGGGTTGATCATCGCCTCCGTTCTCTATCTGATCGGCCAGAATGCTGCCGGTGCGCTGGGACTCGGTCTCGCTCTGGCGCTGTCCTCGACCGCTCTGGTGCTGCCGATGTCCGGAACCAAAAGCCCGGTCGGCCGCGCGGCGCTGGCCATGCTGTTGTTCGAGGATGTTGCCATTGTCCCGATCATCTTTCTGCTCGGCGCCATATCGCCGGCGATAACCGCAGACGGCGGCTGGGATAATCTCGGCAAGACCCTGCTGATGGGCGGTGCCGTCATCATCGGCATGCTGGTCCTCGGGCGTCTTCTGCTGCCCCGGATTTTCGCACAGGCGGCACGGACCAAGAGCCCGGAACTGTTTCTCGCCGTCAGCCTGCTGGTCATCATCCTGGCCAGCCTCGCGACCGCCGCAACCGGCCTGTCGCCCATCGTTGGCGCGCTGCTCGCTGGCCTGCTGATCGCCGAAACCGAATATCATGGCGAGGTGGAGGTCATCACCGAACCATTCAAGGGCCTTGCGCTCGGCGTCTTCCTGATCACCGTCGGCATGCAGGTCGATATCCGGGTGGTGATTGAAAACTGGGCCAGCCTGCTCACCGCCGTCGTCGGCGTGGTGCTGGTCAAGGCCGCCGTCACCAGCGGCTTGCTTCGCTTTGCCGGGGCGCGTCCGGGCACTGCAACCGAGGCAGGCGTGTTGATGGCCAGTCCCTCCGAAACCACGCTGATCGTGCTCGCCGCCGCGACGCAGGCGCAGCTGATCCAGCCACAGACCGCGGCCTTCTGGCAGATCGTCACCGCCATCGGCCTGACCATCACGCCCTTGCTGGCGCGCTTCGGTCATGACATCGCCCGGCGGATGGAAATGCGCAGCGATGGCGGCCCGGCACCCGACGAACAGCCTGTCGAGGCGCAGCAGACCATCATCATCGGCTTTGGCCGGGTCGGCAAGCTGGTCGCCGAATTGCTCAAGACCCACAACCAGAAATTTCTGGCGGTGGAATCCAATATTGACGCGGTCGCAAGGGCGCGGCGCGAGGGCTATCCGATCATTTTCGGCAATGTGTCGCGCAACGAGATGCTTGACCGTCTGCGGCTGGGACATGCCAAGGCGCTGGTGCTGACGATGGACGAGCCGGTGCTGTCGGTGCAGATTGTCAAAAAGGTCCGCGCATGGGTACCCGACCTGCCGATTATCGCCAGGGCGCGGGATATCCAGCATGCCGCCGAACTCTACCAGGCTGGCGCGACCAATGCCGTGCCGGAAGCGCTGGAAGGATCGCTGCAGCTGTCAGAGGCCGTGCTGGTCGAAAATGGCGTCGCCATGGGCCCGGTCATCGCCTCCATCCACGAACTGCGCGACATCTATCGCAAGCAGATTCAGGAAGAAGGCGATCTGGAACAGGAGCCGAAGCTCAAATCCCTGTCCACCGCGACCGGCCAGGCGACCGCCGACGATCTGGTACCCGACGGGCTCAGCCCGCAAGAACAGTCCTGATTGCCGCAATCGCATCGTCGGCCTTGCCGCCATCGGGGCCGCCGCCCTGCGCCATGTCCGCACGACCGCCGCCGCCCTTGCCGCCAACCGCCGCAACGCCGGCCTGAACCAGCTCAACCGCGCTGAAGCGGTCGGTCAGGTCATCGGTCACGCCCACCGCAACAGTGGCCCGGCCATCATTGACCGCCACCAGCGCGCTGACGCCGCTCGACAGCTTTTTCTTCGCCTGATCGACCAGTCCGCGCAATTCCTTGGGATTGAGGCCCTGAATCACCTGTCCGGCAAAGGCGATACCGCCGATGCTTTCCGTCTCGGCCGCTTTCGCACCGCCGCCGTCGCCAGCCAGCGCCAGCGCTTTCTTCGCTTCGGTCAGCTCCCGGTCCAGCTTCTTGCGTTCCTCAACCAGCGCAGCGACTCGATCGGCCGCTTCTTCCGGAGAGGACTTGAGCGCCGTCGCGATCGACTTGAGCTTGGCATCGCGATCGAGCAGCCACAGCCGCGCCGCTTCACCGGTCAGCGCCTCGATCCGCCGGACGCCGCTTGCCACCGCCGATTCCGAGACAATCACTATCAGCCCAATATCACCGAGCGCATTGACATGGGTGCCGCCGCACAGTTCCACTGAATAGTCGAGATCGAGATCCCGGCCCATCGACAGCACCCGGACCTCTTCGCCATATTTTTCGCCGAACAGCGCCAGCGCACCGGCGGCAACCGCCTCGTCGGGACTCATCAGCCGGGTGGTGACCGGGCTGTTGCCGCGGATCTGCGCGTTCACATCGGCCTCGACCGCCTTTATTTCCGCATCGGTCAGCGCGGTCGGATGCGAGAAGTCGAACCGCAGCCGGTCGGGGGCAACCAGGCTGCCCTTCTGGGTTACATGATCGCCGAGATGGTGCCGCAACGCCTTGTGCAGCAAATGGGTTGCGCTGTGATTGGCCCTGAGCGTGTCGCGCCGCGCCTTGTCCACCACCAGATGGATGCTGTCACCAACCGACACCGAGCCCGACCGGATTTCGATCTGGTGGGCATGCAGCCGTCCCAGCGGTTTCCGCGTATCGGTGACCACCGCCGCGAAACCGTCCGAACCGGAGAGCTTCCCGGCATCGCCCATCTGACCACCGCTTTCGCCGTAGAAAGGCGTCTGGTTGGTCAGCAGGGTGACGCTGTCGCCGCTTGCGGCGGTTGCGATTTCCTGGCCGTCCCGGACCAGAGCGACAACGACGCCCTCGCCTTCCTCGGATGTATAGCCGGTAAATTCGCTGCTGCCTTCGCGCTCCGCAATGTCGAACCACACCGCATCGGATGCCTGGTCGCCGGAGCCCTTCCAGGCCGCGCGGGCAGCGGCTTTCTGCTCCGCCATCGCCTTGTCAAATCCGTCCCGGTCGACGCGCAGCGACCGGGCGCGCAGCGCGTCTTCGGTCAGATCATAGGGAAAGCCGAACGTGTCATAGAGCTTGAACGCGGTCTCGCCGGGCAGCACATCACCGTCGCCCATGTCGGCGATCTCGGCATCGAGCAGTTTCAGGCCATTGGCCAGAGTCTGCCGGAAATTGGTTTCCTCGCGCAGCAAAGTTTCCTCGATCAGCGGCTTGGCCCGGATCAGTTCCGGAAAGGCGTTGCCCATTTCGCCGGTCAGCGAGCCGACCATGCGGTGCATCAGCGGATCCTTGGCCCCCAGCAGATGCGCATGGCGCATCGCGCGGCGCATGATCCGGCGCAGCACATAGCCGCGGCCCTCGTTGGACGGCAGAACGCCGTCTGCGACGAGAAAGGAGGAGGCACGTAAATGATCGGCGATGACGCGGTGGCTGGCCTGGTTGTCGCCGGTCGTGGCCGTGCCGGTCAGCGAACCGGATTCGGCAATCAGCGCCTTGAACAGGTCGATATCATAATTGTCGTGCACGCCCTGCATGACGGCTGCAATCCGTTCCAGCCCCATGCCGGTGTCGATCGACGGCTTCGGCAGGTCCACGCGATCACCCTCGCCGCGCTGGTCATATTGCATGAAGACCAGGTTCCAGATTTCGACAAAGCGGTCGCCGTCCTCGTCCGGGCTGCCGGGAGGACCACCGGCAATATGCGGACCATGGTCGTAAAATATCTCGCTGCACGGACCGCAGGGGCCGGTATCGCCCATCGACCAGAAATTGTCGCTGGTCGCGATCCGGATGATCCGCTCGTCCGGCAGGCCGGCAATCTTCTTCCACAGGTCAAAGGCTTCGTCGTCGGTATGGAAGACGGTGACGGACAGCCGGTCCGGCGATATGCCCCAGGTATTGGTGATCAGGGTCCAGGCATGAACGATCGCCTGCTCCTTGAAATAGTCGCCGAAGGAGAAATTGCCGAGCATCTCGAAAAACGTATGGTGGCGAGCGGTATAGCCGACATTGTCGAGATCATTATGCTTGCCGCCGGCGCGGACGCATTTCTGGCTCGACGTGGCCGTGGAATAGCTGCTTTTCTCGACCCCGGTGAAGATATTCTTGAACGGGACCATGCCCGCGTTGATGAACATCAGGGTCGGGTCATTATAGGGAATGAGCGGTGCCGATGGCACGATCTCGTGGCCGTGACCGGCAAAATAGTCGAGGAAAGACCGTCTTATATCGTTGGTTGTTTGCATCCCATCGACTTAGGCGAGCGATCTGCTGTTGACAATCCTTGCATTGCACCAAGCGGCAGAATCTGTGCCGGGTCAGGCATAGGCATAGGGCCCGCCTTTTTCGAGCGCTGTCTGATATTGCGGGCGAGCATGAATGCGCGCCAGCCAGGCGATCAGATTCGGATAGCGGCTATCGAGCCCGGCGCGCGACTGGCAGGCTTCGAGCGGGAAGCTCATCATGATATCGGCGGCGGTCAGCTGGTCGCCGGCAAAATAGTCGCGGTCCGCCAACTCGGTTTCCAGCCAGACCAGCAGGTCGGTGACCATCTGGCCGACCGGCTTGCGGGCCGGCAGTCCGAGCAGGCCCAGCCGGCCAACCACCAGCAGCCCGTAAAGCGGCGGCATCATCGAGCCTTCCGCGAAATGGAGATATTGGGTGTAGAGACGCGCGCCCTTGGTATCGGCCGGTGCGCCCAGCTTGCCGCCGGCTTTCTCGACCAGATATTCGACGATGACGGCGGTTTCGATGATCACCTCGCCATCATCTTCGATCATCGGCGATTTGCCGAGCGGGTGGATCGCCTTGAGACTGTCCGGCGCTTTCTGGGTCTTGGGATGGCGCTCGTAGCGCTTGATTTCATAGGGAAGGCCGAGCTCCTCAAGCAGCCAGATGATCCGCTGCGACCGGCTGTTTTCGAGATGGTGGAGAATGATGGTCATGGTGGGACTGGCCTTCCGGAAAGTTCAAAGTTCGTGAAAGTTCGGGCCAAGCAAGCGTTGCATATCGCCGGATGTCAATCTTTTCCAACATTTGACAACAGCACGTTGATCAGAAATCGGAAATAAAAATGGGCCGTCCTGTAGTCGGGGGACAGAAGGACGGCCCTATGCCAGGGATCGCCTCGGGGGAGAGTGATCCGGCAAAACTTTGAATTATCGGTTCATCGGCGCGGCGGAGATATGGATCAGACCATCTCAGGCCCGACCGGCGGGAGGCATCTGCCGCCCGCCCTGTCGTCCGTCGCCGCGACGGCGTTCGGTTCAGCTATTCGTCATCATCTCCGGCCTTGCCGATCGGACCGGTCATCATTTCCTCGGCGACTTCTTCCTGCTTGCCACGGATCTGGTTTTCCAGCTTCGCCATCATCTCGGGATTTTCGAGCAGGAAGCGCTTCGAATTCTCGCGCCCCTGACCGATGCGCACCGAGTCATAGGAGAACCAGGCACCCGATTTCTCGACCACGCCGGCCTTCACACCGAGATCGATAATCTCGCCGACCTTGGAAATGCCCTGGCCGTACATGATGTCGAACTCGACCTGCTTGAACGGCGGCGCGACCTTGTTCTTGACGACCTTCACCCGCGTGGTGTTGCCGACAATATCGTCGCGCTCCTTGATCTGGCCGGTGCGACGAATGTCGAGGCGAACCGAAGCATAGAATTTCAGCGCATTGCCGCCCGAGGTGGTTTCCGGGTTGCCGTACATCACGCCGATTTTCATGCGGATCTGGTTGATGAAGATCACCATGCATTTGGAGCGGCTGATTGAGCCGGTCAGCTTGCGCAGCGCCTGGCTCATCAGCCGGGCCTGCAGACCGACATGGGTATCGCCCATCTCGCCCTCAATTTCCGCACGCGGAACCAGAGCGGCGACCGAATCGACCACCAATATGTCGATCGCGTTGGAACGGACCAATGTGTCGACAATTTCCAGCGCCTGTTCACCGGTGTCGGGCTGCGAGATGATCAGCTCGTCGGTGTTGACGCCCAGTGCCTTGGCATAGACGGGGTCCAGCGCATGTTCCGCGTCGACAAAAGCCGCTGTGCCGCCATTTTTCTGGGCTTCGGCAATGACGTGCAGAGCGAGCGTGGTCTTGCCCGAACTTTCCGGTCCGTAAACCTCGATCACGCGTCCCTTTGGCAGTCCCCCGATGCCAAGCGCGATATCCAGTCCGAGACTGCCAGTCGAAATGGCTTCGACTTCGAGAGCCTTGCGCTGGCCCAGCTTCATCGCCGAGCCCTTGCCGAAGGCGCGGTCGATCTGCGCCAGTGCGGCGTCGAGCGCCTTTTGCCTGTCTGATGAGTTCAATTGATTATCCGATTCTACGACTTTTAAATTGCCGGCCATTTGCCTGTCCCCTTCGCTAAATGTTTAAGCTGCATCAATCAATGATTGTGATGATGTACCTTATTTGTTCTCATAGAACAAGAGGGGAACATAATTTTCTCTATTTTAATTATTTCGCTGAGTTTCCTGTCAGTTCATCAGCGATTCCGGTCCGGCTTGGCATGTTCGGCCAGGGTTTCGCCCACCGCTTCCGCGAGCTGCGCTACCGAAAAGGGCTTCGGCAGAAAATTGACCTTGTCGAGATCGATCGACTTGCGCAATTGCTCCTCGGCATAGCCGGACATGAACAGGATCGGCAGGTCGGGATAATTTTTGCGCACATGCCTGGCCATGGTGGGACCATCCATATTGGGCATCACCACGTCGGAGACGATCATGTCGAACTGTTCTTCCTTGTCCGCCTGTTCGGCGAGCAGCCCGAGCGCTTCCTCGCCTTCGCTGGCCGCTACTACATTATAGCCCTGGCGCGTCAGTGCCCGTTCGGCAACCGCTCGCACCATATCCTCATCCTCGACCAGCAGGATATGGCCGGTGCCCCACAATTCCTTCTTTGCCGTGGCCTTGACCGGCGCCGAGTCCAGTGTCGCCCGCGCCGCGTCTTCCGCCGTTGGCCGGTGAACCGGGAAATAGATCGAGAAGGTCGTGCCCTCGCCCGGCTTGGAATCGGCAAAAATATAGCCGCCGGACTGCTTGATGATGCCGTAGACCGTCGACAGCCCGAGCCCGGTGCCCTTGCCGACAGCCTTGGTGGTGAAAAATGGCTCGAAGATTTTGCCGATCACATGCGGCGGGATGCCCTGTCCGGTATCGCTGAAGATCAGCGCCGTATAGTCTCCGATCGGCAGAATCTCGCTCTTCAGCGCCCGGACATCGGAGGCAACGACCGACTGGGTCGAAATGGAAATCTTGCCGCCATGGGGCATCGCGTCGCGCGCGTTGACGCCGAGATTGATGATCACCTGCTCGAGCTGTCCCGGATCGGCGCGGACCAGACCCAGATTGCGCCCGTGCCGCACTTCCAGCTCGATCGTCTCGTCGAGCAGGCGTTTGAGCAGGTTCGACACATCCGCCACCACGTCGGGCAGTTGCAGCACCTGCGGCCGCAGCGTCTGCTGCCGGGAGAAAGCGAGCAGCTGCCGGGTCAGCCCCGCCGCCCGGTTGCTGTTGTTCTTGACCTGCTGGATATCATCATAATCGCTGTCGCCCGGCGCATGGCGCAGCAGCATCAGGTCGCAATGGCCAATGATCGCGGTCAGGATATTGTTGAAATCATGCGCCACCCCGCCGGCCAGCTGGCCAACCGCCTGCATCTTGGTTGCCTGCGCCACCTGGCTTTTCAGTTTCGATTCCTCGCTATTGTCGCGGATCGAGAGCAGCACCGCAGCCTCGCCCAGTCCGCGGACCCCCGCGATCCCCAGAGCGACCGGTTCCTCGCCGCCGCTGCGCAGCCGCACCGCCAGATCGCCGGCCAGCGCCGGGCCGCTGGCATAGCGCCGCACCGCATCCGCCACGGCGGATTTATCGTCGCGGATCATCAGGTCGCCGGGATAGAGCGGCTGCTCGTTCTCGCCAATGCCGGCTATTTTGGCAAAAGCCTCATTGAGAAACAGGAACCGCCCGTCGCGGTCGGTCAGGGCCAGGCCAAGCGGCAGCAGCGACAGCATCGATTCCACCTGCTCCAGCGCCTTGCCGCGCTCGACCATGCCGCCGTCATCATCGATCAGCAGGATCAGCGCCGGCCCCTTTTCCTTTTCCCGGTCGAGCGGAATATGGAACAGGCGCACGGGGGTGCCATGGCGTCCTTCGCGTTCGAAAAAGATCGTTCCCTTGTCATCGGAGCGCAGGAAATTGATGAAATTGCGGCCCGATATATTGGCGTCGACCCGCCCGGTTGCGCGCAGGGCAAAGGCCTGATTGGACGCGCGGATCCGCCCCTCCCCGCCGATCACGCTGGCCAATATGCCGACTTCCGAAAAGGCCCGGCCGCCACCGCCGCTGACCAGACTGATCATCTCGTCGAGAAGGTCCGCCTGGACCTGCGGCGTGAATTGCCAGAGCAGATATTCATCGCCCTGCCCCGCCCGGACGACCTTTGCGCTATATTCCGCAACGCCGCGCTGCAGGCCTTCGGCATAGCCGCGGCCATCGCGCCACGCGGTCCGGCCAGCGGTCGCCAGCAGTTCATTGCCTCCGGCCTGCAGCGGCAGGTCGGGAGGCACGGCTGCGCCGTTGAACCATTTGGTGAAAAGCTCGTTGGCACAGACCAGACGGCCCGCCCGGTCAGTGATCGCAAGTCCGAGGGACGCCTGGTCCGCAACCATCCGGGTCACCGCCCAGTCTTCCGGATCGGCCTGGTCATGGTCGGCCGCGTCGCTTTGCGGACGCAGGAAATAGGCGATGCCGGTCAGGCTCAGCACCAGAGCGAGAAAGGCGATGATCAGGCTGATATTCTGCACCTGCCAGTAGAGCAGACCCGCCGACGCCAATATCGCCACCACGAGCAGCACCGCCCGCGTCCGCACGTCGCTCTGCACCTTGCGGGTGCTGGGGTTGAGCAATCCGGATTTGTTTTGCGCCTTACTTGCCATCGTGAATCCGGTCGGCAAGAATTTTGTTCAGCCGCGCTTTGCGTTTATGTCCGATCCACCAGCGCCATCCCCATGAACTGACGAGATAACCGATGGCGGCAAAAATGATGGCAAACAGCAGAAACCCGAAGGCGGTGACACCGGCCTCTCGGCCGAGCCAGTTCAGCCATTGCCCCAGTTCGCTCTGCATATGGGTCTTGATCGGCTGGCCGGCGGTCATGGCATCGATCTGCAGCGCAAATTTGCCGGTCTGGTTCGCCGCCGCAATCCAGAAGGGATAGGTCAGCGGGTTGGTGATGAAGGTGGTGACCGCCGCCACCGGAACATTGGCCCGCACCGGAAGCGCGAGAAAAACCGCAGCAAATATCTGGCCCACCGGGATCAGAAAGGCCGCCAGCATGCCCAGTGCAACGCCGCGCGGCACCGAGCGCCTTGTGAAACGCCACAGTTCGGAATGCAGGAAGCGGTGGGCAATCGGCTTCAGAAATCTGTTGCTTTCCATCCCCGCCCGGGTCGGCATCTTGCCCTGGAACCATTGGACAAAGCGCAGGATGGTTCGCGCCGCAAAATCCTTTTTCTGCAAATCGCGGTGATCAGCCATGTTCGCGCATCAGTCGGCCCTGCTGTCTCTTCCAGTCCCGGTCCTTTTCGGTCTGCCTTTTGTCCGGCGCCTTCTTGCCCTTGGCCAGCGCCAGTTCCAGCTTCGCTCGCCCCTTGCTGTTGAAATAGATCGACAGCGGCACGATCGTCATGCCCTTGCGCATCACGGCCCCGTGCAGCTTGTTGATCTGGCGTCGGTTGAGCAGCAATTTGCGCGGCCGGGTGGGCGTGTGGTTGTAGCGGTTGCCGTGGCTCCATTCCGGAATATTGGCGTTGATCAGCCAGACCTCGTCATCCTTGACCTCGGCATAGCTTTCCGCGATCGCCCCCGACCCGAAGCGCAGCGATTTCACTTCGGTACCGGTCAGCATGATGCCGGCCTCGAACTTGTCGTCGACAAAATAATCATAGCGCGCGCGCCGGTTTTCGGCGACGATCTTCTGCTTGTCAAATTCCTCCGGCCGGGGCTTTGCCATCAGACCAGCCCTGCCCCTTCCAGAGCGGCATCGACGGCCTTGCGGCTGGCTTCGGACGGGGGTGTCATCGGCAAGCGCAGGTCGGTCGAGAAATTCTCGAGCACCCGCGACAGGGCATATTTGATGGGGCCCGGAGACGCATCGGAGAACAGCGCCTTGTGCAGCGGATAGAGCACGTCGTTGAGCTCGCGGGCCTTGGCATAGTCACCTGCGGCACAGGCCGCCTGGAATTCCGCGCACAATTTGGGCGCGACATTGGCGGTGACCGAAATACAGCCGATTCCGCCAGCCGCGTTGAAAGCCAGCGACAGCTCATCGACTCCCGACAGCATCACGAAATCGTCGGCGCAGTTCAGCCGGTGCTCGGTGACCCGGTCGATATCCCCGCTGGCATCCTTGATCGCGACCACATTGGGCAGCTTCGACAGCGCCGCTACCGTATCCGGAATGATGTCGGTCACCGTTCTGGCCGGCACATTGTAGAGCACCAGCGGCAGATCGACATTCTCGGTCAGGGTGGTGAAATGGGCGGTGATGCCTTCCTGATTGGGCCGGTTATAATAAGGCGCGACGACCAGGCCGGCGGCGGCGCCGCATTTCTTGGAAAAATTGAGGTGAAGCAGCGCGTTGGTGGTGTCGTTGGAGCCGCAGCCGGCAATCACCGGGACCCGGCCCGCTGCCTGCTCAACGCATATTTCGATCACCCGGTGATGTTCGGCGTTCGACAGGGTGGAGGCTTCTCCGGTTGTGCCGCAGGGCACCAGGGCGCTGCTGCCCTGATCGATCTGCCAGTCGACGAGAGCGCGAAACTGGTCTTCGGCGAACGATCCGTCGCGAAAGGGCGTCGCCAGAGCCGGAATTGAACCCGAGAACATCTAATATTCCTTTATATTTGCCTTGGAAATCGGCAAGGCCGACACCAAGTCATTTGCAAGAGTAACGGTGATATAGTTCGCCGTTCAGCGCCTGATAAGGAGCCTAAGCGTAAAATGTCCAGTATGGTATCAAGATTTCTTATGACATCGCTGCTTTTGAGTCCTGCCACATGCATGGCGGCTGACAATATCGGGGACCAGCTGGGCTGGCAAAATGCCGACGCAGGCCTGTCCGACCCGACCGGTGGCAACGCGGTCCTTGGCCTGCAGCGCTGGCGGGTGCTGACCCAGTCCGACAATTATTCGTTTGAGGATTATGCGGGTTTTCTGGTCACCTTTCCCGGCTGGCCGGAAGACACGCGGATGCGGCGCAACGCCGAACAGGCGATCAATATCAACAGCTTCTCCCCCTCCCGCGTGCTCGCCTATTTTTCGCGATTCGAGCCGACCACCAACGCCGGTGCCGCCAAATATGCGGTGGCCCTGCAGGCCGCCGGGCAGCGTGACAAGGCCGATCAATGGGCCCGGACCGCTTGGCGCGGCGGCACGCTGACCGACGAGGACGAAGCGGCGCTGATGGCGCGCTTCAGTTCGGCGTTCAGCATCGAGGATCATGACGCCCGCATGGATGCCCTGCTGTGGGCGCGGGCCACGCGCGATGCAGCTCGCCAGCTCGGCTTCACTTCCCCGGCGCGACGCCCGGTCTTCGCGGCCAGACTGGCCCAGCTGACCGAAGCCGGCGATGCCAACGAGCAGGCCACAGCCGTCGGCGCGATTGCCCGCGACGACTCCGGCTATCTCGCCGATCGCGCACGCTATCTGCGCAATACCGGTCAGAGCTATGCCGCCCGGCAATTGCTTGCCACCCGTCTGCCGTTGCGGGTCAAGCCGGCCAAGCCCGACACCTGGTTCGAGGCAATGCTGATCAACGCGGAAGCCGCAGCCAATGACCGGCAGTGGACGGTCGCCTATGATATCGCCTCGAAAATCGAGGATGCCTATGCGACGCCGACCCGGATCGCCGACCAGGAATCCCGCGTGCGCGACAAATATTCGGACCTCGCGTGGATCGCAGGCACGGCAGCCCTCAACGGGATGCGGCAGCCCGCCAAGGCGGTCCGCATGTTCGATCTCTATGCGCAATCCTATGATTCGCCGAACATCACCTCGAAGGGCTATTACTGGGCCGGCCGCGCTGCCGCCCAGGCCGGGCAGACCGAGCAGGCCAAGGCCTATTTCGAGAAAGCGGCCGCTTTTCCGGACTATTTCTACGGCCAGCTGTCGCTCGAGCGACTGGGTCGTCCGCTGCCGGTGTTCAACCGCAAGCCGGCGGTCAGGATCACCGATGCCGACCGCGCCGCCTTTGACCAGGAGCCGCTGGTGATCGCGACCAAGGCAGCGGTGCGGACCGGGCCGTGGAGCGAGCAGATCCGCTTCCACCGTGCGCTCGCCTATAATGCCAAGACCGCCAAGGACTATATGCTGATCAGCGATCTCTCCACCCGGATCGGGGCGCGAGATCTCGGCGTGATCAAGGGAATCAGCTCGCTGGGGGCCGGAGTCGGCGCGATCGACGAGACCTCCTTCCCGACGATCCAGGTGCCGTTCGGGCATGAAGGCAGCTGGACGCTGATCCACGCGATTACCAGGCAGGAAAGCCAGTTTGCCGAGGGCGCGATCAGCCACGCCGGCGCTCGCGGCCTGATGCAGCTGATGCCGGGGACGGCGCGCGAACAGTCGGGCAAGGCCAACCTGTCCTACAATCTTTCTTCGCTGACCGATGACCCGCAATATAATATCCGGCTCGGCAGCGGCTATATCCAGCGGATGATGACCTATTATGGCGGCAGCTACCCGCTCGCGATTGCCGCCTACAACGCCGGTCCCGGCAATGTGAACAAGTGGCTGCGCGCCAACGGCGACCCGCGGATGGGCGGGATCGACTGGGTCCAGTGGATCGAGGACATCCCGATTTCGGAGACCCGCAATTATGTGAAGCGGGTGCTCGAAAATGCCGTGGTCTACGACACCAAGAACCCGCGCGGGCCGACGATCAGGAGCGACACGCCGCTGTCCCGCTATATCGGGAAGAATGACCGGGGCTAGCGGCGGTCATCGGCAGGGGCGGCGCTAGTCCCTGGCCTCGTAGCCGAAAGCCTTTTCCGCCAGCTTCACCAGTTTCGGATCGACCGCCGGCAATTCCTTCGGCAGCACTGCCTCCAGCGTCTCGGCGACATGGGTCAGGGCGGCAATACGCGCTGATTTCTTGTCATTGCCATCGATCACCTTCCACGGCGCCCAGCGCGTGTCGGTATATTCGAACATGTCGTGCATCGCTTCCAGATAGGCACCGCGCTTTTTCCGGTTGCGGAAGTCCTCGGCGGTGAGCTTCCAGCGCTTGTGCGGCGTGTCGAGCCGCTTCGCCAGCCGATCGTCCTGCTCGTCCTGGGTTACGTGGAAGAACAGCTTGACCAGATTGGTGCCGCCGTCGATCTGCTGCGCCTCGAATTCGTTGATCTCGTCATAGCCGCGCTTCCAGTCCGCTGGCTTGCAAAAGCCCTCGACCCGCTCGACCAGCACCCGGCCGTACCAGCTGCGGTCAAACACGCCGATTTCTCGGCTGCCCGGCAATTTCTGCCAGAAACGCCAGAGGAAATGCCGGTCCTTCTCTTCCTTGGTCGGGGCACCGATCGGCCACACATCATAATAGCGCGGTTCCCACTGGCCGGTCATCCGGCGGATCGCGCCGCCCTTGCCCGCCGCGTCCCAGCCCTCGAACACCAGGATCGAGCGGCAACCATGGATGATGTGCTGGAAATGGACGCGCGCCAGCCGATCCTGCAAGGCCTCCAGTGCCTCGTCATAATCGCCTTCAAATGTGTCGCCGGATTCATAATCGGAAAGGTTTATGGTCATCATCACTCCAATTGCCGCGTGCCCGTCGACCCGGAGGACTGACAACGCACATCGCATCTTTCTTCTGCGAACAGGCATTGCCAAGTTCAACCCGAAAGCGTCGCTCTACACCAGATTCGCGCCAACCGCCATTCGGTTAACCCTGATCGGCATATCGGCTTTCATGGTCTGGCAGATTGGCGCTCTTCCCATTCCTTCAGCGCGCGCAGATGGTCGCCTGTCCGTTGCAGCGCCTGGGTCACTTCCAACTTGCCGGGGGACAGCCGGCCCGCTTCCTGATAGAGGGCCAGCGCTTCTTCAAGGTCGCCCCGCTGTTCCGCGCAAAGCCCGCGATTGAACTGCAGCGACAGATGGACCAGGCTGTTCGCAGCCGCCTCGTCCCACATCCGGCAGGCTTCCGCCGCGTCGCTCTTGGTCATCTGCACCGCTGCCTTGAACCGATTCCCTTCCGCTTTCGACATGCCCTTGCGGCTTTCCAATATCCTGATGTCCTGACGATATTGTCGGGGGGCGAGGTCCGCGCGAATGGCGTCGGCGGCTTCGGCGATCATCGAGCGGATCACCGACTCGCTGCTGACAAAATCCTGATCATCACCGAAACAGACGGTCTGGTCCTTTCTGTTGGGCAAGCTCTCGGTATAGATGGTCCGTCCGTCCGCAAAGCGGGTTGCCCTGACCTGCGCCCGGAAATCAATCACCCGCGTCCGGCAATCCACGTCGATATCCTTGTAGGTGACACATTTGTCCTTGGCGTCGCGCTCGACACAGCGCCGCCGCTTGGCCACCGTATCCCGCTGGCTGACGTCCGCGGTCACATTGCCGGAAAGACTGGCATCGGGTGCGACGGCAGACCGGCCACCGATCACATCAAAATAGGGCTGACCCAGGATCCGGATCGCCGACAGCCGGTCTTCCAGTTCGAAAGCCAGCGCCCGGCCATCGCGGCCACCAAAGCCGTCGATCGCCAGGGACCGGATGTCGGCAAATTCGGGAGAACCGGCCGGTGTCAGCCCGTCGATGGCCAGAACCTCGGCGCGCGCTGCAGGTGCCAGTCCAGCCAAGGCTATCAAGGCGGTGATCGCCGCCGTCAACAATCGTTTCATGCCCATCCCCCTGACAATCGATCATTCCCAAATATCGGTAAAACTGCGGGCGGTTATTAACCGAAAATGATCAGGTCCGCAATCCGCCGGGGATCCTGCATCGGCATGAAATGGGTCAGGTCGGGCAGATAGATATCGGTGCCGTCGGCAAAGCTGTCCGCCAGGGTCGGCGGGGTTGGCGAGCCGGCAAAATCGAACGTCTTGCCCGGCGCAATCTGCGGCGCGCGCAGCACCGTCACCGGCTGGCCGATTGTCTCGATCAGCGGCCAGGGATCGACCGTCAGGCTGGTTGCATAGACCGACGCCTCGGTTTTCGGCGGACAGGCCAGTTCGAAGCCCCCTGCCCCGTCGGGCAGCAAACCATATTCGCAATAGTCGCGCAGCACTGCCGGGTCCCAGAGGCTATAGGGATGGCGATCCCTGAACCGGTCAAACATCGCATCCGGCCCTTCCCAGCTGTTCCGCCTTTTGCCGACCATCTCGCTGGTCGCACTGAAATCGGAAGGCCGCTGATAGGCTTCGCGCGGCATGATCACCGGGTCAACCAGCACCAGTTTCCGGATCGCATCCGGCAAGGCAGCCGCGACCTGCACCAGGCAGTGACCGCCCATGCTGTGCCCGACCCCGATATCGAACGAGATGCCAAGCGACTCCACCAGTTCCGTCGTGGCGCCTGCAATCATCGCCCAGTCGGTGATCTCCGGCCGGGCGATGCGGCCGTGACCCAGCTGGTCGACGGCCACGACATGCGTGCCTTGCGGAAAGGCATCGACCAGCTTGTCCCAGCAGCGGGCATGAAAGCCGGTCGCGTGCAGCAACAGAACGGACAGACCTTCGCCTGGCCTGCCCCATTCGAAATAGCAGATATCGCCGTGGGAGGAGGGGAAATGATGGTCTTGCGGTTGGGTCATATATTGATTCCGTTAGCCCTGAGCCTGTCGAAGGGCGCCTCTCGTCGATAAGCGTGGTTCGACAGGCTCACCACTAACGGAATCGAGCCTAGCCTTCCTTCGGCGGCTCGACCACGCGGATATGCAGTTCGCGCAGCTGCTTCATCGCAACCGGGCTCGGCGCGTTCATCATCAGGTCTTCGGCCTTCTGGTTCATCGGGAACAGCACCACCTCGCGGATATTGGGCTCGTTGGCCAGCATCATCACGATCCGGTCGACGCCCGGCGCCGATCCGCCATGCGGCGGCGCGCCATATTTGAGCGCGTTGATCATGCCGGAAAATTCGGTGTCGACCTGCTCCTTGGTGTAACCGGCGATCTCGAACGCCTTGTACATGATGTCGGGCCGGTGGTTCCGGATCGCGCCAGAGGACAGCTCGATGCCGTTGCAGACAATATCATATTGCCAGGCAAGAATGTCCAGCGGGTCCTTGCTTTCCAGCGCCTCGAGCTCGCCCTGCGGCATCGAGAAGGGATTGTGCGAGAAATCCATTTTCTTGAGTTCGTCATCATATTCGAACATCGGATAATCGACGATCCAGCAGAATTTGAACGCATTCTTGTCGATCAGGTCGAGCTGCTCCGCCGTCCGGGTCCGCGCGACGCCGGCCAGCCGGGCCGCCTCGGCTTCCTTGCCGGCAGCAAAGAAGACGCCGTCATCCGGTCCGCAGCCGAGATCGGCGAGCAGCTTGGCGGTACCTTCCTCGCCATGGTTCTTGGCAATCGGGCCGCCGGCCACACCTTCCTTCATATTGATATAGCCCAGACCGGCAAAGCCTTCGCCGCGCGCCCAGTTGTTCATGTCATCGAAGAATTTGCGGCTGTTCTTGCCCGCTCCCGGCGCGACAAAGGCGCGCACGGTGCCGCCGGTCGAGGTGATCTTGTCGAACAGGCCGAATCCGGAGCCCTTGAAATGCTCGCTCACGTCCTGGATGATGATCGGGTTGCGCAAGTCCGGCTTGTCATTGCCATATTTCAGCATCGATTCCTTATAGGGAATGCGCGGAAATTCACCGGCTGGCGTGACCGAACGGCCATTGGCGAATTCTTCAAATACACCAGCCAGAACCGGTTCCAGCGTCTGGAACACATCTTCCTGGGTGACAAAGCTCATTTCGAAATCGAGCTGGTAAAATTCGCCCGGCGACCGGTCGGCGCGGGCATCCTCGTCGCGGAAACAGGGCGCGATCTGGAAATAGCGGTCGAACCCGGCGACCATCAGCATCTGCTTGAACATCTGCGGCGCCTGCGGCAGCGCATAGAATTTGCCAGGATGGACGCGGCTCGGCACCAGATAATCGCGCGCGCCCTCCGGCGAAGAAGCCGTCAGGATCGGGGTCTGGAATTCGGTAAAGCCCTGGTCGGTCATCCGCTTGCGCAAGCTGGCGATCACCTTGGAGCGCAGCATCATATTGGCGTGCACCGACTCGCGGCGCAGGTCGAGGAAGCGGTAGCGCAGCCGGATATCCTCCGGATATTCCTGCTCGCCGAATACCGGCATCGGCAATTCTTCCGCCGGGCCCTGCATGTCGACGGTATCGGCAACCAGCTCGACTTCGCCGGTCGGCAGATTCTTGTTCACCGTTTCATCGTCGCGGGCGACGACCTTGCCGGTGACGGTGACCACCGATTCCACGCGCGCGCCGTCGAGCATCTTGAAAGCCTCGCTGCCGGTCTCGCTGACAATCTGGGTCAGGCCGAAATGGTCGCGCAAATCGACAAACAGCAGATTGCCATGATCGCGCTTGCGATGGATCCAGCCGGACAGACGGACTTGCTCGCCGACGTCGGAGGAGCGAAGCGCGGAACAATTGTGGGTGCGATATGCGTGCATGATGGACCTTTGGAAATTGGATGCTTTCCCAGATGGAAAGACTGGAGGCGTAACACAGGTCTGCGGGCCATTTGTCAAGGGTTGAGATTGGCGGAACGGGCTGTGCACCGCGCTTTAGCTTTGTTGATGACAGAGAGCGCAATGGCGTGATTGCCAAGCAAATCAATTAGCAGAACGCAACGGTTTGTTTATCCAACTCCAAATTCGGTCCCAAACCTCTTTGCTCCTAGAGATTTGGGCCGCCGGAATGTCAGTACGGGTATCCTTAAAAAAGTGATCCAGGTTTGGGTAGACCCAGTACGTCAGATTGGTCTTGCCGGCTGAAAGAAATGCCACCGCCGCATAATCACTGTTGAGGACTGGCGCATTGCGATCAGCGCCCCCCTGAACCAGCAGGAGGGGAACATCCAGAGACAGCATATCCTGTATTGCTGAATATGGCCCGAAGCTCGACCACCGGCGATAGGTCTCACCTTCGAACCTTTTGACGGTATCGAATGGGTTTTCCTCTACCGAAGCGATCGTTTCGTAAAGTTCCTCGATATGGGATTGCGCTTCATCGCGAGAAATCTCACCCCGTTCCGCTTGCAGGCGGTAGTCAATAATCAGGTCATAATATTGCGGAAGTGCAATCCCGCCCCAACCCACGACCCGATCGGCTTTGACTTCGCGCGCCAGCGCGAAGGCATATTGGGCTCCTTCTGACCCTCCGACTAGCACTAAACGTGTCACATGATCTCCCAATTCCCGACGCGCTGCTTGAATGGCTATCGCCGTACGGCCGACAAGATTGTCTTTTGTTAAGCCATCTCGATAGACCGCGTTATCGATTTCCACCGGCCGCTGCCGCTTTTCGTCAAATTCCATTTCCGCGCTGAAAGGAATACCTGGCTTATCAACAAACATGAAATGTGCTTTTTCTCGATAGGCTAAAAATTCAAGCGGGAATGAGAAACCGACTGATCCGTCCGAGTATGTTTGGAAAAACGGCATGGCGCCTGAACCCGGCAACCAAACGACCAATATCCCCGGATCACCAATTGCCGCATTATCAATGTGCCACCCAATTGTCCCAAATGCGCGATCATCAATTGATCGGCTTTCAAAATCAGATGGCTTTGGCAAAGTTTGTGCGGCAAGTGGCTGAGCTAGCAGGCAGACGAACACAGCAAATAATCGCATCACATCCCTCTCCCATCCACCATTCGATACTAAGTCCGCTATTGCAACTTAGCAATTGGCAAAAAACAGGCGATTGCCAATCTTATTCATCTCGGCTCCAATTGCGAAATTCAGTTTTTGTCTTCGTTTCGGGGTTGGATAGAGGTTTTACTTCAACTTTTCGCGCGAAGACTAGATCAGTCCCAGCTTGACCAGTTCGTCGTTGGCAAACACCCGCCGGTCCGCCGCATCCGGCATCACCTGCATCTGCGCCCATTTCCAGTCGGCAAAATTCTGCCCATAATCCCGCTTCACCCGCCGTTCGTCGAGATTGTTGGTTTTGCCCCAGTGGCGGGTGAAGGCGATGCCGGCATTGTCGAGCGCCTCGACCACCTTCTTGTAGCCCTGATGGCTGGATTCGACATTCGGCCCGTCAAAGTCGATCACGACATTGTCCGGCCAGCGCGCCGGGGCCAGCAGCCCCCTCGCCTTGCGGACAAAGCGCAGGGTCACGACCGTGCCGCCACCGCCACGCCGGAAGCTGTCGATAATCAAATCAAAGGCTTCGCTCAGCTTGCTGCGATCCATTGTCACCGAACCGTTGAACAGGCTGGCGATCGGCGCATGTTCCTCGGTCGTATGCCCCCAGGTGGCGATGGCCGGTGGATCGTCGACATCCCGGTTGCGGGGATAGGCCTGTTCCATCGCCAGCTGCAATATTTCCCCCTTGAACCAGTAGCTTTCCGCCATCGCCTGGCCGAGCAGGGTCAGCGCGTCATAGCCGGCCCCCATATCGCCCGGCGGTGGTGGCGGGATGCTGGCGTCATAGGGCCGCCTGTAGAGAAAGCGCAGCAGGCTATTCTTGTCGAAAGGATCAAAGGGATTGAGGATAAGCTGCTGAAAATACGGCTCTTCATTCAATCCAAACGCGTTCGAGAATTTCCGGAATTCGCCACGGCACAGCCAGTCGATATGTTCGCGCTTTATCTTCGCCGCCTTCTGGATATTCTGCACCATATAAATCGGATCGGTCTCGATCAGCAACGCCGTGACAAAGCCCATCGCGCCGACATGCAGCTGGGCCGCGGCAAAAATCCGGTCATCGCGGATGATTGCGGAACCGGTCTGGGCGATGAATTCGTCGGACAGCACGCCCTTGTTCGGTTCAACCCACAGGATCCGCTCCGGCGTCACCAGCTGGATCGCCCGGACATGATCCTGAATTCCGCCGGCCTGCCAGACGCTGCCATGGGTGCCGGTGGCGCAGGCGCCAGCAAAGCTCTGCCCGTTGCTGGCGCCGCCGGTGCGCAGCGAACGGCCAAGCTCCTCCGCGCTTTCATAGACTTCATCGACGGTCGCGCCGGCCTGCACCAGCAGCAGCGATTCGGCGGGAAGATCGCAATCGGCGTGCAGATTGTCCGCGCCGATCCGGAAGGTGCGGTTGAGCCGCAGGGTCTCGACCAGCCAGCCATCCTCGACCACATTGATCGGCGATGGCGACCAGCCTGCCCCGATCGGACGCACCGGAATGTCATATTGCTTCGCTTCCTGGAGAAGCGCCTGCACGGTGTCGGCGACGGCTTTCAGATAGGCCCGGCCATTCGGCTGATCCTCGTTGGCCAGCTCGATCCGGCTCTTGAGATTGCAGGCGGCGGTCTGGTGATAGTTGCGCCACACCTGCTGGCCCAGATGCACGACCCGCGCCATCAGGCGTCCCCCACATCAAAATCGCCGGCGTAGCAGCGATAGGCAATGCTGACCTGCCGGACAAAGCCGAAGGTGACCAGGCAGATCAGGATCGCTTTGCCGGTCATGAAAAAACGCATGTCATTGACGCCCAGCCGCGCGCAGTCATCGATCTGCAGCGAGCGCCCGCGCTTTGCGGCGAAGCCCCAGGCGAGGATCGTGATTTCGATGGTCTTGCCGCCAATCGGCCGCGGATCGGCGATTGCCAGACAGGCGTCGCCCCATTGCGCCATCAGCTGCCCCAGCAACAGCAAGGCCAACACGATGATCAGAATCAGTGACCAAAATGCCATGCTTTTCCCCCAATTTTATCCTGTTTCGATGAAATGTTTGCGGGATGAGCCGCCCGCTGTATAGGATAAAAATGCACATTCACCCATTGCTGACGGACAATCAGGACATCGCCGATATCTGCGCCCGCTTTGCGACTGCGGATTTCATCACGGTTGATACCGAGTTCATGCGCGAGAATACCTATTGGCCCATTCTCTGCCTTATCCAGATTTCAGACGGCAAGGAAGCCGCCGCGATCGATCCGCTGGCCAAGGGCGTCGACCTCGGTCCGCTGCTCGAACTGCTGGTCGACAATGAAAATGTGCTCAAGATTTTCCACGCCGGCGGCCAGGATGTGGAGATCATCCACAATCTGACCGGCAAGACGCCGCACCCGATCTTCGACACCCAGATCGCCGCCATGGCGATCGGCCAGAGCGAGCAGATCGGCTATGCCAATCTGGTCGACAACTGGCTGGGGATCACGCTGGACAAGGGCGCTCGCTTCACCGACTGGTCGCGCAGGCCGCTCAACGCGCGCCAGCTTGAATATGCGATCGCCGATGTCACCCATCTAGCGACGATTTTTCCGATGATGCTGGAGAAACTGAAGGAGACCGGTCGCGGCATCTGGATCAACGCCGAGATGGAAAAGCTCGCCGACCCGGACAATTATGTCAATGACCCGGAAAAAGCCTGGCTGCGCGTGAAGGCACAGGGCCGGAATCCGGAAATGCTGGGCCGGCTCAAGGCGCTGGCCGCATGGCGCGAACGCGAAGCCCAGGCCAAGGACCTGCCCCGCGGGCGGATCATGCGCGATGAAACGCTGGCCGATATTGCCGGCCACCCGCCGAGGGACCAGTCGAAGCTGGGCCAGGTCCGCGGACTGTCGGCGGGATGGAAGAATAATGATATCGGCGCGCGGCTGATGGACATTATCGCGCAGGCGGAACCTCTGTCGCGCAACGACCTGCCGCAAAAAAGCGGGCGCCGTCCCAAAAATGGCAAGTCCAACGCGCTGGTCACCGATCTGCTCAAGCTGCTGCTCAAGATTCGTTCGGCGGAAATGAATGTCGCCTCGCGCCTGCTCGCCCACGCTGACGATCTGGAGCGCATTGTCGCCGGTGACCGCGAAGGCGTGCCGCTGCTAGAGGGCTGGCGCTACGAGGAATTTGGCCGTGATGCGCTGGATCTGGTCGAAGGCCGGGTCAGTTTCACGGTCAAGGACGGCAAGTTGAAAATGACCCATCAGCAAGAAGACGAGACGGTCGAAGCGGAATAGACCCCGTTTCAGTTAAGTGGAAACGTCGTCATTGCGAGGCGCGAAGCGCCGTGGCAATCCAGAGCGTCTTGCCACCATCGTCGGTGATTGCCGCTCTGGATTGCCGCGCTGCGCTCGCAATGACGTCAGTGGTGCAATGAAAATTCGTCGAAGCGGAATAGCTAGTCCGCCGTCATCAGCGGTTCCAGCCCCAGCATGTTGGCGAGATGGCCGTGCCGCTTCGCCACCGCATCCCCATAGAGATGGATCAGGTCGCTCTTGATCGTCAGCTCCAGCTTTTTGCCGGTCTTGCGGATATGCGTCTGTTCCAGCGGATTGCGGGTTCCGCCGCTGAGCCTTTGCCCGAGGCGCATCGCCAGCCCCCAGCTGATCGCCCGCTGCGTCGCCGCTTCATCGGCCAGCTTGCCGCCGCCCGGAAACACCCGGGTGCCGCCGCCAAAACTGGTGTAGAGCGCCTGCCCCAGCATCTCGCGTTCCGGCCCGCTGATCCCGACCCAGTTGCCGTGCAGGCCGATCTCGAGGCCGCGCTCGGCCCGGAAATTGGGGTTCGCTCGCCAGGCGACATCGCCCAGATTGCAGGCCGCCTGACGGATCCGGTGCCAGTCCGCCGGATCGTCGGAAAATATTTCGGCAATCCATTTGCCCAGCAATTTGCTGTTCGCCGGAAAGCGCGACTGCGCGGCCCCGACCTCTTCCGTGCCCAGCAACAGCGGATCGCGGGCCGCTTCCTGCTTGCTGATATTCTGGAACAGCAGACCTTCGCGGACGCCATAAGCGGAGACGACCATCTTGCTGCTGCCGAGATAACGCACCAGCATCGACAATAACCAGGCCGCGTCCTTCAGCGTCGGTATCCGCGATGACGACAGGCCGGGGACGTTCTTGAGCTTGTCCCGGTTCAGCTGAGCGAGACGACTGACCAGCCGCTGCGCGCGCCGCGGCTCCATCTCGTAATTGTGGATCACCGGCAACGGATAATGGCTGTCGAACATGTCGAGCCGGGCGAGAGAGCGCCACGACCCCCCGACCAGATAGAAAGGCAGGGCCTGCGCCTGTTTCTCCCAGCCGGTCTTTTTCAGCATCTTGCGCACCTGGCGCTTCAGCTTGTCCTGCCCCTTGGTCCTGAGGTCGGCGACCCGCAACACGCCGAGCGGAAAGGAAAAGCGCTCCAGCACCTCCCCGCCTTCGACCAGCGCCAGCTCCAGACTGCCGCCGCCGAGATCCCCGACTATTCCCCTGGCATCCGGAATGCCGGAAATGACGCCAAGCGCGGCCAGCTCCGCTTCTTCCTCGCCCTGCAGCACCTGCACGTCATAACCGATCGACCGCGCGGCCTTCAGCAGCTCTTTGCCATTGCTGGCATCGCGCACGGCGGCGGTGGCGAAACTCTTGACATAGTCAACTTCCATTTCCAGGCACAGGCGGTGGAAGCGCTTGAGACCCCGGACCGCCAGCGCCATCGCTTCCTTGCCGATCGCTCCGGTCGTGGACAGTTCCTTGCCGAGGCCGGCCATGACCTTTTCGTTGAACAGGATGGCGGGAACCCTGACCGGCCCCTGGTAGACAACCAGCCGGATCGAATTGGAACCGATATCGACAATTGCCGTGCGCGGGCTGCCGTGCTTGTTGCCCGTCGGCACGAATGGCGACGGGTGATCCTTTTTTGCCAGCACCTTGCTCACGCCTTTTTCTGACGGCGACGCAGGCTGAGCCGGGGCACGGCGTTGCTCTTCCTGAGCGCCTTGCCACGCCCGGACAGCGACGGGTTGGTCATGAAATAGCGGTGCAGGTTGAACGGCTTGTCGGAGGGTAGCACTCTTGTATAGCTGCCATCGGAATTCAGTTCCCAGCTCTGCTCGTCGTCGATCAGATTGGCGACCATCACCTGGTCCAGAATCTGGTCATGGACGGTCTTGTTGGTGATCGGCATCATATATTCCACGCGGCGGTCGAGATTGCGCGGCATCCAGTCGGCCGAGGAGATATAGAGTTTGGCCCCGTCATTGGGCAGTTCCCTGCCGTTGCCAAAAGCCCAGATCCGGCTGTGCTCGAGAAAGCGTCCGACCACGGATTTCACCCGGATATGATCCGACATGCCCGGCACATCAGGGCGCAGGCAGCAGATGCCGCGGACCACCAGATCGATTTCCACCCCGGCATTGCTCGCCTGATAGAGTTTCTCGATCAGTGCCGGGTCGACCAGCGAATTCATCTTGGCCCAGATCATGCCGGGTTTTCCGGCCCGGACATTGGCGATTTCCTGGTCGATCAGCGCCATCAGGTCGTTGCGCATGTCGCGCGGGGACATCGAGATCAGCTCCAGCGCCTTGGGTTCGACATAGCCGGTGATATAGTTGAACAGCTGCGCCGCATCGCGCGCCGCCCGCGGATCGGCGGTGAAGAAGCTGAGGTCGGTGTATATTTTGGCGGTGATCGGATGATAGTTGCCGGTGCCGAAATGGCAATAGGTGCGATAGCCTTCCTGCTCCTTGCGCACGACCATCGAAATCTTGGCATGCGTCTTCCACTCGATGAAGCCGTAGACCACTTGGACCCCGGCCCGCTCGAGCGCACTCGCCCAGAGCAGATTCTGCTCCTCGTCAAAGCGCGCCTTGAGCTCGACCACCGCCGTTACCGACTTGCCGGCCTCGGCGGCGTCGATCAGCGCCCGGATGATCGCGGATTGCTTGCCGGCGCGATACAGCGTCTGCTTGATCGCGACGACATCGGGGTCGGCTGCTGCCTGCTTCAGAAATTCGATCACCACCTCGAAGGATTCATAGGGGTGATGGACCAATATGTCCTTGTCGCGGATGGCGGCAAAACAGTCACCGCCATGATCGCGAATCCGCTCCGGAAAGCGGGGGCTGTAGGGCGTGAACTTCAGGTCAGGCCGGTCTTCTTCCACCAGAATATCGAGATCGCCGATCCCAACCAGACCATTGATCCGGCTTTCCGTGGCCCCGTCGTGCAGCAGATTTTCGCGCAGCATCGCGACCACCGGCTCGCCGAGCTTTGGTCCCATTTCCAGCCGGATGACATCGCCGCGCCGGCGGCGCTTGATCGCGCTGCGGAAATAGCGCACCAGATCTTCCGCCTCTTCCTCAACCTCAATATCGCTGTCGCGGATGATCCGGAACAGGCCGCTGCTTTTCACCACATAGCCGGGGAACAATATGTCGGAAAATTCCTGGATGACCGTTTCCACCGACACATATACCGCCGATTCGCCGGGCAAGCGGATGAAACGCGGGAGACCGGACGGAATCATCACCAGTTCCCTGATTCCCTGATTGTCCGACTGGCGGACGAGATCGAATACCAGGCTCAGCCCCTTGTTGGGAATGAACGGAAAGGGATGCGCCGGGTCGAGCGCCTGCGGCGTCAATACCGGGAATATCTGGTCGATAAAATGCTGCCTGAGCCAGGCTTTCGAATCGCTGGCGAGATCGCTCACTCTCGAAACAAAAATATCTTCTTCGGCAAGCTTGCTGGACAGCGCCCTCCAGACACGCTGCTGATGCTCCAGCAGCAGATCGGTGCGCTCGGCGATCGCCTCCAGCTGCTGCGTCGCGGTCAGACCATCGGCCGATCGCTCCTCGATCTTCTGGCGATATTGTCCGACCAGTCCGGCGAAGCGAACCATGAAAAATTCATCGAGATTGCTGCCGGAAATCGACAGGAAGCGCAGCCGCTCGAGCAGCGGATGGGCGCTGTTTTCCGCTTCCTCGATCACCCGCTCGTTGAAGCCCAGCCAGCTGATTTCCCGGTTGAAATAGCGTTTGCTGCTTTCTTCCGGAGAGCGAGCCATGATCTGCTCGTCCGGCAGGAGATCCGAATCCGGTGACGGGGCAGCGGGATTTTCCATGAGCTATGTTTCTACCTTTTCATCACCGGCGTCAAAATGGGCCAGCGCCGCCTTGGCAATCGCGAGATTGACCGGCTTTTTGGACTCGATCGCAAGCGCATCCATTTTCTGCGCCAGCTGCCGCACCGTGGCATAGGAGCGGACCATGCGTTTCTCCAGATAGCGCAATGCATCTTCAGAAATGGTCAAACCCCGCAGCGAAAAATATTTCTGCAGCAGACCGTCGATCATCGCTTCATCGGGCGCGCCGATTGCCAGATGGAGCGACGCTGCCAGCCGCGACTGAAGATCGGGCAGCGTGATCCCCCATTGCGCCACCGGCTGCCCCGAAACCAGCAACAGCGGCCTTTGTTCCATATTGGCCCGGTTCCAGAGATGAAAAATCTCGGTATCGTCATGGTCGGCGGCATCATCGAGAAACAGGCCGCCGCTTTCCGTCGCGAACACGCCCGCCATCGTGCTTTTTCCCGATTCCGGCGGTCCGGTGAGGATCAGCGTATGGTGCGACCATGCCTGCCAGTTCTGCAACTGTTCGTGAACCGCAGCATTGGCCTCTGTCACCAGATATCCGGCCTGTTCGCCGGGCGGCTTCTGTTCAAGAGGAAGGGCTATCTGGCTCACGGTCTCGCTGCTTTACTGTCCGGGACGACTGATACGCAAGGCGCCCGCTCCCTGCTGGACCTGCCAGCCCTGCGCCCGCAGCGCCTGGGCCAGAGCGGAGATATCGCCGCGATATGTCACACTCATGACAGACACGCCGCCCAGCGCCAGGCTCGAGGTCGATGCAGAGCTGACCCCCGGGATGGAACGTACTGCCGATTCACCGCGACTGACGGCGCCGACGTCGGGCGTGTCGAACTGCAGGGAAATATCGCTCGTGGCTGCAGGAGCCGAAGCTTCACCGGGCGATTCGGTCGAACCGGTCGCTCCGCCGGTCACGGAGCCATCGCCAGCAGGTAGCTCCTCGACCGGAGCATCAGGCAAATCGAAATCATCCAGATCCAGATCGTCCAGATTGAACGGATCCTCGATGATCAGCGACTTGTCGGTTTTCAGGACACCGCGCGTCAGCGCGCTCGCATAGATATTGTCCAGCCGCGCGATGCCCTTGTCCAGCATCGTCGGAATATCTTCGCTGCGCGCCACTTTCAGCGTAAAACTGTCGATATAGCGGTTGTCGGGACCGTAGCGGGCGGTAAAACGGCCGGTGACCGGTCCTCCGGGATATTTATAGGTCAGCCGAACGATCGGTATGATCACATCTGCCGCGCCAAACTGGTCCAATATGTTCCGCCACCAGCGCCGGTTCGGACGGTTGGCCTGTCCTGCGGTCAGCACCAGCGATTCGCTGTCCGATCCATAGGGACGGACATAATCGATGGCACTGTCGCCGGAGTTGAAGCGCGCCCAGGCCTTCTGCCATTCGGTCCGGTGTTCGAACACTTGCGGCGAGCCCGCGCTCCACATGATCGGCAGCACCAGCAGCGGCGGCGACCGCAAGCGCCGGCCACCGACCCCCAGAATCGACCCGGTCCGCGCCCGATCGAACATCACGCCGAGCGTGGCAATATAGCGCTTGGGGCCGATCTGCTCCTGCTCGACGATGATCGCCGAGACGATCGTGTTGAGCGTCGCATCCGGCAAGCCCTTTGTCTCGCCGCCCTGGGTACGCTTGTAGAGCATCTTCCAGGCCAGCCGCTGGGCTTCTTCCCAGCCCTTTTTCCGCGCATCGATGGCATTGTCGCCGTGGACATCGACCTTGACGCCCGAGACCTCGAAATCGCCCGTGCTGGCCAGCGGCGCAACGCCGCGTTCGGTGCCTTCGAGCTGGGCATAGACAACCGTCCCCGCGAGCATCGTCACGACGGCAAGGGTGGCAGCGATCTTGATTTTGAAGTCGGACAAAAAACTCATTTGCGCCCTTTTGACGATTATGGCGTGGAAATCCAGCCGCGACTTGTCTAATCGCACAAGTTATGAGTGAAAAGCAAAATGAACCGGATTCTTACACCTATGCGAAAGCCGGTGTTTCCATTGCCGCGGGCAATGCCCTGATCAAGGCGATCGCGCCAATGGCCAAAGCCACCGCGCGCGCCGGTGCCAATGCCGAACTCGGCGGTTTCGGGGGTTTCTTTGATCTCAAGGCTGCCGGCTATCAGGATCCCCTGCTGGTCGCCGCCAATGATGGCGTGGGCACCAAGCTCAAGCTGGCGATCGACCATGACCGGCATGACAGCGTCGGCATCGATCTGGTCGCGATGTGCGTCAATGACCTGATCGTCCAGGGAGCGGAACCGCTGTTCTTCCTCGACTATTTCGCCACCGGCAAGCTGGAGAACGGCGTCGCCGAACGCGTCGTCGCCGGGATTGCCGAAGGCTGCAAGATGTCGGGCTGCGCCCTGATCGGCGGCGAGACCGCGGAAATGCCGGGCATGTATGCCGAAGGCGATTATGATCTCGCCGGTTTCTGCGTCGGCGCGGTGGAGCGCGAAAAAGCGGTGACCGGAGCGACGATCGAAGCGGGCGACATCCTGCTCGGCCTCGAATCCTCGGGCGTACATTCCAACGGCTTTTCGCTGGTCCGCCGGCTGGCGGAGGACAAGGGCTGGAAGATGAACCGCCCTGCCCTGTTCAATCCTGACATATTGCTGATCGAGGCGCTGATCGCGCCGACCCGCATCTATGTGAAATCGCTGCTGCCGCTGATGCAGTCTGGCCGGATCAAGGCGCTCGCCCATATCACCGGCGGCGGCCTGCTGGAAAATATACCGCGCGTGCTGCCCGACGGATTACACGCGCATGTCGATGCCGCCAGCTGGGACCAGCCGCGGCTGATGGCCTTCCTGCAGGCGCAGGGCAATATCGAGCCGGAAGAAATGGCGCGGACCTTCAATTGCGGGATGGGGATGGTCCTGGCGATCTCGCCCGATCAGGCAGAATCAATCACCACCGATCTCGAAGCCGCCGGCGAAAAGGTCCACCGGATCGGCGAGATACGCACCGGCACCAAGGGCTGTTCGGTCAGCGGCAGCCGCGGCATCTGGTCAGCGACCGACGACTGGACCGCCACCCACAATGGCTAAAAAGGCCAGGATCGGCATATTGATTTCCGGTCGCGGCTCGAACATGGCCGCTTTGGTCTATGCCGCCAAGGCGCCCGGCGGCCCCTATGAAATCGTGCTCGTGGCGTCCAACCACCCCGACGCCCCCGGCCTGACGCTGGCAGAAGCGGAAGGCATTGCCACCTTCGCCCATCCGCACAAGGGCCTGTCGCGCGAGGCGCATGACGCGATCATGCACGACGCCCTGGTCGAGGCCGGCGTCGAATATGTCGTGCTGGCTGGCTATATGCGCATATTGAGCGACGGCTTTGTGTCGAAATGGGCGGATCGCATGCTCAATATCCATCCCAGCCTGCTGCCCAAATATAAGGGCCTCGACACCTATCAGCGGGCGATTGACGCGGGCGACCGGGTCGCGGGATGCAGCGTGCATCTGGTGACGCCGGAACTCGACGACGGGCCGGTGCTGGCCCAGACCGAAGTCGCGATTCTGCCGGGGGACGATGCCGACAGCCTCGCCAGCCGTATATTGATCGCCGAACATCAGCTCTACCCGAGAGCGCTGGCCAGATATGTTACGCGCGAGGCTGATCCGGACTGGATTTTGGCGCAGGTCCGCAAGCGTGCCCTTGCGCTGGAGGGAACCCATGAACGGGCCAGCTTTGGTGCTCCCGGCTGGCGCGTCGGCAGCGAGACGACCGGCAAATATTTTGCCTATTTCGCGCAGAGCCATCATGGCGAGGCCAGCATCGCGCTGCTCGTCAAGACCACCGGAATTGATGAACAGGCCGCCCTGATCGATGCCGATCCGGACCTCTATTATGCGCCGAAATTTTACGGAAAATCAGGCTGGATCGCGATCCGCCTGGATCAGGGCCGGACAGACTGGGACCATATCGGGGAATGGCTGTACAAGAGCTGGTGTCAGGTCGCGCCAAAGCGGCTCACCCGGTTGATCGAAATCGCGGATCAATTTTAAAAAAAGCGCATCACGGGTTGAAAATCTTTGGTCAGCATGGAGGAGGGATTAATGCTGCCCAAAAAATGTCTGCGACCCTGGAGGTGAAAGAAGTTCCAACCCGCGATGCAGATTGAGAAATAAAGGAAAGCCAGCGCAAAGGCGATACGGCCCTTCGACCGTATGACCGGCAGCGCTACATGCCCGCTTCCACCGCCAGCCGTACCATATCGGCGGCGCTCGGAACATTCAGCCGTTTCATCAGAATGGAACGGTGCATTTTTATGGTTCGCTCGCTGAGGCCCAGTTCATGGGCGATCTGCTTGTTGAGCAGGCCTTTCGCGATAAATTGCAGCACTTCGCGCTGCCGCTTCGAAAGATCCTTAACAATCGCAACCGCGCGCATCCGCCTTGGCTTGGCAAGACTCGCGGAATCGCCGTCAATTTCCACCTGCGAGCCGAGAAAATATTCCAGCTCGCCCTCTTCGTCAAACAGCGGCGCGACCAGCACGGCATTTTGAAAGGGCGTGCCATCTTTCTTGTAATTCAGGATCTCGACCAGAACGGATTTCCGCTGGCGCACACCCCGCCGGATTTCCTCGGTCAGCCAGGGTTCGGTCGCCTTGCCAGCCAGAAAGCGGCAGTTGCGACCGATGATGAAGTCCCGGTCATAGCCGGTCAGTGCCTGGAATGCATCATTGACCGCGACAATCGGATTGTCGGGCAGGCGCGGGTTGCTGACCACCGAGGCGATCGGGCTTTTGTCGATCAGTGCCATCACCGATGGCTTTGGCAAATCCGATCGGGAGATCGCCATCTGGTTCTGTTCGCTCTGATTTTTCTCGCGATCCATGCGATCAAGCTACCCGACATCTATTGCCAAAGGCAAGCGGTAGAGCGAGTCGGCGATATTTATATCCTTCCGACTTTCCGCACCGGGCGGAAGAGCGTTATCTTAACCTTTCGGGCTTAACATCAACGGGTGAGAAAAAATGATCAGCGGGTTCCCCGCAAGAGGCGTAAAGGCTTCAGGCTTTTTCCCGGATCGGCGACCATTCCGCTCCCGGTTTACCGGGAGTTTGTCGACATGCTTTACAGCATGTGGCTTCCCATCTTTGGCCTCGGTGCGGTCTTCATTTGCGTGTGTCTGCTTGCCGCCGTGCAACTGGACTCCCCCATATATCTGGCGCTGGCCGCCATTGGCGCGCTGACGATATTCCTGCGCCTGTGGATTGTCCGGGCCTATACGCGCGTGGCGCCGGCCCGTCATATGAAGGACCTGCGGCGTTGGGAACGGCTCTATGCGATCGGCAATTATGCCTCGGCGGTACAGCTGGCCCTGCTCAACATATTGGTGCTCACGGTCCACGAGCCCATGTTGCAGTTGATCGCGGTCAGCCTGATTTTCAGCTTTGGTGCCGGTGTGGTTGCCCGGACGGCGATCCGACCGAGATTGTGCGTGATAAGCCTGTTGCTGGCCACCATACCAACCGTGGTGGCGCTGGCGCTCCATGCATTCAACGGCCATGGCGACGAATTACACACCGAAATGTTTCTCGTCGAGGCGATGCTCGTTGCCATGATTACAGGACTTAGTCTGCAGACCGTCGCGCATCTCTATCGGACGGCGGTGGGCCATCATATGGCAAAGCATGATCTGGGGCAGCTCGCCAAACATGACGCACTGACCGGCCTTGCGAATCGCCTGTTGCTCCGCGAGCGTTTCCAGACGCTGATCGAGTCCGCAGGGCGCAACGGACGGCTGCTGGCCGTGCATTTCCTCGATCTTGACGGATTCAAGGCGGTCAACGACAGCTATGGTCACCCGGTGGGCGACTCGTTGCTGCAACAGGTCGCACGACGGCTGGAAGCGATCGTGCGCGTGGAAGACCTGGTTGCACGACTGGGCGGCGAAGAATTTGTCGTGCTGCAGGGCGGCATCCTGCATCAAGACGAAGCCCAGATGCTTGCGCTCCGGATCGTCAGGGAGTTGAGCCGCCCTTATGAAATCAGCGACAGCGTCAGCGGCGTGTCGGTAAGCGTCGGCATCGCAACTGCGCCGACGCAAGGCGTCGAACTGGAAAGGCTGCTCGCTGCCGCCGATGCGGCGCTCTATCGCGCGAAAAAGAGCGGCAAGGCCCGCGTCATATTTTGTACCGGTGAAGATATCGCAACGGTCCATCTCGCGGCTTGAGGTCTGGTCCGGGGTTGAGAGGCCAAAGGATCAAAGGGAACGGCCAGCGGGCCCTGCATAAAAGGGCGAGCATCAAGGCCAGGAATCACAGGCGGACCAGCACGGCCGCCGGCCGCCGAAAATCAGGGGACGACGCCCTCCATCACCGACTTCGCATTGTCGACCCGGATCGCCGCACCATTGATGAACTTGCTTTCGTCCGATGCCAGAAACAGCACCGTGTTGGCGATATCATCCGGCTCGCCGAGCGCGCTCGGTCCCGGGCTTTCGCTGGCCGGGCGCAGATCGTCGCGGCCCATAACCTTGGGACCGATCCCCTGCACCATAGGCGTCAATATGCCGGCGGGATGGACGCTGTTGCAGCGGATATTATATTTGTTGTTGGCGCAGTGCACCGCGATACTGCGGGTCAGGCTCTCGATCGCGCCCTTGGCCATGGCATAGGCGACAACGATCGGCTCGCCGACGATCGAGGCGATCGAGCACATGTTGACAATCGACCCGCCGCCCGACGCCTTCATCGCCGGCACCGCATATTTGCAGCCGTAAAAGGCCCCGTCGGCGCTGACCGCCATGACGAAGCGATATTCCTCCGCGGTCTGCGTCTCGATCGTGCCGGGCTCGACCACGCCGGCATTGTTGACCAGGATGTCGAGCTTGCCATGTCGCGAAACAACATCGGCGATCAGGTCTTCCCAGCCCTGCTCGTCACGGACATCCTGGAGCTGAAATTCCGCCGCATCGCCGATCTCGGCGGCGACCCGCTCGCCATTGTCGGCATCCATGTCAGTGAGGATCACGGTCGCGCCCTCGCGCGCGAACATCCGCGCATCGGCCTCGCCCAGTCCCTTGGCCGCGCCTGTTATTATTGCCACTTTGCCTTGCAGTCTGCCCATGCTCTATCTCCTCATCCTGTTTATTGGGTGAAAAGCTAGAACCGCAATCCCATAATAACGACTGGCAAAATGAGGAGAGATCGGAAATGTACAGTTTGGAGCAGCTGTCTGCACGCGAGGAAATCCGCGATATCCTGCACCGCTATTGCAAGGGCATCGACCGCCGCGACTGGCCGCTGGTCCGCTCCTGCTTTGCCGACGACCATGTCCACAAGCACGCCGAATATCAGGGCCCGCCGGACGAATTCATCGGCTTCGCCAGTCAGGTTCTGGAACATGTTCCCTGCACCCACCATTCGATCTCGAACGTCCATATCAGCCTGTCCGACGACGGCAACAGCGCGACCACCGAAGCCAATTTTGTTGCCTATCATTATATCGAGCCCGGCCATCCCGACTTTGCGCCCTGCCAGACCCACGGCAAGTCCACCGACTGGATCGTCGCCGGCCGCTATTGCGACCGGCTGGAAAAGCGCGACGGCAGCTGGATCATCGTCCGGCGCGAGGCGTTTCACGACTGGGAACGGTCGGAGGAAGCGTCGAGTTCGGCGGTGACGGTGGGGCATCATGCGATGGCGGGATAGCCAGAGCGGTCTGCTTCGTGGTGATACCCGATCCGGCAGAGCAACGGAGCCCGCCGCCCCACCCATGCGACCCTTTCCGTCCGCTGCCGGGCATTCCACCGGAAATCAGGGATGTTTTCTGTACTTCCAACAGGTTTTGACATGGAAGCGGACTGCTGGCAAAATGTTGCTCGGGTGGAACTCCTGGAGGGATGATCGGTGAACAAGCAGGATCTCATCGGCGCAGTCGCCGACGCAAGCGGACTGAGCAGAGCGGACGCGGCCAAGGCAGTCGAGGCAATTTTTCAATCCATTTCGGATGAACTTCGCCGAGGCGGCGACGTTCGACTGGTGGGATTTGGAACCTTCACCACGGCAAAGAGACCGGCATCGTCGGGACGGAATCCCCGGACGGGGGAACCGATGCAGATATCGGCGTCAACCCAGGCCAAATTCAAGCCCGGAAAGAGCCTGAAGGAAGCCGTCAACAGCAGCAGCGGCGGCGGTGATGGCTGGGTCGGTCCGAAATATAGATAAGGCTCGGGGCCAGGCATTGAAATGACACCTGCAAAACGACTGGAAAATATCAGAAAAGAACAGGATTCTTATTCCAGCAAGGTGAGCGAGACCAGCCGGTATATCGGATATGGCCTTGTCGCAGCGGCGTTCAGTCTGCTTTCGCGCGCCACGGAGTTCAGCAAGGGAATGGAACCCTTTGCCGACAACCTGCTCATTTGGTCAGCGATTTGCGGGTGCGTTGCGGTTTCGCTCGACTATCTCCAGATGCTGATGGGCTGGCTGGCGGCCAGTCAGGCTGCCAGCAACAAACCCGATTACGAGCCGACGAAATTGGGCCGCACATTCGTGAAAATCCTGAACGTGGCTTTTTACAGCAAACAGGCCGTCGCTGTCGTCGGAGTAATCTTCTTGCTGATCGCCATCGGCAGTCGGGTGTCGGTGCCTGCCCTGGCCAACTAATTCCAGCAGCCCGGTGAAGGCACCGGTGATTGAGCCCGCTATTGGCGGGCTGCCATCGCCCTCCCCGGCTCGCGCTTTTTGCTCATCGCCCCGACAATTACCGCAATCAGCGTCACGCTCCAGAAGGCTATCGCAAAGGGAAAATCATTGCCGATCAGCAGCCGCGCGGCGAAGGTGGCGGCCAGCGCGACCGGCGTGCCGATCACCAGCCCGTGCCAGGCGCCCCTTATGCGGGGCTCGTCGATGCCCCTTCGCCGGCGCTTGCCCAGCCAGATATAGATGCCGGTCGCGCAGATCGCGGTAAGCGCGGCGCCGAACAGCAGATAGGCAAGTTTCACACCGAGCCCGCCGAACGTGCCAAAGTGCAGCTGATAGGTTGAGGCCGCGGCCTGCTGCCCCAGCTCGCCGTCCGACAGACCTGCCACATGATGAAAATTCCCCTTGGCGTCGAACGCGTAATATTCGCCGAAAATCAGCCGCCGCTCATGCTCTCCGACGATCTGGACATGCTGCCCCCTGGTCAGGGGATCATGGAGAATGGCATAGGTCACCCGCACATCGGGATAGGCGCTGGCCATATGCGACAGCGCCGCGGCGACATTGGCGACGGGCGCGGGCCTTGGGTCCGCCTTGCCTTCCTCGCCGAAAATCGGACCGTAGACCGCCTCGACATCGCCGTCATAATCGGTTGTCGCGATCGCATAGGCGGCAATACTCGCCAGCCCGATCAGCGCCCCGGTCAGCGCGATGGCGACCGAAAAAGGCAGGGTCCAGACGCTGAGCCGGTTGTGCCAGTCGGCAAGGCCGGTGCCATTGCCATTGCGGGCCCGCAGGCGAAAGGCGTCGCGAAAGATACGCGGGTGAGCGACCACGCCGCTGACCGCGAGCGCCAGCATCATCACGCCCAATATGCCGACAATGGTAATACCGACCAGCGCCGGCAGGTTCAGCGTATAATGTAGCTTCACCAGGAAATCCGACCAGCCGATCTCTTCCGATCCGGCAATCGAGCCATCCTGTGCCAGATGCAGCGCCTGCGTATCGGTGGTGATCGTCGTGCGCGGCAATTCCGGCTCGGGCAGATGGACATAGAGATGCGTGGTGGCCGGCTTGCCCGCCTCGCTGGCCAGTACCGCGGCCACGCCGCGCTGCACTGCGTCGGGTGCAATCGACTGCATTTCCGGTGCCTCGGGTTGCTCGACCCGCTGCAGTTCCTGATAGAAAACCGCGATCGTGCCGGTCAGCGAGACAATATAGAGGAGTGCGCCGGCGATCAGGCCGATCGCGGCATGGGCGGAGAGAGACCGTTTCACCGTTCCCGGCTGGATGAGGTTGCTCATGACAGGCTCCCGGATGCAAGCGCCGGAAGGACCGTCGCGACCGATATCGCAACAATGGCCAGCTGGCGCTTGCGGCTGCCGGTCATCAGGATGAGGAAAGCCAGGATTGTCCAGGCCAGCGGTACGACAAACAGCGCCAGGACATTGGCATTGGCCTCGCTGGCACCGGTCAGCAGCGAAAGCCAGCGCACCGCGATGGCGATGGCGAGGGAGGCCAGCATTGCGGCAAGCACGACGATGAGAAAGGTTGCAACACGCCGGCCCAGGTGCAGCGGCTCACCCGCCTCGGGCAGCATCCCTGCCCGGCGTCTGGATGCCTTGCGTCTGGCGGGCGGCGATTGCCATGCGGCGACAGCGAGCAGCACGAAGGCCGCCCCCATCGCCCAGAGCGTGATCACCGACACGCCCCATGCCCCCGCCATCACCCAGCCTGCGACCATCGCCGCAGCAAGCAGTATCCAGCCAATGGCATTGAGCGGCAGCGAACGCCGGGGCCGCGCCCAGGCCAGCCGCAACACCGCCACGCCCGCGACAGCGATGACCGATCCGGCGAGATGGAGCAGATCCAGCGCCATCAGAAGCGGTAGCTCAGCGTGCCCATGATATTGCGTTCGCTGCCCATGAAACAGTCCCCGCGCGCCAGACAGGCCGAATAATAGCGCTTGTCGAACAGGTTGGTGGCATTCAGCGCAAACCCCCAGTTGCCATAGCTGATCTCGGCCAGGGCATCGACCAGCGTGAACGAGGGCGTCACTATGCCGCCCGGAAAGGCCGGGCCGAATGAGCGGTTCTTGCCGACATGGCGGACGCCGCCGCCGAGCAACAGTCTGGTATCACCACCCAGCGAGAAGCCCTTGGTCGCCCAGAATGAGGCGTTGAATTTCGGCACATTGTCGAGCTGTTGCCCTGTACCCGCGATCTCGGCCTCATTATAGCTGGCGTTGGCGATAATATTGAGTTCGCCCGGCAGCGCCGCTCTACCCTCGAACTCGATCCCTTTCGAGGTCAGCGAGCCGATCTGGATCTGGTCGAACGGGTCGTCGGTGCTGTCGTCCGATACCGGCCGGTTGCTTTCCTTGATATGATAGCCGGTGACGGTCATCAGGATCGCGTCGGTCGGATGGAACTTGATTCCCGCCTCGAACTGGCGGCCCGACTTCGGAATGAACGCACTGCCATTGCTGGCGGTTCCGGCAATCGGTTCAAAACTCTCGGTATAGCTGAAAAAGGGCGAGACCCCGTCAACGATCTCGGCGATCACGCCGGCGCGGAATGTGGTCGCCGCATCGTGCCGGGTGGGACCACCCTTGCTCTGCGCGCTGGTCCAGTCGCGCCGCGCGCCCAATACGATGGACACGCGGTCGAAGAAGCGGATCTGGTCCTGCACATAGATGCCGAGCTGGTCCTGGTCGACATCCTCGGAAACATTGGTGGGCGTCGGCAGGCCACCGCCATAATTGGACAGCGCGCCATAGTCGATATTGTAGATATCGATATATTCGGTCGCCAATCCGTCGGTCTTGTGGACCGAATTGAAGCTATAATCGATCCCTGCCAGCAATTTATGCTCGATGGCGGAGCCGGTGTTGAAATCGAGCTGGACATTATTGTCCGTGGAGAAAATTTCCATCCGCGCGATGCTGCCGCTCGAGTAGAGCCCGATCGTGCGCTGCTCCGGGTCGGGCACCGGCACTTTCTTGTCGTCGAGCACCGGCTTTCCGGTAACCGGGTCCAGCAGAACGTAGGGATTGGCCGGATTGGAATAGCTGTTCGGATAATGGGTGAAATAGCTGAGATCGCTGTCGATATAGCGCGCCTTGAGATTGATCCTGGCCGACTCGTTGAACCGGTGTTCCAGCAGCGCCGTTCCCTGCAACAGGCGACCGTCATAGCGGTCCCAGCCGGGCTTGCCGATAAACAGGCTGTTCGGAAGTTTGCCATTCGGATTGGGCAGGATCGTCCCGACCAGCGGCAGGAACTGCGAGGTCGAGCCGCCATCGTCCTCCTGATAGAGACCGATGAAGGTCAGCTTGGTATCCGGCGAAGGCTGGAAGGTGATCGAGGGCGAGACCATGATCCGGTCGTCGGGCACATGGTCGGTTTGGGTTCCGGCGTCGCGCAGGCGGGCAACGATCCGGCCCGCAACCGTGTCACCCAGCGGACCGGTGACATCGACCAGTGCTTCCTTGCGGTCAAACGAGCCATAGCGAATCGAGGCTTCGCCGCTCGTTTCGAACTCCGGCCGTTTCGAAACCAGATTGACGATCCCGCCGAGCGCGCCCTGCCCGAACAGCACCGAGGCCGGACCGCGGACCAGCTCGACCTGGTCGAAATTATAGGGATCGGAGCGGATGCTCGCATAATAGCTGAAAATGTCGCGCATACCGTCGCGGAACTGCAGCGCGTTGATGCCGCGCACCAAGGCCCCGTCGACGCGGCTGTCCGGACCGTAGGGATTGGCGGTCACGCCAGCGACATAGTTCAGCGTGTCGCCGATGCTGATCGCGCCCTGGGCGAGATAGAGTTCATCGTCGATCACCGTGATCGGCTGCGGCGTCTCGATGATCGGCGTGTCGGTCTTGGTGGCGGTGCTGGCATCTTCGAGCGCACCGGTGACAATGATCGTCCGCTGCTCGAAATCGTCCGCAGCGCTTTCAGCGAACGCGGGCAGCGGCGCCAGAGCGGTGGTCCCCAGAACGGCAATCTTCAGAAGTCGCATCATTTTCCCTCACATATGAATCCTGTCCGACGCCACTATTGATAATCATTAGCATTTGCAAGAATGAATATGGGAGGAGTCGGCGATTGCTTGCCATCGCTCGGGCTGGCATCAGTGCGAAAGAAGAAGCGAGTGGTGCGGCAGCGCTGGAGTACCGCTTCTGACCGCAACCGGCCGGTCAGGGTTTCGTGCCGCTGATCCGAATGGAAATGGTTCGAAGATCTCCCGCAGGACACCTGCGGGAGATCAGGATCTTCTAGAAGTCGATAGTGGCCGATGCCTTGAAGGTGCGTGGTGAGCCCAGCGCCAGATCCGGACGGAACGTATCGAAGGCCGATGCCCAGTAGGCTTCGTTGGCCACATTATCGATGCTCAGTCGCAAGGTCAGCGGATTGTCGCCAACCAGCGCCACATAGCGCGCGCCGATGTCGAACCGGGTCCAGGAATCGAGGAACAGCGTGTTGCCAATATCGGCAGGCTGCTTGCCGGTGTGCACCGCCCGGCCTGTCAGCGTCAGCGCGGGGATGAAGGGTACATCCCATTCAATATTGGCGTTGAGCAGAAGTTCCGGCACGCCAACGGCATCATTGCCCTCGTTGACACCATTTTCCGTCCGGCGCAGCTTGGCATCGATCACCGAGCCGCCGGCGATCAGGCGCAGGCCCTTGCTGATTTCGCCGGCCAGGGTGAATTCGATACCGCGATTGCGCTGAATTCCATAGGGGCCGAATTGCAGCCTTGTCGAATCCGCCGGATCGATGCGGAGGATGGCGGTCTCGCGGTCGATCTGGAACAGCGCCAGCGTCAGGTCCACTGGTCCAAGCGAAAGCTTGCCGCCCACTTCATACTGTTCGGACACATAAGGCGACAGGGTTTCGCCGGCATTGCTCACCGGCAAGGGGGTGCCGCCCGCCGGATTGGCACCGCTGGCGGGGGCGCTGACACCCTGCACCAAAGATTCGATGCGGTTGGCGTAAAGCGACAATCCCTCGACCGGCTTGACCACCAAGCCGAAGACCGGCGTCCAGGCGTCTTCCTTATATTCGCTCTGCAGCGCGCCGCCAGAATAGGAATAGGATTTCGAGCGGATTTCCTGCAGCCGCACGCCTGCCGTAAACAGGACCCTGTCGTCCCAGAAGCCGACGGTGTCGGAGACAAAGGCGCTGCGCAGACGGGTGCGCGCAATCGGGAACGGATCGTCGAGATTCCCACCGGCGAAGGAGACGGTGGTGGAACGCGGCAGTTCGACCGGGTCGTAGAGATTGTTGAGGCCGGGCGAGTCGGTGTAGAATTCATAGGCGTTGCGGTTGACCAGCCAGTTCATCGAGCCACCGACATTGATCTCGTTGGACATTCCGCCGGTCTCGAACCGGGCACGCAATCCCGCCGTCGCGGCCTCGTTATTGTCGGTGCGCGGAATATAGGAGCTGCTGACCGAAATATCGCCGGTAGCCGCGTCGATCAGCGTCGGTGTGCTGTACACGCCCTGCTCCGACCCGTCGCGCGCGCCGAAGGCGGCATAGACCATCACGTCCTCGGCAATGTCATATTCGGCGCGGAACTGGCCGAAGACGTCGCGCAGCGTGGTATATTGCCAGGGCTGGCCGAAATTGGTGTCGGCATCGGGTTCCCGAGGGATTACGCCAAGGCCGGAAACGCTCAGTTTCGGGCGGAAATGCGCCACCTTGATCCGCTGATAGGCGAGGTCGAGCGACAGCCGCAGCGGCCCGGAATTATAGTCGATCGCGCCGCCCAGCACATAAGTGCTGCGGAATTCGTCATCGACCGAGACATCGCCGCTACGCGCGGCGCCGTTGAGGCGAATGCCCCATTCACCATCCGCGCCCAGCCGGCGGCCGATGTCGAAGCTGCCGCCGACATGCTCGGGTGCCGTATAGCCCAGCGTCGCACGGGTCGTGTCTCCGTCAGTAGCCCGTTTTGGAATGAGATTGACGCTGCCGCCAATCCCCGAGCCGCCGGGGGCAGCGCCATTCAGGAATGCGCTGGAGCCGTTCAGGACCTCCACCGATTCATACAGTTCGGGAGCTGCAAGCTGGCGGGGCATTATCCCGTAGAGACCGTCATAACCAATATCGTCGCCGCCAAGCGTGAACCCGCGAATGTTGAACAATTCGCCGGCGATACCGAAGCCGGTGGTGGTGCGGATTGTCGGATCATTCTCGAGCACCTGACCAAGCGTCTGCGGCTGCTGATTGAGGATCAGCGCTGAATTATAGCTGCGCACGCTGAACGGCAGATCTTCGGCAGGCTTGTTGCCCAGCACACCCGCATTGCCGCCCTGGCGCACGCCGGTCTGGTTCTCGCGCTGGGCGGTAACGATGATCAGGTCCTTGTCCGCCTGCGACTCCTGGGCAAGGGCGGGCGCCGCCAGCATAGTCGCGGTGAAGCCCGCGGCGAGAAGCAGCGCGGTGCGTGAAAGCTTGTGGTTCATGGTGTATTGCCTTTCAAATCGGAATTCTGATGGTCAGTAACGTCGGGTCCGCATTGCCCATGCGAGCGCGGCCACCGGCGCGGCCAGCGCCAGCCAGGACAGGCCGTCCCGCCAGCCGTCCCCGGTCAGCGCGCTCACCAAGCCGAATATGCCGATCAGGAAGATCGCCGCCGGCCATCCAAAGATCGCGCGCAGCGGCAGTCTGCGCTTGTTGGGCCTGCTCATTTCGCCGGGACCGCCAGCTGTTCGATCTTGCGCAGATGTGCGCGCGACGAGGACTCCCCCTTGACCAGCCAGAGATAGAGGCCGCTGCCCAGGACCACGATTGTGAACAGCGTCAGCGCCGCCCACAGGAGCTTGAGCGGCAGCCCCCCGTAATCACCGAAATGCAGGGGCCGCGAGAGCGACAAGGCCTGATAATACCAGGGCATCGGCCGCGCATCGGTGAACGCGCCGGTCTCGGCGTCGATCAGCGCGGGGGTCAGCAGCCGCTCGGTCAGCGGCGTGTCGCCCTGGAAGAACACGGCATAATGATGGTCCGAGCTGAAGCTGCCGCCGGGGAAGGCGATGAATTGCGGGTTGTTGCCGGGAAGCACCGCCCGCGCCTGCGCCATGGCACGGTCCAGGGATCCGTAGCGCGCGGGCGGCAGCGCCTCGCGCCCGGCATAGGCGCTGGTCATGTCGGCCAGCTCGCCCGCCTGCCAGATATCCTCGATCGGCGTCGACAGCGCGTTGATCACGCCAGTCAGACCGACGACCAGCGTCCAGGCCAGCGCGACAATGCCCAGCAGGTTGTGATAGTCGAGCCACTTGAGGCGCGGGCTGCGTGAGACACGGACGGTGCCGAAATCGAGCTTGCGCATGAACGGCGCGTACAGCACGATCCCGGATATCAGGGCCGCGGTGAACAATATTCCGATCACCGCCAGGAACAACATGCCCGGCAGGCCCAGGAACATGTCGGTGTGCAATTGCAGCAGAAAGTGCATCACGCCGCCGTCGCTGTCCGCGACCATGCCGATCTGCTGTCCGGTCGAGCGGTCGAAGGACTGGATGGTCATGTCGGCGGCGGGCGAATCGGGGCGCGGCGCGGTGGTGATGGTCATCGAGGGCTGATCATTGTCAAAGGCCATGAACACCGGCACCTCGCCCGGACGGTTGGCCAGCGCACGCTGCATCATCTCGTCCAGCGGAAGCAACCCCTCCGCCGTGCCCGAGGAACCGACGCCGGGCATGCCGAATTCCGGCTGCTCTTCCGTCAGCCAATCAATCTCGTCATGAAATATCAGCGGCAGCCCGGTAACACACAGCATCAGCAAAAAAGCGGTGCAGACGAGGCTGCTCCACTTGTGCACCAGAAACCAGAGCCGAATCGCCCTTCGCGTCAAATCCAAACACCTTATTGCAATCGATTATCATTAGCCCCTATCCTTCGGCGTCATCCATTGCAAGTGGGTAAAGTCAACTGTGGCTTGATTGGCTGGAGAGAAGTGCAGGAGGAGCAGAAACACCCTGTTTTCTTGGCCATAGCCCAATAAAAACGCCCGGCCGCAACATCTGCAACCGGGCGTCCGTAGATCGTCAAAAAGCGTTGGGCCTAGCCAACAATTTCATCGTCATTGAAGAAATAAGCGATTTCGATCGCGGCATTTTCTTCGCTGTCGGAACCGTGAACCGTGTTCGCTTCCAGGCTTTCGGCCAGTTCCTTGCGGATCGTACCCGGAGCGGCGTCGGCCGGGTTGGTTGCGCCCATGATATCGCGGTTCTTCTGCATGGCATTTTCGCCTTCGAGAACCTGAACGACGCAGGGGCCGCTGATCATGAAGTCGACCAGCTCACCGAAAAAGGGACGTTCCTTGTGGACCGCATAAAAGCCTTCGGCCTGTTCCTTGGTCATGTGAATACGCTTGGAAGCGACGACGCGCAGGCCCGCCTCTTCCAGCATCTTGGTGACGGCACCGGTGATATTGCGGCGAGTGGCGTCGGGCTTGATGATCGAAAATGTCCGTGTAACGGCCATGATGTTGCTCCATGAATGTGGGGATAGACTAAGTTTGCGCCGCCCTTAGCCGCTGCACTGCACCATGGCAAGGTTTCGATTCGCGCGCCTGCCCTGCCCTCCGGCGGTAGAGCAGGATCAGGGACCTTCCACCCAGCGGCCACCATCCTGCTTCCAGTAGCGCGGAGTGACAGCTTCATTGGCGCTCAATTGCCGCCAGACGGTACGCGCATGGTCGATCTGCTCGGCGCTGAACAGGAAAAAGGCGCGCTCGAAATTCAGCGCCTCGTCCCGCCACTGGCCGTCAGACAGGATGATGTAGGACGCGCCGTTGGCCGGCTCGCAATGGTCGGAAAGCAGGATCGGCTGGTCCGCCTCCCCTGCAGATCCGCCACAATCATGAGCCAGAAAACTGGCCGGCTGGGCGCACCACAGCGCCTCGCTCAGCGCGGCCCTGTGCGATTCGTCCTGTGCCACCAGCAACAGTCTCTTTCCAACATCCAGCGACTTGTCTGCCAGCATCGGCACCAGCTTTTCCGCCGGGTCCCGGGTCAGATGATAAAAATCAACACGCACCGAGAAACCTTCGCAACCTTTCGCTCAGCCTTCGCCGGAGGCCCTTCAATCGGCGCCATTTTCGAAATGGTCAGCGACATATTGGTTCAGCAGACGCACGCCATAGCCCGTCGCGCCCTTTTCCCAGACGGGACCCGCCTTGTCGGCCCAGACCATGCCAGCGATGTCGAGATGCGCCCATTTTACGCCGTCCTTGACGAACCGCTTGAGAAACTGCGCTGCCGTGATCGACCCTGCTCCGCGCGGCCCGACATTTTTCATGTCGGCAATCGGCGAATTGATCAGCTTGTCATAGGCCGGGCCGATCGGGAGCCGCCAGAGCGGATCGCCGGAATCCTTGCCGGCGTCAATCAGGTCTTCGGCGAGTTCATCGTCATTGCTGAAACAGCCGGCATGTTCATTGCCCAGAGAAATGATCATCGCACCAGTCAGCGTTGCCAGATCAATCATCACGTCCGGTTTGAATGTTTCCTGCGTCCAGTGCATCGCGTCGCACAACACCAGGCGCCCTTCGGCATCGGTGTTGATCACCTCGATGGTCTGGCCGTTCATGCTGGTGACGACGTCTCCCGGCCGCTGCGCCTTGCCGTCGGGCATATTTTCGACCAGCCCGCACACACCGACAACATGCGCCTTGGCTTTCCGGCCCGCGAGCGCTTTCATGGTACCGGCGACCGCACCAGCGCCGCCCATATCCCATTTCATTTCTTCCATACCCGCACCCGGCTTCAGCGAGATGCCGCCTGTGTCGAACGTCACGCCCTTGCCGACCAAGGCCAGCGGTGTTTTCTGGGCCCCGTTGGTGCCGTCCCAGCGCATCGCCAGCAACCGTGGCGGACGCTCTGAACCCTGCGATACGCCGAGCAGCGCGCCCATACCGAGCTTCTCCATTTCGTCCCAGCCCAGCACGGTAAATTCAACACCAAGTTCCTTCATCTCCTCGCAGCGCGCCACGAAGCTTTCAGGATAGATCGCGTTAGCCGGCTCTGCGACCAGCTCCCGCGTCAGAGCGACGCCATCGGCGACGGCAGAGAGATCCTGCCACGCTTTGGCATTTTCCATATGCTCATCAAGTACCGTGATCTGTTCCAGCGTTACCTTTTGCTTTTCCGGCATGGTGGTCCGATATTTGTCATGCCGCCAGCTGCGCAATTTGGCACCGAACAGCAATTTTGCGAGATGCGCTTCATCGAGACCGGAGGGATCGATAGCGGCATGCTTGGAGCCGGAAGCCAGAATTTTGGCTATGGCTGACCCACCCGCCGATTCCGCATCCTTTGCCTTGCCTTTGCCCAGTCCCGTCAAGACAACCCGCAGGGTTTTGCCCGCATCGGTCACGAAAGTTTCAAAAACCTCGCCCAGCTTCCCTTCAAAACGCGCCGCTTTTGCACCCGCTTTCACCATGGCCGCTTGTTCGAGCTTTGGCTCGAAATCGTCCAATCCGTTCTTGGTGACTGGAAAAATAATCGCGTCGGCATCCGCAGGCCGCTGACTGGCAAAGTTGAAATTCATCGGGAATTGTCCTTGTTTTTCTGAGGAGTGAAAAGCCTCAGTGGTTCACTCGTCGATCCGGCTTCACGCATGAAGCGACCGACAATCGATCTATCGTGGCGCGTTGCTGCACCGTCTTGCTTTTTTGGTCAAGCATCTGTTCATCAAAATCTGTCAAAGAAAATTTGCAGACCAGCCAAACTGGTGCAATAGGCGATCGGAAGTCGGACAGTGCGATATTTGATGCTGTTCAAAATGGGGCTAAAAGCAGGTTGAGCCAGTCGATGAAATCTTCACTTGCCCTTTTAACCCTGTCTTTGACTGCCTTTGCACCGGCGTCCGCTATCGGCCAGGTCCGGAGCGATGCCGCTCGTGCGCCGGACCAGCAAGACGAGCAAATCGAATTCAGCGCCGACAGCATCGACTATGATTTCGAGAATGATCTGGTCACGGCAGAAGGCAATGTGATCCTCAATCGCGACGGATATAAGTTGCGTGCCGACCAGGTGCTGTGGAACCGAAAAACCGGCGCTGTGGTTGCGGAAGGCAATATCAAGTCTGTCAGCCCGGATGGTGATGTCGCCTATGGCGACCGGATAGAGCTGACCGACAGTCTGCGGGACGGCGCCGTTGACAATCTCCTGCTCGTTCTGGAAGACGGAAGCCGGCTCGCCGCGCGGCGCAGCGAACGATATGCCGACGGGACTCTTGCACTCGACAATGCCGCCTATACGGCCTGTGCGGTGGTCACCGAGGATGGATGTCCCAAAAACCCGAGCTGGCAAATCAAGGCGGTGAAAGTGATTTATGATCCCGTCAAGAAACGGGTCAATTACAAAGGGGCTCGCATAGAGATTTTCGGTCTGCCGGTGATTCCCTTGCCGGGCCTTTCGCACCCGGTCAGTGACGAAAACCGCAGCGGCCTCCTGGTCCCCGATGTCAAATTTGACACGGTGAACGGTGTCGGCCTCACGGTACCCTATTATTTCAGCCTCGCGCCTAATCAGGATGCAACCGTTACCACTCAGGTGTTTACGAATGTGGCGCCGCTGGTCAGCGGGACGTTCAGGAATCTCGACCAGAAGGGTGCCTTCCAGCTCACCGGCTATGCCACCTATGGCTCGCGTATCCCGACCGGGACATTGCAAGCAGCCGTTAACGCAGAGAAAGATTTTCGCGGCTATTTTGAGACCAGTGGCCGGTTCCGGCTGAATGACAAATGGACGCTTTCGCAATCGGCCCGGATCGTGTCAGACCGGACATTCCTCCGGCGATACGATATCAGCGATGATGACAGCCTTCGTTCCACCATCAATGTCGAGCGGATCAGCAACAGCAGCTATTTTTCTCTGGCTGGCTGGGCATTCCAGACATTGCGCGTAAACGATCCGCAAAACCGCGTTCCGGTCGCGCTGCCGGTGATGGACTATCGCAAGCGGTTCGACGATCCTATTTTGGGCGGTCGGCTGGAGGTACAGGCCAACACCCTGGCGATCGGTCGCAGCGAAGGACAGGATACACAACGCGCCTTCGGACTGGCCCGCTGGGACATGCGCAAACTGACCAACTGGGGTCAGGAAATCACCCTTACCGGCCTGGTCCGCGGGGACGTGTATCACAGTGACGATAATGCCCTCAATGAAACGGCAATCTACCGGGGCGAAAGCGGTTGGCAGAAACGGGCGATTGCAACGGCAGCTATTGACGTGAAATGGCCCTTGATCGGCGAAGCGTTTGGCGGCACCCAGACGATCACTCCGCGCTTTCAGATTGTCGCGACCCCCGGTCTGGCCAATCTCTCCGTCCCGAATGAAGATTCGCGTGCGGTGGATCTGGAGGACACCAATCTTTTCTCGCTCAACCGTTTCCCCGGCTATGATCGCTATGAAGACAATGTTCGCGCGACCTATGGGGTAGAATGGGAGATCAATCGCCCCAATCTGCAGGTAAACACGATTGTGGGCCAGAGCTACCGGCTCGAGAACAACAATAATATCGTCCCTGAAGGTACCGGCCTGTCCGACCGTTTTTCCGATATTGTCGGACGCACCAATATCCGGTTCAAGGATATCGTGAAATTCACCCACCGGTTTCGGCTGGACAAAGACAATCTGGCGGTGCGGAGGAATGAAATTGATGCAACGGTCGGCTCGAACAGCACCTATGCACAAATCGGATATCTCCGTCTGAACCGCAATATCGGGCAGGGACTGGAAGACCTCAGGGACCGCGAGGAAGTTCGGGTTGGGGGACGGTTCCAGATTGATGGATATTGGTCGGTGTTCGGCTCCGCAATCATAGACCTGACCGACTCCACCGAAGACCCTATCTCCCAATCCGATGGTTTCACCCCTGTCAGACACCGGCTCGGCGTCGCCTATGATGACGGCTGCCTGTCCATGGGCGTCACCTGGCGCTATGATTATGAGGATACCGGCGATGCGCGGCGTGGCAGTACGTTCCTGTTCCGTCTGGCCTTGCGCAATCTGGGCGTGTAAGGGAGCTGCAAACGGTTTTTGCCCGCTAATATTGGGTTCAGCAGATATTTGCTATTTGCGACATGAAATCACTCCTTCTATTTGAGAAGAAACATAAAATGAATTTATCGAGAATGAAAATCCGGGGTTTTAAAACCAAGGCGATGATGATCACGGCGCTTGCGGTTGCAGGTGCGTCTCCATCCGTGAGCCAGACGGTGGCAGATGCCTCGCTGCCGCAAGCCGGACTGGACATTCCCGATGAACTGACGATTTTCGGCCAAAATGATCCCAATGTTCGACGGGCGACCGCGATCGTCAACGGCGACATCATTACCGGAACCGATGTGAGCCAGCGTCTGGCGCTGATTGTCGCAGCCAATGGCGGCGAAGTTGCGGAAGAAGAAAAGCAGCGTCTGCGGCTTCAGGTGTTGCGAAACCTGATCGATGAAACGCTGCAGATTCAAGAAGCTGAAGCCAATGAAATCAGCATTTCGGAAGAGGAAGTGGATGCCACTTTCCGTCAGGTGGCCCAGCAGAATTTCAAACAGGATCTCGACGCATTCGATCAGTATTTGCGGACCCAGGGATCTTCGACCGACACCCTCAAACGCCAGATCAAGGGCGAACTCGCTTGGAGCCGTCTGCTTCGCCGGAACATCCAGCCGTTTATCAACGTCGGCGATGAAGAGGTCAACGCGATCATCGAACGTTTGAAAGCGTCCAAGGGCACCACCGAATTTCGTATTGGCGAAATCTATATGTCCGCGACCCAGGAAACCGCACCGCAAGTCGCAGAGAATATGCGCAAGATATTGGAACAGATCCGTGGTGGCGGCTCCTTTGTGGCCTATGCACGGCAATTTTCGGAAGCGTCGACCGCCGCTACCGGCGGCGACCTGGGCTGGGTCCGCCCCGCCCAGTTACCGCAGAGTCTTGCCGAGGCCGCGGAGCAGATGCAGGTTGGACAGGTTGTGGGCCCGGTCGAAGTCCCCGGCGGTTTCTCGATCCTCTATCTCATCGATTCGCGTCAGGTGCTTACCGCTGACCCGCGCAATGCCCTGCTTAGCCTGAAGCAGCTCGCCATCGGCTTCCCCCAAGGAGTCACCGAAGAGCAGGCGGCCGCACAAGCCGCGAAATTTGCGACGGCCACTCAGGCTATCAAAGGCTGTGGCGCAGCCAATGAAGTGGCCGCTCGACTGGGCGCCAGCGTCGTCGATAACGACCAGGTCAAGCTGCGCGACCTTCCTGCAGCCCTGCAGGGTGCGATCGCCCAGTTGCAGATTGGTCAGGCAAGCCAGCCTTTCGGTTCCGTCGAAGATGGGGTGCGGGTGCTCATTCTTTGTGGACGGGACGATCCGCAAACCGCTTCGGCCCCATCCTTTGACGCTATCATGTCGAGACTGGAAAATGAGCGTGTCAACAAACGGGCGCAAATCTATTTGCGCGACCTGAGACGCGACGCCATCATCGAATATAATTAATGGTGGATTGGGACGCCAAGCCATTTGCCATCTCCTGCGGAGACCCCGCAGGCATCGGGCCGGAGATCATCGCCAAGAGCTGGAAGCAGCGAGCGACAGCCGGGCTCAAGCCGTTTTTTGTGATCGGAAATATCGCCGATTTCGAAAATCTTCCGGAAGTACCGGTGCGGAAGATTGACCAGCCCAAGGAAGCCGGGGACGCGTTTGGTCAGGCCTTGCCCGTATTGCATATCCATGAAGCGGCGGCCGCTGTTCCAGGCGAGGCCTCGCTGGATAGCGCGCAATGTTCGCTCCACGCGCTCGAGATCGCCTGTGGACTGGCGCGTTCGGGCGATGCCGGAGCCGTAATCACCGCCCCCGTTTCGAAGTCGCAGCTTTACAAGATCGGCTTTCGTTACCCCGGCCAGACCGAATTCGTATCGGAACGCTGCGGAATAGCGCGGGAAAATGCCGTGATGATGCTGGCCGGGCCGACCCTGCGCGTCATCCCGATGACAACGCATATCGCGCTGAAAGACGTTCAGGAGCATCTTACCACGCCGCTGATCATTGCCTGCGCCCGGGCAGCCGCCAAGGCGATGGTCCGGAATTTTGGTATAGACAATCCCCGGATCGCGGTCGCCGGGCTCAACCCGCATGCCGGTGAGAACGGCAATCTGGGCATGGAAGAGCAGCGGATCATGCAGCCGGCGGTCGATCAACTCCGCGAGGAGGGGCTGGACATCACCGATCCGCTGCCCGGAGACACGATGTTTCACGAGGAAGCGCGAGCGAAATATGACGTCGCCCTGTGTCCTTATCATGATCAGGCCTTGATCCCGCTCAAAACCCTGCATTTTTTTGACGGCGTCAATATGACTCTGGGCCTTCCCATCGTCCGGACTTCTCCTGATCATGGCACCGCATTCAATATCGCAGGCCAGAATATCGCAGATCCCCGCTCGATGATCGCGGCCATCCAGATGGCGGCGACGGCGGTGGCCAATCGCCAGATTTACGAGCATTGACCCAGCCGCTCGCCCTGCCCCCGCTGCGGGAGGTGATCAAGAGACATGGCCTGTCCGCGAACAAGGCGCTGGGCCAGAACTTTCTGTTCGACATGCAGCTGCTCGACCGGATCGCTGCGGTTCCCGGTAATCTGCAGGGCCAGGCAGTGTTCGAGGTGGGGCCAGGACCGGGCGGACTGACCCGGGCGCTGCTGCAGGCCGGTGCGCGCGTCACGGCGGTCGAGCGGGACCACCGCTGTCTGCCGGCACTGGCGGAACTGGGCGACCATTTTCCGGACCAGCTCACTGTCATCGATGATGATGCGCTGAAGATTGATCTGGCCAGCCTGTTTGACCAACCTTTTCATATCCTGTCCAACCTGCCCTACAATGTCGGTTCGGCGCTGCTGGTCAAGTGGCTGTCCGAACCACAGTGGCCGCCACAATGGCAGTCGCTGACCCTGATGTTCCAGCGCGAGGTCGCCGACCGGATTGTCGCCCGCGAGGCGACCGAGGCTTACGGCCGGCTGTCGATCCTGGCGCAATGGCGCTGCGAGGCCAGACTGGCGATGACGGTGCATCGCTCCGCCTTCACGCCGCCGCCGAAAGTGATGTCTGCGATCGTGCATCTGACGCCCAAGACCCAGCCGGAAGGCGTCGATCCAAGGGTGCTGGCCGACCTCACTCAGGCTGCCTTCGGGCAGCGCCGCAAGATGCTCCGGCAAAGCCTGAAAGGCATGGCCGGAGCGCTGGAGGCGCTGGAACGCCTGGATATCGACAGTTCGAGGCGCCCCGAGACGGTGAGCGTCGACGAATTTGTCGCAATCGCCCGTCTGCTTTCCGGAGCAGCCTAGCCGTCAGCCTTGAGCTTCTGCCGATAGGCATGGAGCAGCGGTTCGGTATAGCCGCTGGGCTGTTCGACCCCCTTGAACACCAGATCGCGGGCTGCCTGAAAAGCAAGGCTTTCGTCCGGGTTGGGTGCCATCGGCCGATAGAGCGGATCGCCTTCATTCTGGCCATCGACCTTGGCCGCCATCCGCAGCAGCGCGGCATCAACCTGTTCGGCCGAACAGACGCCGTGCAGCATCCAGTTGGCCATATGCTGCGACGAGATGCGCAGGGTCGCACGGTCTTCCATCAGGCCGACGTCGTTGATGTCGGGGACTTTGGAACAGCCGATGCCCTGGTCGATCCAGCGCACCACATAGCCCAATATGCCCTGGGCATTGTTGTCCAGTTCATGCTCGATTTCCTCGTTGGACCAGTTGTGGCCGTCGGCGAGCGGGATGGTCAGCAGCTTTTCGAGCGGCGCTATGCCCTCGCCCGCGACTTCCTTCTGCCGGTCGAAGACATTGACCCGGTGATAGTGGATCGCGTGCAGCGTTGCAGCGGTTGGACTCGGCACCCAGGCGGTGTTGGCGCCGGTCTTCGGGTGGCCGATCTTCTGTTCCATCATGTCGGCCATCATGTCAGGCGCGGCCCACATGCCCTTGCCGATCTGCGCCTTGCCGGACATGCCGCAGGCAAGCCCGATGGCGACATTGCGCTGTTCATAGGCGGTGATCCAGTCGCTTTTCTTGATGTCGCCCTTGGCGAGCATCGCACCGGCCTGCATCGAGGTGTGGATTTCATCGCCGGTGCGGTCGAGGAAGCCGGTGTTGATGAACACCACCCGGTCCTTCACGGCGTGGATACAGGCGGCAAGATTGGCGGATGTGCGGCGTTCCTCGTCCATCACCCCGACCTTGATCGTGTTGCGGTCGAGACCGAGCAGATCTTCCACCGCATCGAACAGGTCGTTGGTGAACGCGCATTCTTCCGGCCCGTGCATCTTTGGTTTGACGATATAGATCGACCCGGCGCGGCTGTTGCGAAGATCGCCCAGCCCCTTGATATCGTGCATCGCGATCAGACTGGTAAACACACCGTCGAGCAGGCCTTCCGGCGCTTCCGAACCATCGACCAGCAGCACGGCGGGATTGGTCATCAGATGGCCGACATTGCGGACAAACATCAAGCTGCGGCCCGGCAGCGTGAAAGGCTTGCCGTCGAGGTCGACATAGTCGCGATCCGGGTTGGCCTTGCGTTCGACGGTCTTGCCGCCCTTTTCGAAAGAGGCATCGAGATCACCGCGCATCAGGCCGAGCCAGTTGCTGTAGGCCAGGGTCTTGTCCTCGGCATCGACCGCCGCGACCGAATCTTCCATATCGATAATCGTCGTCAGCGCCGCTTCCATCAGCACGTCGGCGATATGGGCCGGATCGTCCTTGCCGATCGGATGTGCGGGGTCGATCACGACCTCGACATGCAGCCCGTTATGTTTGAGCAGCAAAGACGGCCCATTCCTACCCACCAGCTGCGAAGGCTCAGCCAAGTCCGGATCACCGCCTGTGTAGTCGGTCCATGAACCGGTCGACAGGGGAAATGCTTCATCAAGAAAGGCCTTTGCCGCCTTGATAACATGGCTGCCCCGCTCCGGATCATAGCCGCCGGGCTTTGCCGGTGGCGCGTCCAGCGCGTCGGTGCCGTAAAAGGCGTCGTACAGACTGCCCCAGCGCGCATTGGCGGCGTTCAGGACAAAGCGGTCGTTGAGCGATGGCACCACCAGCTGCGGTCCAGCCATGGTCGCAATTTCCGGATCAACATTCTCGGTGGTGATGGAAAAAGAGCCTGGTTCTTCAACCAGATAACCGATGTCCTTCAGAAAGGCCTGATATTCAGCCTGATCGATCGGCTGGCCCTTGTGATCGACATGCCAGGCGTCAATCTGTGCCTGCAGCTTTTGCCGCTTCGCCAGCAGCTCCGCATTGCGGGGCGAGAATGTGCCAAGCAGGTCGGCAAAGCCGGCCCAGAATTTTGCACGATCGACGCCGGTTCCCGGCAAGGCGCGCTCATTGACAAAATCAAACAGCTGCTGCGCGATCTGGATGCCGTTCTGGCTGACATATTCGGACATAATATTTCCTCGTTCCAATGCATGTATCCGGAGCCTACAGGCCAGGCTCCAGGCTTTCAAAATTTTCCGGGGAAGAATCGCTGCCGTCTATGCCGGCTCTTTTTGGCGCTGTAAATGGCACGACCGAAAAGGATTGGGGCGGCAACGAACTTGACAATCTTTACAGTGTTAAGAGGATTTTCGATCCTCCGGGGGATATCAATGAAGAAATACGGCAAGAATGCAGCAAATCCAAAGATTTAAACCTGCCTTCTGGGCTTTGTATGAAGGACAACCCAGTCCCCAATTTTTTCTCGTTCATACCAGCTGCTCCTCTCAGAAAAGAAGATTTCGTCCGTTGCGGCCTCGCTATGCGATCATAACAAAGGCCGCCGCTGTAGGACAGACTTTTCGCAGCAATAGAGCGGGTGGTATGGGCGGATGACAAATGCTATCGGTTTCAGATGAAAGCAGAATCCCTACCCGAACAGGCGACGCTCGAAGAGGCGATCGCCCTGCCCCTTTTGCCCCGGACCATTGCGTGGGCAAAGATCAACAGTGGCACGACCAATCTTGATGGGCTGCAAACCGTCGCCGCCCTGCTGGCTGACTCTTTTTCCGTCCTGCCCGGCGAGACCAGGCTGGTCGACCCTGCCCCGGTCGAGGCGGTGCGCGCCGATGGCACGGTGGATCAGATCCAGCGCGGCCAGCATCTGATGGTGTCGGTTCGCCCGGAAGCAGCGGTGCGCATCCTGCTGACCGGCCATATGGATACGGTATTCCCGGCGGACCACGCCTTCCAGCAGATAACAGAAGTGGAAGACGGGGTGCTGAACGGCCCCGGCCTCGCTGACATGAAGGGCGGCATTTCTGTGATGCTGGGCGCGCTGCAATTGCTCGAGCAAAGCGAATATGCCAGCCGCATCGGTTATGGTGTGATGATCAACAGCGACGAGGAAGTGGGCTCGGGTTCATCGGCGTCTTTGATCGAGCAGCTGGCCAAAGGCAAGACGGCTGCCCTGACCTACGAGCCCGCCCTCCCCGACGGCACGCTTGCCGGCGAACGCGGCGGCAGCGGCAATTTCTCGATCATTTTCACGGGCAAAAGCGCTCATGCCGGCCGCAATCCCGACGAGGGCCGCAATGCGCTGGTCGCGGCGGCCGACATGGCCCTGCGACTGAAAGCGCTGCACCGGGAAGGCCTGAGCGTCAACCCGGCAAAGATCGACGGCGGCGGTCCCAATAATGCGGTGCCCGATCATGCGATATTGCGGGTCAATTTCCGGCCCAAGGCGCTTGCCGATCAGGCAGAGGCACAAAGCGCGCTCGACCGGCTGGTCACGGATATCGCAAAGGCCCACGACCTCGGCGTCCATTGCCATGGCGGCTTCGGGCGCCCGCCCAAGCCGATCGACCCGCAGGCCAAAAAGCTTTTTGGGCTTGTGAAGCAATGCGGCGCGGAACTGGGCCTCGATATCAACTGGCGCGGAACAGGCGGCGTTTGCGATGGCAACAATATCGCCGCTTGCGGCATCCCCGTGGTAGACACTATGGGAGTCAGGGGCGGAGCGATCCACAGTTGCGACGAATTTCTGATCACGGAAAGTCTGGTCGAACGGACGCAACTGTCGGCGCTGACCATCATGCGAATCGCCAAAAAGGGAGGATTATGAGTTTCCGGATACGCACGGCGCGGATCGACGATCTGCAGCATCTTTACGAAATGGCGAAACTGACGGGTGGCGGCTTTACAAACCTGCCAGCGGACCGGGGTTCACTGACCCAGAAGCTGGATCGATCCGAACGCGCCTACCGGCGGGATACGGAGGAGCACGGCGACGACCTGTTTATCATGGTGCTGGAGAATGTCGAGACCGGAGCGGTGCGGGGCACCTCGCAGCTGTTCACCAAGGTCGGGCAGACCTGGCCCTTCTATTCCTATCGCCTGAGCACGCTCTCCCAGACCAGCAAGGAACTGAACCGGACGTTCAGTGCCCAGATGCTCAGCCTGGTGACCGATCTGGAAGGTGCCAGCGAAGTTGGCGGCCTGTTCCTGCATCCGGGCGAACGCGCTGGCGGTCTTGGCCTGCTGCTGGCCCGCAGCCGCTATCTGTTCATTAAGGAACATCGCTCTCGCTTCGGCGAGAAGGTTTTTGCCGAACTGCGCGGCGTCATCGACGAAGCGGGCGGATCGCCTTTCTGGGACGGGCTTGCCGGTCGGTTCTTTGGCATGAGCTTTCAGGAAGCCGATTATTTCAACGCGATCCACGGCAACCAGTTCATTGCCGATCTGATGCCGAAACACCCCATCTATACGGCCATGCTGAGCGAAACCGCCCGGGCTGTGATCGGGGTGCCGCATACCAGCGGACGGGCAGCGATGCGGATGCTGGAGAATGAAAATTTTTCCTACGACGGCTATGTCGATATTTTTGACGGTGGCCCGACGATGGTCGCCAAGACCAACGATGTGACCAGTATTCGCAATGCAAAATCGGCAGCGATTACCGCTATCCAGGAGGGCGAGGTCAAGTCGATCATCTCCACTGGCGCGCTGGAGAATTTTCAGGCGACCTATGCGATGATCACGGAGAATAGCGAAGGTGTCACGATCGATCCTGAGGCCGCTAGAAATATCGGTCTCAGCGTCGGTGACACGATCTGGCATGTTCTGCGATGAGCGCTCTGGTGGAAATCAATTTCGACGGCATCATCGGGCCGAGCCATAATTATGCCGGGCTCAGCCTCGGCAATATTGCGTCCTCGACCAATGCCGGCGCCACGGCCTACCCGCGCGAAGCGGCGTTGCAGGGCATTGCCAAAATGCGACACAATCTGGACCTTGGTCTCGCACAGGGGTTTTTCATGCCGCTGGACCGGCCCAATGAAGGCTGGCTGGGCCAGCTGGCGACAACAGTGGCCGACGCCGAACCGCATCTCCGCGCAGCGGCCTTTTCCGCATCCTCGATGTGGGCAGCCAATGCCGCCACCATCTCCCCCGCGCCCGACACGCGGGACGGCAAATGCCATCTTACAGTGGCCAATCTGCAGACGATGCCGCACCGCAGCCATGAATGGCCGGGCACGCTGGCGCAGCTGCAGCTGGCCTTTGCCGATCGCGAACATTTTGCGGTGCATGCGCCCGTCCCCTCACCCTTCGGAGATGAAGGCGCGGCCAACCATATGCGGCTTTGCGCAGGCCATGACAGCCAGGGCATCGAGATTTTTGTCTATGGCAAAAGCGGTGGGCCGTTTCCCGCGCGTCAGCATATCGAGGCCAGCAAGGCGGTGGCCCGCAAGCATGGCCTTGGCCCGGACCGGGCAATTTTTGCGCAGCAGGCCGAGATAGCGATTGCCGCTGGCGCGTTTCACAATGATGTTGTCGCCGTGGCCAACGAACGCGTCCTGTTCACCCATGAGCAGGCTTTTGAATATCCGGATGCGCTCTATGATTGGATACGCTCCGCCATGCCGGAGGCGGAAATTATCATTGTGCCGGCCGATCGGGTTAGCCTGGGGGATGCCATAAAATCCTATCTTTTCAATGCGCAGCTCGTCACTCTTCCCGACGAAGGAGGCATGGCGCTGATCCTGCCGAGCGAGGCGCGCGACAATGATGCGGTCTGGGGCTATCTGACGGATCTGGTCGCCGGCAACGGGCCGATCCGCCGACTCTGCCCGGTCGATGTTCGCCAGTCGATGGCCAATGGCGGCGGGCCGGCCTGCCTGCGCCTGCGTGTGGTCACCGATCCGCTGAGGGTCGACCAGCGGTTCATGGCGACACCGCAGAAGCTGGATAAGATCGCCCGGACGGTGGCAGAATATTGGCCGGACTCGATCCATCCCGGGCAACTGTCCGATCCCAAGCTGATCGCTGCCATTCGCGAGGCCAGACACCGGCTGCTTGAGATTTGCCAGCTTTCCGAACTGGGCCAGTGACGCGAGCGACGGTTGTCGGGTTAACTTACAGTTTACCATATTATTTTTCAGAGAATGCGGGTTTTCTGCCCTTGGCACGGCCCTTGCTATGAATCTTGCATGTGGAAAAAAATCAGGCGTCTGTTTGTCATCAAGACCAAATTTGAGGCTTTTCTCATCACCTACGCCCTGGCGACTGGCGCGGTCCAGCGGGGCCAGCATTATCTGGTCGAATATCCCGGCTGGGGCGGTAAGTTGCTGTTTCTGGCCGCGACCGGTGCTGTGTTCATGGCCGGTGCGAAGATGATCGAGGCCATCGACCTCAACCGGATTTACAGCTCCGATTACTGAACGGGCGCGGCAGCCTGAGCCTGTCAAAGCACGATTTTTCAATCATTGGCGAAAGTGGAAGGCTTCTGTTGCCCGGTGCCTTCCAAACCGCTGAATTCCCTTCTGTTGCCCGGTGGGTTCAACCGCGCGTAGCTTTCTAACTTATGACCGTGAGGTCAATGGGTTAGGCAGCAATAGCGAGTGCTTCGTTATCGTTTGCACTTATAGGTTTTGAGCAATCACGGCATACTCAGGCCGGGCAAAAATAACGTCTTTGAACACCCGTCGATCCTAGTTCGGCCCCATCAACAAAGGCGCCTCGCATTGCTGCAAATCGCCTGAAATGGTGGAGCCGCCGGGTACTGCCCCCGGGTCCGTAGTGTCTATTACACGCCATCATTTATCACCATAGTCCGTCGAAACGGACGCTTCCTATATAGGGATGTAATTCTGAATGAACAGTGCACAGACAAGAAAAAGGGCCAACCGGCTGCCCGGTTGACCCTCCTCTAGTTCCCCAAAGGGAATTCGTGATTACTGAGCGAGAGCGCCTTCTTCAGCATCAGCCTTGTCTTCCAAGACGTCAGCCTTGTCTTCCATGGCATCAGCCTTGTCTTCCAGCATTTCTTCGCCGGCTTCGGTGGTCGCGTTGTCTGCAGCTTCGTCGAGCTGGTCAGCCTGCATTTCAGCTTCCTGAGCCTGCACTTCAGTTTCAGTTTCCGCGCCACTCGTGTCTTCCTGCGCGCAGGCACTCAGTGCCAGAGCTGCAGTAGAAGCGGTCAAAATCATCAATTTACGCATGTTAATCCCTCATTGCTTTGAAGGAGCAAAAAAAGCCCCTCGTCGCTAATAACATGCTCTCTGAAAATTGGTTCCCTAAAAATAAAAAAAGGGCCAACCGGTTGCCCGGTTGACCCTCCTCTAGTTCCCCAAAGGGAATTCAGAGCGTGCAAGCTTACTCGGTAACTGCTGCTTCTTCTTCAGCAGGTGCAGCGGTTGCATCAGCAGGAGCAGCAGCTTCGTCGGTTGCAGGAGCAACTTCTTCGGTTGTCATTGCTTCAGGAGCCATAGCATCTTCAGCAGGTGCAACTTCTTCGGTTGCAACTTCTTCGGTTACCGTAGCATCTTCAGCAGGAGCATTGCAGGCACTCAAAGCGAATACGGCTGCAGAAACAGCCAGAACAGCGAATTTACGCATAATAATTAGTCCCCATTGTATCGTTCAAACTGGCTACGAATCAATCGAGCCGAGCGGGCCTATAGGATCGAAAATTCGCAAAGTATCTCAAAAAATGATGCCTGCCGTCATCTATTTGTAATAATTAAATTATTATTTGAATTCGAGCGTTGTTTTTGCCGGTTTCCCTGGCCTTCCCTAGGGGCGCCCGGAACAAGAAAAACGCGCTGTTCAAGAAGCCGGAATAATCACCGATCGGTCGTCCTCAAAAAAGGGAAGCCGGCGGCCACGCTCACTGTTTTTTGAGGAGGTCGCGAATTTCGATCAGCAGGTCGATTTCGCTCGGCCCCGACGGCGTCGCCTTCTTTTCGACCTCTTTTTTCTTGATCAGCTTGTTCGCATAGCGAACGATGAGGAAAATGATAAACGCCAGAATGATGAAGTTGATCACCACGGTCAGAAACTGGCCCCAGCCCAGCATCGGCACACCCGCTTCCTTCAAGGCAGCATAGTCGGTCATAGAGCCGCTGTAATCCGCTGGCGGCGATCCCAACAGCAGGAACAGGCCGGAAAAATCGGGCATGCCGACAATCGCGCTGACAACCGGCATCAACACATCCTCGGTCAGCGATGTTGTAATCGTCGCGAAAGCCGCGCCGATTATTACAGCAACGGCCAGATCAAGGACATTGCCCTTGAGAATGAATGCCTTGAATTCTTCTATCATAAAATGCCCTTCCCGGTTTCAGCGGGCGGTAAATGTATGAAAATTCTCCAATTGTCGAGAGAGGCCGTTGCAAAACCGCCCCCGGACGCCTATTTTTTACAGATGCAGCGGCACATTGCCGTTTGGATGGAGGGATTTCGAACATGCTGAACAAATGGATCAAATTTTTGATGGTGCCAGCCGTAGCCTTGTCGCTCAGTGCCTGCGGTATCAACAGCGTGCCGACAGCGGAAGAAAATGCCAAGGCCAAGTGGGCAGATGTGGAAAGCAGCTACCAGCGCCGGGCCGACCTGATTCCCAATCTGGTGGAAACCGTGAAGGGCTTTGCGACGCAAGAGCAGGACACTCTGACCGCCGTGGTCGAAGCGCGGGCGAAAGCCAGCTCCATCCAGCTCAATGCCGACGATCTTAGCGATCCGGCCAAGGTTCAGCAATTTGCCGCAGCCCAGGGCCAGCTCTCGCAAGGGCTCGGACGTCTGATGGCGACGGTGGAAGCTTATCCGGAACTGAAATCCAACCAGAATTTCCTCGCGTTGCAAAGTCAGCTCGAAGGTACGGAAAACCGCATCAATGTCGCCCGCCGCGACTATAACGAAGCGGTCCGCCAGTATAACACCACGATCCGGACCTTCCCCGATATTATCGGCGCGAAGATCATTCATGGCGCAAAACCGATGGAACCGTTCCAGGCAACGACGGAAGGCGCGGATGAAGCACCCGAAGTGAAATTCTAGGCGTGCTTGCGCTGAAAACCTGTCGATCGATAAAGACCCTGCTTGCTGGTCTGGCTGTCGCCTTGCTGGCGCTGGCCAGCCCGGCTTTTGCGCAGGACTTTCCCGCCCTTACCGGTCGCGTGGTCGATCAGGCGAATATGCTCGATCCAACGCAGGAGGCCGAACTAACGGCAAAGCTTGCTGCGCTGGAAAGCCAGTCCAACCGGCAGATGGTGGTGGCGACTGTGAACAGTCTCCAGGGCTATGATATTGCCGACTATGGCTATCAGCTCGGTCGGACCTGGGGTATCGGGCAGGGTGCCGACGGCGAAGCGGAAAAGGACAATGGCCTGATCCTGCTGGTTGCACCGAACGAACGCAAGGTGCGCGTCGAGGTGGGTTATGGCCTGGAAGGCATCATGACCGATGCGCTGTCGAGTGTCATCATCCAGAACGACATTCTGCCGCAGTTCAGAAATGGCGATATGGCAGGCGGAATTATTGCCGGTGTCGACCGGATTGCAACACAGCTGACTCTTCCGGAAGACGAAGCGCGTCTGATCGCAAAAGATGCTGAACAGCAGTCCAGCCAGAGCGATGGCGAGAATATTGGTCTCGTCATCTTCTGGATCTTCATCCTGATCTTCTTCGTGATCATTCCGATGTTCTCCAACCGCGGCGGCAAACGTTATCGCCGGGGTGCCGGTCCGGTCGTGATCTGGGGCGGCGGTTCCGGCTGGGGCGGCGGCGGCCATGGTGGCGGCGGCTTCGGTGGCGGCGGCGGCTTTAGCGGCGGTGGCGGCAGCTTCGGCGGCGGCGGCGCATCGGGGGGCTGGTGATGGCAAAAGTGAACCAGTTCACTCCGGCCGATCACACGGTGGTTACATCTGCCGTATCGCTGGCGGAGAAATCGACCGATGGCGAAATCGTCACAATCGTCACTGGCGAATCGGATTCCTACAGTGATGTAGCCTGGGCGATATCGGGACTGGTGGCGCTGACCGCCCTGCTGGTGATCAGCCTGTTTCCGGAAATATATCTGCATTTCATCGACTGGCTGGCCGGTGGCTGGAGCGGTATCAGTGCCCTGCCCTATTGGGCGCTGTTCGTTTTCACCGCTCTGAAATTCTTCGGAACCCGGCTGATCCTGATCTGGAAGCCTTTGCTCTTCCTGCTTGTTCCGCCATCCATCAAGAAAGCGCGGGTGCGGCGGCGGGCTGTGGCCCTGTTCCGGGTCTCGACCGATCACCGCACGGTCGGACGCACCGGCATATTGCTCTATCTTTCGATGCGGGAACATCGAGCGGAAATTGTCGCCGACGAGGCGATTGCAGCCAAGGTCGAACCGGCGATATGGGGCAATGCCATGATTGCGATGATCGACCTGGTGCGTGCAGGCAAGCCGGGTGAAGGCATGGCCGAAGCGGTGCGCCAGATGGGTATTGTCCTGTCCGAACATTTTCCCAAGACTGACCAGAATCCGAACGAACTGCCCGACCGGTTGATTGAACTTTGAGCGAAGGTGACGACGCGAAGGTCGAGATCATGTGGGAGGGCCGCTTCATCACGGCCAAGCGCGACGGCAAATGGGAATATGTGTCCCGCAGCCGCGGCATCAAGGCTGCGGTCATCCTGGCGATTGATGAAGGCCATGTCCTGCTGGTCGAGCAATATCGCGTTCCGCTGGGCAAAAACTGCATCGAGTTGCCGGCCGGGCTGGTCGGCGATCATGACCATAATGGCGAGGAAGACAGCGCCACCGCCGCCATCCGCGAACTGGAGGAAGAAACCGGTTATCGCGCCGGAACGATGGAAGATTGGGGCGAGTTTTATTCCTCCCCCGGCATGGTTTCGGAGAGCTTTTCGTTGTTCAAGGCGAGCGGTCTAAGCAAGGTCAGCGATGGCGGTGGTGTCGAGGGAGAGAATATCACGGTTCATCGAGTCGCACTCAGCGAACTGGACGAATTCGTCGCTCAAAAGCGCCGTGAAGGCGCGGGGATCGATGTAAAGCTGTTGCTCTTGCTGCAATTGCCCTGATCAGGCTGATCTGCGCAAGGCAGAAACCCGGTTAGCGGAAATTGTCGGCGTAAGCCTGTATCTTGAGCGTCTTGTGCGGCGTCGGAATCACCGCATAGGCAATCGCATGCTTGTCGGCATAGGCTTTGGCCGCATCGCAGGATTCAAAATTCAAGCGCACCTGCCGCTGGGTATCACCGGAACCGGCCCAGCCGGTCAACGGATCGGGCTTGCGTGGCTCAGCCGGTTCAAATTCCAGTACCCATTTATCGGTCAGCGCCCTGCCCGACTGCATTGCATTTCTGGGAATCTGGTAAATTCGTGCAGTCATTGTCTGTTCCTGTCCTGAACCGCTTCAATAAGCGCGGGATATCGCAAATTCAACTGCTTCGGTCATCGCATCTTTTGCTTTTCCGGAAGCGAAGATTCCCAGCGCGTCGATTGCCCGCTGCCCATAATGGCGGGCGCGTGACATGGTATCGGTCATCGCCCCGGTCGAGCGGATCAGGCCGGTCGCCCGGGCAAGATCATCGTCCGAGCTCTTGTGCCCGATGATAGCATCTTTCCAGAATTTCCGCTCTTCCTCGTTGCCGCGCGAATAAGCCAGAATGACCGGCAGGGTCACCTTGCCCTCGCGAAAATCATCACCGGCATCCTTGCCCATCGTTTCGCGATCGGAGCTATAGTCGATGGCATCATCGACCAGCTGGAAGGCAATGCCGAGATTGCGGCCATAGCTGTCCAGCGCCAGCTCGATTTCATCATCGCATTCAGCGACCACCGCCGATATCCGGCTGGCGGCAGCGAACAGCGCCGCGGTCTTGGCCCCGATGATATCCAGATAGCGGTCTTCGCTGGTTTCGATCTTGCGCTGCGCGGTCAGCTGATTGACCTCGCCTTCCGCGATCACCGCAGAGGCGTTGGACAATATTTTCAGCACTTTCAGCGAGCCATCCTCGACCATCAGCTCGAACGAACGGCTGAACAGGAAGTCACCGACCAAAACGGTCGCCGGATTGCCGAAGATGAGATTGGCAGCGGTTTTGCCGCGTCGCAAGTCCGAGCCGTCGACGACATCATCGTGCAGCAGAGTGGCGGTGTGAATAAATTCTACCGCTGCCGCCAGTTTGAAATGGCGATCACCGGGATAGCCGATCAGTTTCGCTGCGGCCAGAGTCAGCATCGGGCGCATCCGCTTGCCGCCGCCCGCTATCAGATGACCGGCCAGTTCCGGAATAAGCGGTATTTCCGACTGCATGCGATCGAGAATCACGCTGTTAACCTGATTCATGTCGCTGGCGACCAGCGAGATGATGGGTTCCAGTGAAGGCGCGCTATCGCGCCCGATTTGATGGACTGTTGCTGACATGTTGCACCGGATGTGGCAAGTCACTAGGGATAAGGCAAGTGAAATAAGGCCCGTTGCGATTGTGTCCTGCAGAAGTGGGGTGAAATTGCCAGCGGGCGAAAATCGGACGGCAGATCATGGACGAAAAGCTTAGACAATATCGCGAAAGCATCAACAATATCGATGCGGCGCTGGTGTTCATGCTGGCCGAGCGGTTCAAGGTGACCCAGGCGGTGGGCGAGTATAAGGCGAAGAACAACCTGCCGCCAGCCGACGGGGCGCGTGAAAAGGAGCAGATCGCGCGGTTGCGCCAGCTCGCCAGCGACGCCAATCTGGATCCCGAATTCTCCGAAAAATTCCTGCGTTTCATCATTGATGAAGTGATTCGCCACCATGAGCGGATTCGGGAAGATGCCAGTTAGAGCCCTGTTCACCGACGCGATAAAGCGAGTTTCCCCGATACCGTTATGGCGATAATTTTCCGGACAATCGGCAATCCGGCAAAATGGTGAATCACCATATCCCTGATCCACGGCTTGAACGCGCCATCCGACTGATAAAGCGGCGTAAAGATGACGCTTAATATCTGGTAAAGCCTGACATGCCTCATCCGCGCTTTGCGGTATTTTTGACCGACCTCCAAAAGCGAACCAGATGTCTCGAAGGCCCTGGAGAGTGCGGCCGCGTCTATCAGCGCCATGTTGGCGCCTTGCCCCAGCTGGGGACTGGTGCAATGCCAGCTGTCGCCGACGTGAATCAGCCGTTCGGTCGGCGAAGGCCAGCCGGTACGGTGATTGTAAACAGCCAGATTCAAATCTTCCATGCACCCTAGCTGCGACACGAAAGGTTCCGCTTCCGGCCAAAGATCGCAATAGTTTTTCCGGAACCGTTCGATTCCCGATGCGACAATTCGATCTGCATTTTCAGGCCTTTCCGACCAGAAAATGGCCGCCCCCGGATTGCCGGTCGCAGGGTTCAATCCGATCGGCATGATGCCCGCCATCTGGCTTGCCCGATAATAGCGTTGATCCAGAGCATCGGGCATCACATCATGGTCCTCCGGCATATCAACGGTCGCCCAGAACGCACCATAATCAAGCCGTTTGACCTTGCCCCCAGCCACCGGGCTTCGCGCCCCGCTTGCATCAATCAGAAGATCAAAGGACGCGTCGGACGCCGTTCTTTCAAACACCGGGGTGATCCGGTTTTCGCTTTCTTCGACAGATACCAGCTCGCTGTTCGCCACGATCAAAACACCCGCCTTCTCGACCGCTTCTAGCAGAGCGGAGAACAGGCTGGCCCGGTGAATACCCAAAGCGGGGGTGCCATCACCGCTATTCGAATATCTCATGTCCAGCGCGCGGCGATGTTGCTCCACCGAAATTCCGTGAAGCTGATGAACCGGGCTGGCCAGCGCCCTTATGCTATCCAGCAATCCCAGCATTTCAAGGACCGACTGACCGGATGGCTGGATCAGCAATCCTGACCCTACCGGCAGGGGTTCTGCATATTGGTCATATATGGTGATATCGTGGCCAAGCCGTTTCAGGAAAAGAGCGGTGGCCAATCCGCCCGGTCCGCAACCAACGATTGCTATATTGAGTTTGCGGAGCATGGCGATTTGGTCTCAGGCTGTTAAGGACAAATTTCAGGCCAGTTGCATTTCTGACTTGGGCAATCTCAACCGCACCAGCAATCCGCCCAGATCTTCGCTTTCCTCAAGCGATACCGTGCCATCATAAATTTCTGCCACATCGCGGACAATCGCCAGCCCCAGCCCCGTCCCGGGCTTGCCGCTGTCCAGCCGCGCACCGCGATCGAAAATGCGCTGCCGATCCTTTTCCGGAATGCCGCGCCCGTCATCTTCAATCTGCAGTTCGACAAAATCCTTATCGCTGGCGACGGTGATGAACACACTGCCACCACCATATTTGGCAGCGTTTTCAACGAGATTGCCGATCATTTCGTCAAGGTCCTGACGCTCAACCGAGGCCACCGCATTCTTGTCGCCGTCGATATCGATCCGGACATGCGGATAGAGCCGGCCGACCGCGCGTTCCACGGCCTGCAGGCTTTGCCAGACCTTGGCCCGGCTGTGCGCATGACCCCGCCTGCCCACGGCGCGTGCGCGGGCAAGGTGATGATCAACCTGCCGCCGCATGACCCCCGCTTCGCGGATCACCGTATCGGCCAGATCATCCGCCTTGGCGGTGGCGCTGTTCATGATCACGGTCAGCGGCGTCTTGAGCGCATGGGCGAGATTGCCGGCATGGCGCCGCGCTTCCTCTGCCTGCTTTTCGTTATGGTCGAGCAGGGCGTTCAGCTCATCGACCATCGGGGTGACTTCATTGGGCATTGGTTCGACCACTCGCCGCTGCTGCCCGGTCCGCATTGCGGCAATCGCAACGCGAATCTTGCGCAGCGGCCACAGGCCGTAGAGCGTCTGCAGCGCCGCCATGCCGATCAGTCCCAGGGCCAGGATCAGGAAGCTGTTGACCAAGATGGAGCGAATATTGGCAATCTGGGCATCCAGCCCGTCGCGGCTCTGCGCCACCTGGAACAGCCATTTCGTGTTCGAATCCGGCAGGATGATCGTGCGTTCGAGCACCCGCAGCGGCTCGTCGGGAAATTGCTTGCTGTCATAAATATGGGTTTTGCGATCATCATGGCCAATGTTCGATTCCAGCGTGCGGTCCCAAAGAGACCGGGAGGGGAAATCGTCATGCCCCTTGCCGCTGATCTGCCAGTAGAGGCCGCTATTGGGCTCGAGAAAACGCTGGTCACCGAGAGGCCGGTTCAGGAACACCTCGCCATCGGGCCCGATCTCTGCCGACGCGATCATCGCGGTGAGCACATATTCCAGCTGATTGTCGAAATTGCGCGTTACCGCGTCGTTCAACACCCGGTCCAGCGCGAATCCGCCACCGAACAGCAGGATCACGATCCACGCCGCCGCAATCCCGATCATCCGCCGTCCGAGCGAGCCGGTGGTCTGTGTGCCTAGTCGAAAATCGGTTGTCGGTTCCTTCTCATCGACCGGAATATCTATCTGGCTGGATTCATTCAGGCTTCGGGATCCTCTAGACTATAACCCAGCCCCCTGATCGTCGAAATCACTTCTGCTCCCAATTTCTTGCGGATGCGAGTGACAAACACTTCGATGGTATTGGAATCGCGGTCAAAATCCTGATCATAAATATGTTCGATCAGCTCGGTCCGGGACACGACCTTACCCTTGTGATGCATCAGGTAGGAAAGCAGCTTATATTCCTGCGCGGTCAGCTTGACCGGGCTGCCATCAAGCGTGACCTTGCCGGATCGCGTGTCGAGACGCACATTGCCTGCCGTCAGTTCGGACGAGGCATTGCCCGATGCGCGGCGGATAAGCGCGCGCAGCCGGGCGATCAGTTCCTCGGTCTGGAAAGGTTTGGCGAGATAATCGTCAGCGCCGGCATCAAGGCCCGCCACCTTGTCCGACCAGCTGTCGCGAGCGGTCAAGACCAGCACGGGAAAATTGCGCTCTTCCTTGCGCCAGCGATCCAGCACGGTCAGGCCGTCTATCTCGGGCAGGCCAAGATCCAGGATCACCGCGTCATAGTCCTCCGTCGAACCCATGAAATGGCCGTCCTCGCCGTCTGTCGACAGATCAATGGCATAGCCATTGGCCTCCAGGGTCGCTTTGAGCTGCTGTCCCAGCGTGGGTTCGTCTTCAACGATCAAGACCCGCATGCTTGTCCTCCGAATTAATGCTTTTCTGTGGCCTAGCCTATATCACCACAGCGCCAGCGCACAATGATTTAGAAAATGCGGGCGTTACAATTCCGGGTGGAGAAAATCGCAAGATAACGGTGCTTGCTCAGCGGCTCTGACGCAAAATATTTCCGGTCCGTCCATCCACGTCGACGAATATCACCCGACCGTCGCGAATGAATTTCAGCCGGTAAACCTGTGCACCGGGATCAAATTCCGGCCCGATATATTCGCTGCCGGGCATTCTTGGCAAAATCCGGTCCTCGATCGACCGGATCGACTTCACCTGGCCCGCCATCATCTGTGCGCGGGCTTCATTCTGCTCGCCGCGACGATCCGCAGCCGAAGACGGCTGCGGCGCAATCGCCACCAGTCCGAGCGCCAGAAAGGGCAAAAAGAGGAACGTCTTCAACATGGCACCCTTTCTAGGCTCGGCGGTTTTAACATCAGGTGAATAGCGAGTTCAGGCTACAGACCACTCGGCTAGCGCGTCATTTCATAGGTGATGCTGAGCGAAAAGATCGTGCCAACCTGTCCGGGTTCGACCGGCGCCGATGCGGAATCCGCCATCTCGTTCTTCATCCGCGGCATCGGCGCATAGGACTGGTTGGAAATGCCTTCGTTGATCGAAAGCACCCGCACACCGGTATATCCTTCCGAACGCGCGTAGCTCATGGCCCGGGCCTTGGCATTGGCGAGCGCCCTTTCGCGCGCCACTTCCTTGACCTTGCTGTCATCATCGATCGAGAAGGTCGGACCGTTCAGATTGGTCGCGCCACTGCTGACGACCGCATCGAGGATTTTGCCCAGTTTGGAAATGTCATGCACGGTCGCGGAAACCTGGTTGGACACGACATAGCCGACAAAGCGGTTCTCGCGGCTTTGCTGATCATAATCATAGTCCGCGCGCAGATTGATGCCAGTAGTCTGAATATCCTTCTCGGCAATCCCCAGCGATTTCAGACGGTCGATCACGGCGCGCGCCTGCACCGAATTCTGACGAAGCGCCTCCGTCGCGGTCTTCGCCTTGGTTTCCACACCGGTGCTGAACATTGCGGTATCGGGCGCGCTGTCGACCTGTTCGGACACGCTGAGTTCGATCACCGGATTCTGGGCGGTAATCTGGACATTGGCCGCGTGCGCGAATGTTGCGGGAACCATCGTCAGGGCCGCTCCGGCCATTAAAAGTGATAATTTCATATTATTCTCCATTTGATTCAGGCCGTTGTAGAGGAAGCTCTCTGAACAGCAGCTAAATAGGACTGTCTAATTTTCCTCGTATATTCCCCGGGCTTGCCGTCACCGATCTTGTGGCCGTCAATTTCCACCACCGGCATCACCAGCAGAGTGGACGAAGAAATGAAGGCTTCGGCCGCATCCTTTGCCTCGTCGATCGAAAAGGCGCGTTCTTCGACCGACAGGCCAAGGGCTTTCGCCTGATCGAGCGTCTCGATCCGGGTCACGCCAGGCAGGATCGCGCGATCGAGCTGGTGCGAAATCAGGACACCGTCCCGGCTGATAATATGGGCGTTCTGCGACGTGCCTTCGGTGACCAGATCATCGCGGGTCATCCAGACATCGTCGACGCCGGCGGCAACCGCCTCCATTTTCATCAGCGATGCATAGAGCAGCTGCGTCGTCTTGATGTCGCATCTCTGCCAGCGCAGATCAGGCCGGGTGAGGACCCGCATGCCGGTGGCGGCCATGGGATTTTCGACGAGCACCCGCTGCTGGGCAAAGGCGAATATCGTCGAGGGCGTATCCGGGACCGGCCAGCGATAGTCGCGATCATCCATCACGCCGCGCGAGACCTGCAAATAGACCAGCCCTTCCTGCAAGCCATTTTCGGCCACCAGTGTCCGTGCGATGGCCGGCCAGTCAGCAAAGGCGTTGATCGAAAGCTCGCCCAGCGACCGTTCGAGACGCGTCACATGGCGCTCCATATCGATCAGGTGGCCATTGATGACGGAAATCACTTCATAGACAGCATCGGAAAACAGCAGGCCCCGGTCAAAAACCGAGACTTTGGCGGCGGACTTTGGAACATAATCGCCGTTCAGATATACGATGCGCAAATGCCGTTCCAATCCCTAGATGGTCGATTTCATGTCTAACAATCCGATATGGCGCAGCAGGTCAATGACCTTTATGGAAAAGAGAAGACTTGAGCCGGAGCGCGCTTGCCCCTAACGCCCGGAGACCATGTCACAGCCCCCTATTTTTTCCTACGAGAATCTATCCCTCCACCAGGGTGAGGGATGGTTGTTCCGTGACCTCGACCTGCATGTCGGACCACGCGACAAGCTCGCATTGATCGGGCGCAACGGCGCCGGCAAGACGACGCTGCTGCGGCTGATCACCAACGAAATCGAGGCGGACAAGGGCAAGAGGGTTATCCAGCCCGGCGTCAATATCGTGATGCTCGAACAGGAGCCGGATTTCACACCCTTTGCTACCTTGCGCGACTTTGCAGTGGCAGGAGCGAGAGGACCGGCCCTGCACGAAGTGGAAGCGATTGCCGACCAGCTGGGCACCAATCTTTCGACCCGCGCAGACAAGGCCAGCGGCGGCGAAAAGCGGCGAGCCGCGCTGTGCCGCGCGCTGGCGTCGGAGCCGGATCTGCTGCTGCTCGACGAACCGACCAACCACCTTGATCTGGGAGCGATTGACTGGCTGGAGGAATGGCTGGGCCGCTACAAGGGCGCGTTTATCACGATCTCGCATGACCGTACGTTTCTGACCCGCCTCACCAAACAGACATTATGGCTCGATCGCGGCGCGTTGCGGCGACTGGAAGTCGGCTTTGGCGGCTACGAGGCCTGGATGGAGAAAGTCTACGCCGACGAGACCCGTTCGGCCGAACGACTCGATGCAAAGCTGAAGCTCGAGGCGCACTGGCTGGAACGCGGCGTCACGGCCCGGCGCAAGCGCAACCAGGGACGGCTCGAAAAGCTGTGGGAAATGCGGGCGCAGCGCGCGGCGATGATCGGTCCGGCGGGTGCCGCCAAGCTGCAGGCGGAAAGCGACGACAGCCGAACCAAATCGGTGATAACCGCAACCGACATATCCAAGTCCTTTGGTGAAGGCGATGCCAAGCGTACGATCATCCAGAATTTCTCGCTGCGGGTCCAGCGAGGCGACCGGATCGGTATTGTCGGGGCCAATGGAGCCGGCAAGACCACCTTGCTGAAAATGCTGACCGGCGAGCTGGAACCGGATACCGGCAGCGTCGCGCTCGCCAAGACATTGAACGGCGTGTTCATCGACCAGCAGCGGAGCCTGCTGACCCCTGACAAGCGCGTCCGCGACGTGCTCGCCGACGGCAGCGACTGGATCGATGTGCGCGGTACCAAGAAACATGTGCAGGGCTATCTCAAGGAATTCCTGTTCGCGCCTACGTTGATCGATGCCAGGATCGGGACCTTGTCGGGTGGCGAGCAATCACGGCTGCTGCTGGCGCGCGAATTTGCCCGCATGTCCAATCTGCTGGTACTCGACGAACCGACCAATGACCTTGATCTCGAAACGCTTGATCTGCTGCAGGAGGTCATCGCCGATTATGAGGGCACGGTGCTGCTGGTCAGCCATGATCGCGACTTTCTTGATCGCACCGTCACGATCACGCTCGGCCTCGACGGCAGCGGCAAGGTTGATGTCATCGCCGGCGGCTATGCCGAGTGGGAAGCCAAGCGCAAGCAGGTCGAGAGCGACCAGAAGCCGGTACAGAAAGCCAGCCCTTCCAAGGGCTCCTCTCAATCCCGGTCCAGCAGCCCTACGAAAAAACTGAGCTACAAGGACCAGCGCGACTATGATCTGCTGCCGGAACGGATCGAGGCGATCGACCGGCGCATGGGAGAGATCGAGCAGACCTTGTCCGACCCCAATCTCTATACGCGGGATTTTGACCGTTTCGACGCTCTGACCAAAGAGAATAGCGCGCTGATCGAGGAAAAAGATGCAGCAGAAATGCGCTGGCTGGAACTGGCCGAAGAGGTAGAGCGGCTGAACAATATCTGATCAGCCCGGCAGGCGGTAGAAATCCGCCAGCCGGTCCAGCGCTATCTTCAGCACCAGCTTGCCGGAACGCGCCGGCCAGCCGAGATTTTTTTCCGCCGCGGGAGTCCCCTCGCCTCCACAGATGATCCGCCAGGCAATGTCGGACAGGCCGCTGCCGAGATGGTCAATGGCGCTGGTAAAGCGCTGCTTTGCGGCTATCTGCGCTTCGGTTTCGCTATATCCCGCCGGTGCAAACCGTTTTCCTCCCGAAACCGGTGTGGCGTCCCATCGCATCGTAATCCTCGGAGCGAGATGGGCCCTTTCCCAGTCGGCGCGCAGTTTTTCACCCGCGTCAAATTGCCGATCCGACAGGTGGCCGCGGGCGTGTAGCCAGCCCAGAGGCGACTCGGACAGATTGACGGTAACGCTTCGGACACGCCTGCCTGCCGACCGGCGGTCATTGCGCTCTTCGCCATCCTGGGGGTGCGCGCGTTCCGCCAGCAAGCGCGGGTCGGCAAATTTCTTTTCCGATCTGGTTATATCTTTCGTCATATTATCTCCTGCATTACAGGTTTCATACTTGCCATTTTTTCCATACTGTAGGAAAGTATAAACCATATAGGTTTGGAGATTGATGATGATCAGCCGTATCAGAGACGTTCGCAAGGCCAAGGGAATGACGCTGGACGATGTCGCCAAGCGATGCGAGCCGCCAACCACCGCACAAACGATCGGCAGGCTGGAGACCGGCACACGGACCCTGTCGCTCGACTGGCTGAACCGGATTGCGGATGCCCTGGCCGTGGACAGCGCCGCTCTGCTATCGCTGCCCGATCAGGAAGTCCTGCCCGTGGCCGCGATTCTGGACCACAAGGGCGCGCATGCTCTGGAGAAGGTCGAAAATATCTATCAGCCTCCTTTCGAACCGGCGATGGTGGCGCTGCGGGTCAAGAGCAGCGTTGGCGACTATCGGTCCGGGGACGATGTCTGGCTGTCCCGGCGAACCCCGGAACAATATGGCAGCGCGCTCAATCGCGATATACTGGTCCCTCGCCCCGGCGGACGCTTTCTGTTCGGGCGGCTGATCGGACGCCAGGACAATCGCCTGCAAATCCTGCCGCTGGGCAGCGGAGCGAGACAGCAGATCGTCAGCGATCCGGAATGGATCGGCGTGGCGGTCCGCCTGGTAAGGGAGCTTTAGGGCCCGTGTGCTAGAAGGCCTGTCATGAACCGTCCACTCAACATCCTGACGCTTTCGACACTCTTTCCCAATGGCTCGTCGCCGAGTTTCGGGATATTTGTCGAGCGGCAGACTGCCGAACTGGCAAGCCGCCGGGAAACCAGGGTGACGGTAATCAATCCCGTCGGCATTCCGATCTGGCCGCTGAGCTGGCACATGCAATATCAACCGCTGCGCGCTCTGCCGGCGCACGAGACGTGGCATGGACTTGACGTTTATCGTCCCCGGTTCCGGCTTATCCCCAAGATAGGGGGTGCCAGCAATCCGAAGCGTATCGCGAACGCGATACTGCCCCTGGCAAAGAAGCTGCACCGGCAGATGCCTTTCGATGTGATCGATGCCGAGTTTTTCTATCCGGACGGTCCCGCTGCGATGCGGCTTGCGGAGGCGCTGGACATTCCCTTCACGATCAAGGCGCGCGGAGCCGACATTCATCACTGGAGCAGTGATCCAGCATGCCGGGACCAGATAGCGCAGGCAGCGGAGAAGGCCAGCAGATTGCTTGCGGTATCCGAAGCGCTGAAGCAGGACATGGTCGCTCTTGGCATGGAGGAAAGCAGGATTGCGGTCCATTATACCGGGCTGGACCAGGAACGGTTCGTGCCTGTCGACCGGATCGCCGCAAAGCGGGCGCTGGGTGTCGAGGGGCCGCTTTTGATCAGCACCGGTGCACTGATCCCGCGCAAGAACCAGGATTTGGTGATCCGGGCTCTGGCCAGCCTTCCAGACGCCGTGCTGATGCTCGCTGGCAGGGGCAAGGCGGAGCAGAGATACCGGTCGCTGGCCAGCGAACTGGGTGTTGCCGACCGGGTGCGCTTTCTTGGCAGCGTAGCGCATGACGAGCTGGCGCAGCTGACGGCGGCTGCCGATATCGCCATTCTCGTGTCAAAATCGGAAGGCCTTGCCAATGCCTGGGTGGAGGCGCTGGCCTGCGGCACGCCGGTGATCATCAGCAAGGCCGGCGGGGCGCGGGAGCTGGTGACCAGCCCCCATGCCGGCCGGATCGTCGATCAGACGGTCGAAGCGATTGTGGAGGCGGCAAAAGCCGTTCTGGCCGATCCGCCCGAACAGGAGGCGGTGCGCTCGTCGGTCAGCCGGTTCAGCTGGAAGGCCAATGGCGACCAGTTGCTCGCCATATTGCGGCAAGCGGCCACCAAAAGCTAGGCCAGCGGCAGAAAGGCGCCGATGATCCAGCGCTCCTCGGCCCGCAGCACGCCCCAGGTCCGCGCCGCAGCCCGGCTGTCCATGACCTCAAGGCCCATGCCAGCTGCTTCCACTTCGCGCCGGAAGGCAGCGGGTGGTTGCAGCATCGACGGGCCGCTGCCCAACAGCAGAAACTCAGGCGGCGGGGACAGGTTGAGGCTGGACAATATCCCGGCCAGATTCAGCCGGTCGAGGCCGGCAGCATCCCATCCGACAGCCTGTTCCGGCGAGATCAGCAGGCCCTGTTCAAACCGCTGGTCACCTATCTTGTAACCCTGCGGCGTGAAGCCGGTGATCACCGGGCCGGTAAATTCGACATCCTTGCGCAGTTCTACCAAGGGTCAGCCAATCTGTTCCGGCCCGCCCATTTTTTCCGCCTGGTCGTTCGCAGATTCCGCCGGAACAAATGTATCGGGACCGACCTTTAGCCAGATCAGGATGGGCGCCGCCATATAGACCGAGCTGTAGGTACCGACAAACACGCCGAAGAACATCGCCACCGAGAAGCCGAAGATCACGTCCGGACCCCAGAGAATCAGGCCGCCCAGCGCGATCAGCATGGTCAGACTGGTCATCACCGTCCGCGCCAGCGTCTCGTTGACCGACATATCCAGCAGGGCAATGATGTCCATCTTGCGATATTTCTTCAGATTTTCCCGAACCCGGTCGAACACCACAATCGTGTCGTTGAGCGAATAGCCAATGATCGTCAGCAGTGCCGCGACGATATTGAGATTGAACTCCATCTGGGTGAGCGCGAACAGCCCGAAGGTCAGCGCGACATCGTGGACCAGGGCAAACAGGGAGCCGATCCCGAACTGCCACTCAAAGCGGACCCAGATATAGATGGAAATCGCGATCATCGCGAACAGCAACGAATAGGCACCGGTTTCGAACAGTTCCGCAGAGACCTTGCCCGACACCGATTCCACGCCGTCGATACGGACATCGGGATGATCGGCCCTGATCGTCGAGACGATCTTTTCGGTCATTTCATTGGCAGCTTCGGGGCGCGATTCCGCATCGGCAGGCAGCCGCATCCTGATCGAGACCTCGTTGGCATCGCCAAACCGCTGGATCGTCGCTTCGCCATAGCCGAGAGCGCCAATATCGTCGCGCAGCTCGGAGATGGGAGCCGTTTCGGTTTCCGTGAAGGTCGCCTGGATCATCTGGCCGCCGATGAAATCGACACCGAAGTTCAGGCCCTTGGCCGCGACCAGTCCGATCGAGGCAATGATCGTCAATATGCTGAACGCCATGGCGACATTGCGCCATTTCAGGAAGCCGATATTGGTATCGTCCGGAACGAGTTTCAAAAGTCTCATATTACCAACTCCTGCGGACGGGCCCGGCGGACCCAGAGCGCCACAAACATGCGGGTTACGACCACAGCGGTGAAGACGGACGAGGCGATGCCGATCATCAGCACAACCGCAAAGCCCTTGACCGGACCGGACCCGAACATGAACAGCAAGACACCGGCAATGATATTGGTAACATTGGCATCCATGATCGCGCGCGACGCTTCCTTATAGCCCACTTCGATAGACTGAATCACGCGCCGCCCTCGCCGTCGCTCCTCGCGTATTCGCTCGTTGATGAGCACGTTGGCGTCAACCGCCGATCCGACGGTGAGAACAAAGCCGGCAATACCCGGCAGCGTCAATGTAGCGTTGAACATCGCCATGACCCCGACGATGATGAACAGGTTCAGGGCCAGCGCGATATTGGCATACATGCCGAACCGGCCATAGGTCACGACCATGAAGGTCAGCACGGCGACGGTCGCGATGACTGCGGCGATCATGCCCTTGTCGATCGAATCCTTGCCGAGATCGGGACCAACGGTCCGTTCCTCGACGATCTTCAGATCCACCGGCAGCGCGCCGGACCGCAGGGCAATCGCCAGCTGGTTGGCGCTCTCTACCGTGAAATTGCCGGAAATCTGGGCAGAACCACCCAGAATCGGCTCGTTGATATTGGGCGCGGACAGCACCTGGCCATCGAGGATGATGGCAAAGGGCCGACCGACATTATTCTGGGTCAGGCGGGCAAATTTGGAGCCCCCCTCGCTGTCAAAGGTGATATTGACCACCGGGGCATTGGTCTGCTGGTCGAAGCTTTGTCCGGCGTCGGTCAGCTTGTCGCCGCTGATCCCGCCGAGCCGCTTGACCGCGATATTCGGAATGCCGGACGGATTGTCGGGATAGGGGAATATCTGGCTGCCGACCGGTGCCCGGCCTGACGCGACCATATTGGGGTCGGCTTCAAAATCGACCAGCTTGAATTCCAGCTTCGCGGTCTGGCCCAGCAGGGCTTTCAGGGCTTCGGGATCGTCGAGACCCGGTACCTGCACCACAATCCGGTTGTCGCCCTGGCGAATGATGGTCGGTTCGCGGGTACCCATTTCATCGATCCGGCGACGGATCACGTCGGTTGCCGTTTCCATGGCATTTTCTACGGCGTTGTTGATGCCCGCTTCCGTTGGAGTCAGGACAAAGCGCGTATCGTCGCGAACTTCGATATTCCAGTCGCGCTGACCGGTCAGACCGGCCCCGCTGGTCAGCGGGACGATCGCGTCGCGCGCCGCATCAACCTGGGTGCTGTCGCGGACCATGAAGCTGAGCACGCCGTTCTTGCGGGAAATATCGCCGATGCCGATGCGCGGCGTGGCGCGGCGCATTTCCGCGCGGACCGATTCTTCCATCGTCTGCAACCGGGCCGTCGCGACATCCGCGGGATCGGCTTCAAGCAGGATATGGCTGCCGCCCTGAAGATCGAGCCCGAGATTGATCGTTTCACTGGGCAGAAAGCTCGGCCAATATTTCAGGCCGTTCGCTCCAAGCAGGCTGGGAATGGACATGAGCACGCCAAAGGCCAGCAACAGGGAAATGGAAATGACTTTCCAGCGCGGGAAATCGAGCATTGAATTTAACTTTCTATATCACCGCGTTCAGTCGTTGGCCGGTTTGGCTCCGCCGCGTGGCATGACATCGGAAAGGGTAGCCTTGACCGCTTTCACGCGGACGCCACTGGCGATTTCGATCTCGACAAATTCGTCGTCGACCTTGACCGCCTTGCCGACCAGTCCGCCGCCAGTAACGACCTCGTCATTCTTCTTGACCGATCCGACCTTCGCCTGATGTTCCTTCATCTTCTTTTGCTGCGGACGGATCAGCAGGAAGTAGAAAACGGCGAAGATCAGTACCAGCGGCATCACCGAAATCAGAAAACCGCCAGCGCCGCCGGAGCCTGCTGCTGCGGATAATATGGAAATACTTGTCATGAGTTCGTCCCGATAATTGCAAATTTTTATGTGTGGTGGCCGGAGCCGTGTTTCAAGCCCTCAAGCCGCCAACCCCGATGTTGCGCGCGCCTATCACGCACACAGCAAAGGCGCAACGAAATCCGTATTCTGGAAAGGTTGGAAGCATGTTGCAAACGACTTGCCAATCTCCATCGACCTCCATATATGCGCAACCTCGGTCGGGACGTAGCGCAGCCTGGTAGCGCATCACACTGGGGGTGTGGGGGTCGGAGGTTCGAATCCTCTCGTCCCGACCAGATTTTCAATGACTTAGCAGTCTTACCCAGACTAGGATTGCACTTTAGTCCGGGATTTAGTCCGGGGACTTTTTTGCAGGGATTTTTGGGTGCCTTGCAGTTGGCGGCATCGCCATGAACTTCCTTTCCGCCGGCATTCCCGTGACGATTGTCGAACTGAAGGAAGAAGCCCTTGACCGGGGCGTCGGCGTGATCCGCAAGAATTACGAGAATACAGCCAAGCGCGGATGACCGGGCAGCAGGTCGAGGTTGCGATGAGTTCTTGGGCCCGCGCCGTTCCCTAGATCTCTCCGATATCGGAACGCTCGTCGTCCTGTTCGGCGATGAAACCTCCTTCGGCCTCGGGGCAGCGCTTCGCGGAAACGCACAGAGCAACGATTCGACCTATGTTTTCGAGGTTTCGGATTTCGCGGAATCGCGGCGGGTGCTGGAAGCAATCGACCTGAAGGACGCGATCTTGATTGAACGCACCGCCGATGAAACGCATCTCGCCGGAGCGAAAGCCGCACTGGTTCGACTGGCTGCGAAAGGCGCGCAAATCGTTCTCACGGGCAAGGCATCGTCAATCCAGCAGATGAGCCGCGCGCTCAAGGCGGCAGGCGTCGGATCGGCACGCGTGAAGGCCAAGGCCTATTGGACACCAGGAAAGACCGGATTGGACTGAGCCACTGGCGCTGGAAGCGAGGCGTTTGAGGTGCAAACCGCGCGCCGATCCCGAGCATCTACCGGCGAACGGGCAACACCAGGCGAAGGGGTGAAGGCGATCATCTCGGGAAGATCCATGATGCGCTGGCGCTCGGAAAACTTGAGTAGCAGAAAAAAAGCAAAGATCGAGTAGATCGTCCTTCGTGACAGCGGCTGGGTGGACACCCCCCCAAGACCGTCAAAAGCTAAGTTGAGATTCGAACCCGAGAGCGCACAGCGGAGGCAAAGCGGTCGATAGTGTCGGGAACAAGACCTGCGAGATTAGCGCGGCCGTCGGGGGCGAGATAGATGGCGTGCCTGTCACGCAATTCCGCAACATAATAGGCATCCGGATGCCGGGCATAGCCATCGCAAAATAGTCCTCCAGGCTGCGTGGCTAGTCTGCCGTCCATCCACCGTCAACGATGAGACTTGTACCAGTAACGAATGCGCTCGCATCGGTTGCGAGGAAAAGCGCCGCGCCCATAAGATCTTCGACCGCACCGATACGCCCGAGTTTGATCTTGTCGAGAACACTCGCCTTAAAGGCCTTGTCTTCGAAGAACGGTTTGGTCATCGGTGTTTCGATGAACGTCGGCGCGATTACGTTTGACCGGATGCCGTATGGCGCGAGGTCGAGCGCGAAGCTCTTGTTCATGCCCTCGATCGCCCATTTCGATGCGCAATAGAGTCCGCGGTTGAGGCCTCCAACATGGCCCATCTGGCTGCCGATATGGATCAGGCTGCCCTTGGTGCCCTTAGCGATCATCCGCTTTACGCAGCCTTGGGCTACGAAGAACGCGGACTTCACATTGAGATTCAGCACCATGTCATAGTCTGCTTCACTAACTTCCCACATCGGCTTTGGCCGATTTGTGCCGGCGTTGTTCACCAGCACATGAAAAGCAGGGCGGTCGGCAAAAAAACTCTCAACTTTTGCAAGATCGGACACATCGAGGCGCACGGCTTCCGCTTGTCCTCCTGCTTCGCGAATTGCCGCTGCGCCCGCTTCGATCTCTGTTGCGGTCCTTGCTACAAGGCACACAGCAGCACCAGCTTCCGCCAAAGCCGCGGCCAGCGCCAGACCAATGCCGCGTCCCGCCCCGGTCACCAGCGCACGATGCCCGTCTAGACGGAAGCTCGGCGTATTGGGAAGCACCATCCTATTCGCACACTGCCAAGGGCTCGGCGCGTCCGGCATAGGGGATGTCACGATGCCCGTAACGTCGAACGCGGATATTGGCTTGCTCCCCATGTCCGGCAAAGCCCTCGAGCGCACACAGGCGACTGCAATATTCGCCAATCATCGCCGATGCCTCATCGGTCAATATGCGCTGATAGGTGCAGGTCTTGAGGAACTTGCCCACCCACAGACCGCCGGTATAGCGTGCAGCCTTTTTGGTGGGAAGCGTGTGGTTGGTTCCAATCACCTTGTCGCCGTAGCTGACGTTCGTGCGCGCTCCGAGAAACAGGGCGCCGTAGTTGGTCATGTGGTTCAGGAAATAGTCCGGGTTACGTGTCATCACCTGGACATGCTCCGACGCGATCTCGTCAGCAATTTGTACCATCTCGTCATCGTTCTCGGCAACGATCACTTCACCATAGGCTTCCCAAGCCTTGCCGGCATGATCAGCGGTGGGCAGGATCTGGAGAAGCCGCTCGATCTCTGCCATTGTTTCGCGGGCTAGCTTTTCTGAGGTTGTGAGTAGTATCGCTGGACTGTCTGGTCCGTGCTCGGCCTGCCCGAGGAGGTCGGTCGCGGCGAGTTCGCCATCACAGCCGATCTCGTCGGCGATCACCAAAGTCTCAGTCGGGCCAGCAAACAGATCGATTCCGACGCGGCCGAACAGCTGGCGCTTGGCTTCCGCGACAAAAGCGTTGCCTGGACCAACCAGGATATCAACAGGCGCGATCGATTGGGTGCCGATCCCCATCGCTGCGACTGCCTGAATACCGCCAAGACAGTAGATTTCGTCCGCACCCGCCATTGCCTGTGCCGCAACGATCGCAGGAGCGGGTTTGCCGTTAAAGGGCGGCGCACAGGTGACGACACGGGGCACCCCTGCAACCTTGGCGGTGATCACGCTCATATGCGCAGAAGCGAGCAACGGATATTTGCCGCCCGGCACATAGCAGCCCGCCGCATTGAGCGGAATATTCTTGTGGCCGAGCATAACGCCAGGCAGAGTCTCAACCTCAACGTCCTTCATGCTGTCACGCTGAATTTGGGCGAAATTGCGCACCTGGGTTTGGGCGAACTCAATATCCTTGAGATCCTGACCGGTCAGTTGGTCTATGCAATCCTGTATGTCGCTATCGGTCAAGCGATAGCTTTCGCGGTCCCAGTTATCGAATTTAACAGAAAGTTCGCGCACCGCATCGTCGCCTCGGGCCTCAATGTCCGTGAGGATCGCCTCCACCGTGTCGCGCACTGAACGATCTCGATCCGCCTTGGCCTGGGCTGTTGCTCCTTGCTTCAAATGAACGGCCATCTAATACTCCTTCTATGTAATTGCCGACCTTTATTCACGACGACTGATCATCAAACCTGCCCTTCCAGGGTTTAACTTTTCGAACCGATATTTGATCGCCGTTGTCGCAGATCAAAAGAGTAGTCGTGCGGTGACTGCCAGACTAGCGCGATAAAAATTATGCAACCCATAGGCAATCGCCTATGCTACATGTGCTGTCGCCAGCACGATCAGCCCTTAGCTGAACTGACAATTCTGCGTCATTCCCTTAGCAGCGTCGCGGAGCGCAAATTTCTGTACCTTGCCTGTCGATGTTTTGGGTATAGGGCCAAATCGGAAATATTTTGGGACCTTGTAACCCGCCAGATGCTGCCTGCAAAATTCTTCCAAAGAGCCGGCGTCGATCTGCTTGCCCTCGCGCAACTCGAGAAATGCACACGGAACCTCACCCCATCGTTCATCCGGTTTTGCGACAACAGCCGCAAGGTTTATGGCTGGGTGTCTGTGCAGCACTTCCTCAATTTCGAGTGATGATATGTTTTCGCCGCCCGAAATGATGACATCCTTGGACCGGTCGGTAATGCGGACATAGCCGTCAGCTTCTACAATCGCGAGATCACCAGTGTGAAACCAGCCGCCAGCAAACGCCGTCTTGGTTGCTGCTGGATTTTTCAGATATCCGGACATGGTGATATTGCCCTGAAACATGATTTCGCCAACGCTTTCTCCATCTGCGGGCACCGGCTCCATCGTTTGAGGATCAACCACCACCATTGTTTCCTGCAGGATGCTCGCCACGCCTTGACGCGCATTCAAACGGGCGCGTTCCTCGACTGGCAGTTGCCTCCATTCGGGTTGCTTGACACAGATCGACGCGGGACCATAAACTTCGGTAAGGCCGTAGACATGAGTGATGTCAAAGCCGGTCCGTTCCGCACCCTTGATCATGGAGGTCGGTGGAGCTGCTCCGGCGACAAGACCTTTTACGCGTGGCGTCAAACTCCTATTTTGCTTGTCAACTTCGTCCAGCAGCATCGAATAGACGATCGGTGCCCCGCACATATGGGAAACCTCATGATCATCTATCAGCTTGAGAACGAGCGGGGGATCGATCTTGCGCAAGCAGATATTGACGCCGGCATTCGCTGCCAAGACCCATGGAAAGCACCAGCCGTTGCAATGGAACATCGGCAGCGTCCAAAGATAGACAGGATGAGGGGGCATATTCCAGGTGATGATCTGTGACAGGGAATTAAGGTAGGCGCCGCGATGATTGGTCACAACACCCTTGGGGTCACCGGTCGTGCCAGAGGTGTAGCTGAGTGAAATCGGGTCCCACTCATCGCGCGGGAGCGACCAGCCTGTCGTTTCGTCCCCGTCCTGCAAAAATTCCTCATATTCGACTATGCCGATCCGCTTAACCGGACCGTCATACAGGACGTCAGCTATGTCGATCACTGTTGGCGGATTGCTAACCATATCCAGCGCGCGGAGAATTACTTCGCTGAATTCGCAATCGACCAGCAATATCCGTGCTTCACCATGATTGAGCTGGAACGCGATCGCTTCGGCATCCAGGCGCGTATTAAGCGTGTTCAGCACAGCCCCTGCCATCGGCACGGCGAAATGGGCCTCGTACATTGCCGGGATGTTGGGAGCGATGATTGCGACGGTATCACCGGGTGCGATACCGCGCTTTTTCAGGGCGGACGCAAAACGGCGGCAACGAACATATATTTCCCGCCAACTCCGGTGGAGATCCCCATATATGATAGCCATGCGATCCGGATGGGTGGCGGCAGCTTTGGGCAGGAAGCTCAGCGGTGATAAAGCCACATAATTCGCATCACAAAGTTGCAAGCCTGAATGAAATGGTGATGCATCGTCGAACGATATTGCTGTTTTATTCATGGCATTTCCTGCAGCTTGATCTACGATCTGACCTTGGCTCATGTGGACCGCAAATCCTGGTCGGCGCCGACGTCGGCGTCCAAAGAAGTCGGGCCTTGGAGTTTCATCGTTCCAGCCACGGTAATGAAGATGGCAGCGAGAAGCGAAAATCCGGAAAAGACGAGTAGTATAAAGGTATAGGAACCGAATAGGTCAAATGCCGATCCCATCAGCAATGGTCCCAGGACAGGGCCGAGGCTGAAAATCCCATATACGGAACCGAATATTTTGCCAAATTGTCGTGTGCCGAATTTCCTGCGTATGAAAAACGGCATTATGTCCGTTTCCGCGCCTACCGCCAGCCCCACGAAGAACACCGCGATATAGGGCGCAAGACCGTCCATCCCACTCCACAAGATCAGCATTGCAATGGCTTGTGTCGAAAAAACGACACCGCCCACAAGAGAAACGCTCAAGCGGTCCAGCGCAACTCCAGTCAAAAGCCTCCCGATGAGAGAACCCGCACCGATTAATGCAATGGCATTGGCTGCCTGAATCGGGTCGATCCCCCGATCGGTCAACATCGGCACAATGTGTATCATTGCTCCGACCCCCACCTGAGCAACAAGCGAAACAGACGCAGCCAGCAACCAGAACATTGGAGTGCGAACCGCTTGCCCGAGAGAAACACCTGGCAGGACCATATCTCTTTCACCTAGACGATCAGCCTTTTTGCGTGCCTGAAATTCCGGATTATCTCGGAACAGAAAAACGATATTCAACACACCGATCAACAATATCAGCCCGGCCAACATAGCCCAGGCCTCGCGCCAGCCGACGCTTTCGATCAGAAAGGCAGTCACTTTGGGCAATATGATTTGTCCAAATCCGATACCGGACATGGATAAGGCTATAGCCAGCCCAAGATTCCGTTCAAACCATTGAGGCAAGGCGCTGACATAGGGCAAAGGACAGGCGATTGCTGCTGCCACGCCCATGAATAGTGAAAGGAAAACCAGCAAGAAGAGGCTTGCCTCGATCATGGAATGGCCAAACAAGCCGACGGGTAGCAATAGCACTGCGATGCCTGCGACGCGCCCGGATCCCCAACGATCGATCAAGGCCCCGACAAAAGGGGAAAGCAGTGCAGCGACCAAAGCCATGATTGAGGGCATCATCGATAGTTCGGTGCGCGAGAGACCCAATTCATCGGACATCGGTTTGAGAAACAATCCAAGCACTGTCAGATAGGCCGGTGCGATGGACACCGAGACGCCAATAAAACAGCCTAGAACGACAAGCCATGCGGGCTTCATATCTGGATTCCTCTCAATGCCTGAACCGGCAACTTTCTCGCGAGCCGCCCAGGTTCGGAACTGGCTCCTGGGCCAGTGTCAGTATTTTTTGCGGCGATCAGCCCACAGATTCTTTCGAAATATTGATGACAGCTGTCTGGGAGAATTCGTGCAATCCCTCGATCGAAAGTTCCATCCCCATTCCTGACTGCTTGGCACCTCCAAATGGGATGTGGGGACCGAAATCAAGATGCTGGTTCACCCAAACCATACCGCTGTCGATCTGACGGGCGACAGCATAAGCACGATCGCGATCACCCGACCACACCGAACCGCCAAGGCCATATTCGGAGTTATTGGTATGGCGCAGTGCATCGTCCACATCATCGAATTTGATTATCGGCAGGATTGGTGCAAATTGCTCCTGATCGACGAGCATCGAGCCGTCGTCAATGTCACGAACAATAGTGGGACGTATGAAATAGCCCTCGCCCTCGGCAACTTCACCGCCAGCGATAACGCGGCCTTCGCGATGCGCACTTTCGAGGAAGGTCTTGGCCTTTTTGTATTGCGCGGCATTTTGAAGCGGCCCGATCTGTGTCCCTTGCTGCAAACCCTCCCCAACAATGGCTTCGTCGGCTAGCTTTGCGAGTTCATCACAGAGCGCATCATAGATTGAACTGTGGGCGTAGACCCGCTTTATGGCAATACATACCTGGCCGGCATTCATGAAGGCTCCTGCAAAAATCTTGGGTGCCGCAGTGGCTATGTCGACATCGTCCAGAACGATGCTGGCGTCGTTTCCGCCCAGTTCCAGAGAGACGCGCTTAAGGGTTGAAGCAGCGGCTACCATCACCTTCTTGCCTGTTGCAGCTGACCCTGTGAACGAAATCTTGGCAACATCGGGATGGTCCGTCAGGGTCGGCCCGAGATCGTTAAGGTCGGTAACGACATTGAATACACCGGAAGGAAAGATGTCCTTAGCCAGTTCGCCGAGCATTAACGAAGTTACCGGTGTAGTCGGTGCAGGCTTCAGGATGAAGCTGTTGCCGACTAGAAGGGCCGCAGGAAACTTGAATGCCGCGAGAAGAATGGGGAAGTTCCATGGCATGATCGCGCAGACCACTCCCAGCGGCTTGCGATGCAACTCAACGCGGCGCATTTCATCATCCTGCAATATTTCGACTGGCAGGTCGAGCGTGGTGAAATAGCGGACAAACGCCTCGGTTGCTGCAATTTCACCTGCCGCTTCCGTTAGCGGCTTACCCTGTTCCCGCACGAGCATGTGAGTGAGCGATTCGGCATTTTGATGGATTGCATCGGCAAAGACCGAAAGGCAGGCCCGCCGTTCGTCGATGGGTAGCGCAGCCCACCCTGGCTGGGCTGCCTTGGCGGCAGCGATTGCCTGTTTTGCTTGTCTTGCCGAAGCGCGCGGGACTGACATGAAGGCTGTTCCCATTGCAGGATCAATGACCTCCATGGTGTCATCGCCGTCCACAAGTTCACCGCCGATTAAAAGTTTAAGGCCGTTGGACATTTGTAATCCTCCTCTCCATTTGCGCCTTTTTGCGGCGCGTTTTGCATAAATTCACCGAAGCTTGCGTCGCTGCTACAGATAATTGTAGCCTGTCAGGCGAGTATCCTCTGGTCGTAGAAGTCGAGATAGGTCGTGCCTTCCATGACAAAAGCATCAAGCGCAGCGCATTGCTCAAGATCAGCGAGTTTCTGTACAATGTGATATTGCGTCGGCATGTCTTGCCATTGAGGCACGTTAAATTTTATCGTTCCTGCGCCACTCCTGATAGTCGGTGGCGGCTGCGGATCACGCTGGTTTGACGCACCGGGTACTGGTGACAGTGTCAGATAGTCGGCATCGGCTTTGTCCCATTGCCCACTTCTGGGGATGTATTTGTGGCAGATGATTCCCGATCCGACACTCGAACTGATCTCGGCGGCAAGGTTTGAATCGGCGATCATGTCACACGAAAGCTGCATCTCCGCAAAGGTGAAATCTTCCCAGCTTGCACGAATATGCGTCTTGTCATTCCATTGGCGTGGATCGGGTAATTGCGCATAGAGCTTTGGATGACCCAGTTGCTCGCGACCGGTGATTATAGGATCGCCCATGTTCTCCCACATAACTGCAGTATAAACCCCCTCGACGATCTCTCCATTGGAACCGGAGTGAATAACGGGGATCATAAGCGACAGGATATTATACCCTCGACCAGCAAGCCAGGGTATCTCCCGCAAGCAAAAATAGTGGAACTGGACCATCGGCTTACCGCGAAGGCTCAAACCTTGTGGTAGCAAGGCCCTCAGCTGATCGGCGCGAGAGAGGAAACGCACGACATAGCGGGTGAACTTGATCGGACCTTGACGAAAATCTTCATGGTCAGGTGCCTGACGCGGTCCACCGGCATTGCCAAAGGCCGTCGGCATGATGCTGATTTTGTGGCTGGAAGTTGAAGTCATTATCTTGTCCTATCGTGTGAGGTTGGTCGCTCCGACGACGTTGGCGACGGTTATAGTTATAGTCACCGATATGAATGGGTTGGCGCTCCCAGATGTGTCGGACCGACCGATCGTGCATATTTTTCACCCACTCCACCGGTCCAATAAGTCGAAGGCCTCAGAAGCGTACGACGCCGAGCAATCTCCTCATCCGACACCTTGAAATCAATGGTTCCTCTTTCGGCATCGATGCGCACGATATCGCCGTCTTGGACGAGTGCTAGGGGTCCGCCACCATGCGCCTCGGGTGAAACATGGCCCACGCAAAGCCCGCCGGTTCCCGCGGGCCACCGCCCGTCAGTGACCAGCGCCACTTCCTTGCCCATACCACGCAATCTGATGGGTATTGGCGCATCCAGCATCTCCCGCATTCCAGGGCTGCCGCGAGGACCTTCGCCCCGCACAATGATAACATCGCCAGCGCTAAACCTGCCTTCAGCAATCCCTTTGCGTGCTTTCGCGTCGCCTTCAAATATGCGCGCAGGCCCCTCGAAAGTCAGTTGGGAAATACCGGCGGTTTTCACAATGCAGCCATCGGGGGCGAGATTTCCATGCAAAACCGCGATCCCGCTGTCAGATTGCATGGGATCTTCGCAAGACCGCACAATAGTTCCGTCGGGAGGTGCAGCATCAGCGAGAGCATCGCCCAGAGAACGCCCGTCATTGGTCGGTACATGCGGATGGAGCAGGCCACCATCAAGCAATGATTTGAAAATCACGGGCAGCCCGCCAATCCGATGCAAATCGATCAACGCATGCGGGCCATTGGGAATAAGGCTGGTAATGCGTGGCGTGCGCTGCAGAATCTTGGTCATATCCTTCAATTCGAATTTCACGCCCGCTTCGTTTGCGATGGCTGGAAGATGGAGCATCATGTTTGACGATCCGCGTATAGCGGCAACAACTGTCACTGCATTTTCCAGGCTTTCGCGGGTTACCCAATCGCGCGGAAGCGGTCCGCCTCTGGTAAGGAGCTTAACAGCATGCTCACCCGCTTTTCGTGCGAGGGACAAACGTTGTGAAAAAACGGCCGGAATGGAGGTCGTTCCGAGCGCAGTAAACCCCATAATCTCTGCGCAGCTGGCACCCGTGCTTGCCGTATTCAGGCCGGGACATGTACCGACTGTAACCATTGCGTCTTTGTTGAGTTCCTCGAGCTCAGCTTCGCTGATCTGGCCGCTCAAGGCCCGGTCCATATCACCGAAAACCCGGTAGAAATCGATGAGCTCGCCGTTGTTCCAACCTCGAAGCGCTGCTCCCCCATGGACATAGACACCAGGGATGTTCACCCGAGTCATAGCCATGAGCATCCCGGGGACGGTTTTATCACACGCCCCCAGTGTCACAGCTGCATCATAACGCTGCCCTTGAAGAACCAGCTCCACGGAGTCCGCGATCAACTCGCGCGATATGAGGCTATATTGCGGACCGTGTTCATGAACCAAGGTCCAAATATCCGATATTGAAATGGTTGAGAATTCCCGCGCAGTAGCTCCGGCAACTTCTACCCCCATTTTGGCGGCGGCCGCCTGAGGAGCAAGCGACATCGCACATGGACTGACTTCCGAGTGTGTGTGAACTACACCTACAAACGGTTTTGCGATCGCCTCGTCATCAAGGCCAGTTGCGCGCAAGTGCATGCGGTTTGCGACGCGCATAGGGCCTTCGAGCGCCCCGCGAGAGCGCCAAGCAGGATCCTTCTTTTCAAACTCCCCGTTTGGCTTATTCTGTATCAATGGATGTCTCCTGGTCGCTAGTAAGGGCTTGAATGATAAAATCCAAAAGCTGGTCGAGTTGGCCGGGTGCCGTCATGGAGTGCCCCCCTGCAAAGGTATGAAGGCATTTGTCGGGCGAGCCGATAGCGTCAAACAGCTTGCGCTGCCCCTCGAGGGAGAAGATTTCATCCTCTGATTTGATCTGGAACAAGGCCGGCGTTTGCATTTGGCGCGCATGTTCGAAGAGGCTGGTTACCTGCCCCCAATCCGTACCCCACATACCGATCGCCGCGGCTTTTATGCGGGTCTCGGCTGCACATAGCGGAATTCCATAGGCAGTACCCATTGACATTCCGAACCATACGACACGGTTCGGATCGGCCCAACCTTGATCGAGAACGGCATCCAGCGCCATTGTCCAGTCGGACACCATTTCGTCAATCCCGGGATTTTCCCGCCAGTGCTGTTCAAAAGCAGAGAGCATCTCCTCGACACCCGCTGGGCCTGTCCGGCGCCGACCATGAATGGGGCCGTCGATCAGGAGAACCGCACCGCCTGTCCGCTCAACAATTGTTTCCGCCAGTGCGTTTGAATGTTCGTGGCGCTTGTGGAATGGCCCTCCATGCTGAAGCAAAACAAGCGGGCACCCCTCTCCCGACTGTATGCGGGATTTCCAAAATGTCGCTGGAATTGACCGGTTTTCGTGATGAACGGTAAAATCGAAGCTCTCGTCCGAAGACTCGCCTTCGATCCGTATTTCTGTGCTCATACCAGGATCTCGCTCAGCTTGAGAAACATATCAGCCTGCAGTCATTCCGCCATCAATGGCAATCTCTGCGCCGGTAATGTGACGGGCAGCATCCGATGCTAGATAGCAAACCGTCTGGGCGATTTCTTCGGCTGATGCGGCCACGCCGATTGGCACCATTTTCTTGGCCACTTCATGAGCATCGAGACTGGGCTCTGCAGCGCCGCCGCTCAACATGCCAGCTTCGTCAGCACCATGTTTTTGCCATGCGGGCGTGTCGACGATGCCAGGGTGCACAGAATTCACGCGGACATTGTTGCGAAGCTCGGCGCATTCGAGCGCGACTGCCTTGGTCATCATGCGGGTCGCGCCCTTGGAGCCGCAATAGGCCGCCATCCGCGCCATTCCCTTCAGCCCCATGATGGACGAAATGTTGATGACGGCTCCACCACCGGATCGAGCGATCCTGGGGATCCCATGCTTCATGCCGAGAAAAGTGCCCTCGACATTAATAGCAAGGAGAAGCCTAAGGTCTTCGAGAGGCATCGAAAAGGTATCGGCAATGATCGATTTCCCGGCACAATTGACCAAAATGCCCAGCGGATCGTCATGCGCGTCTGTGGCGGTGAATACGCCTTCCCAGTCGGCCTCGACCCTAACATCCAGCTTGACAGCCGCTGCCCGGCCTCCTGCCTCCGCAATCATAATGGCGGTCAGATCGGCACCAGCCTTGTCGAAGTCTGTAACCCAAACAAATGCCCCATCAGCAGCAAGCGCAAGGCTCGTCGCTCTGCCAATACCGCTTGCAGCACCGGTTACCAACGCCGCTTTACCCTCAAGCCGAGACATATATTTCCTCTACCGATCGATTGCGTTTTCTATTCATCTCTCAACAAACCTCGCTTGTGGATACCAAGCTAGCTTAGCATTTATCTTATCTTGGCAAAGACTAGGATGAGGCAACACGTCAGACTAGGGCGATAATTTTTATACAAGCTATAGGCTTTAGACTATGGCTTAACGCGACACGGTTGTGTAACATCGTTGATATGCAGAGCACTGAATCAGTACTCTGCTACTTGGACCAGGGAGAGCAACAATTCTGAATCTTCGCAGTCTGCGCTATTTTTTGAAGGTTGCCGAGCATGGTACCATTACACGTGCTGCTGTGCACCTTCACATGGCCCAGCCATCACTCACCCAGCACCTTAGACATCTAGAGGACCATTTTGGCCTTCCTTTGTTCATGCGTCATGGACGGGGTGTTATACTCACCGCGGCTGGGAAGGCGCTTCGTCTAAAAGCAGAAATCCTGATTGATCAGATAGATGCCCTAAAAAGCGAACTGGAAAGCAGCGAAGCCCGTCCTCAAGGCACACTGTCCGTTGGCATGCCGATATCCTGGTCGGAGCTCGTCACCTATCCGGTTATAGAGAGGTTTCACCGCGAATATCCAGAGGTCCGGATCAAACTTGCGGTTAATGCCAGTGAGGCACTGGCCGAATCGATGAATAGCAATCAACTTCAGATTGCTGTGCTCATCCAGACTGACGGGCAGGATAATCTCTGGTCGAAACCTCTAGTTGAAGATGACCTTTTCCTCCTTGGGCCAGCTGGGTCAGACCTCCACAAGCTCGAATCAATCAGTCTGAAAGATGTTGCAAGCTACCCCATGATCCTTCCGCTTAACCTGACCATGGTTATGCAGCGCATCGATCGTGCCCTTGCTGCCGCCGGCGGCACACTTAACGCGGTGGTAGAAACGCCATCTACTAACATTCTCCCGTTGGTTGCACGGGGTCTCGGTTACACAATCCTTTCAGCATGTGCACTGCCGCCCGAAGGCTCGGACACTGCATTTGAGGCGATACCGATTATAGACGCATCAATGGTCTGGGCGATCGCTACTCCGAAAAACCGACCAAAAACGGCCGCAGTATTAGTGTTTGAGAAATTCCTGACAGAACAGGTTGCCGATTCAGTGTCTTCCGGTCGTTGGCGAACTGCGATAATGCGCGCACAATCCAGCGATGAAGAAGGCAACGACGACTTAGGCACCTTGGCCAAACTTCGTCTTTAACAATTTTGAGAACGGGCCATTCACCATACCTTGGACATGTTGAAGTGCAAATTTGCTCATAAGAAATGGCGCCTTTCGGCTGCAATGCTCGTGCTTGATGTGGCAGAAATTTTTCTGCTGCCCACATCAAACGTCCGCAAAAGGCTTTCGCAACCCTGATTGTTCTAGCAGAGGCAAAACGTCACGGTTGAACATCTTGGCTCCTTCGACAAAATCGACCCAGGTCAGCAGCACACCGTCCAACCCGGCGTTCGCCAGCATATCCAGCCTCTCAGCTATACGCTCCGCTGTTCCAACCAGGGGAAATCCGCCAAAACCTGCAGCGTATCTTTTACGCAGCGCTTCCCAGGCCTCACGAGGCATGTTCTGTACTTCCGGAACAGAGAGGTTGATCAAACCGTCTATACTTGCCCGGTCCTGGTGCTCGACCGCATAATATTCTACATAATCATCCGCTTCCTTCTGGGTGTCGCGCTGAACGACATAAGTATGCGCCCACACTTGGACCTCACGGCCAAACTGTTCCCGCGCCGTGCCTTTGTATTTGTCAACTTCGCTACGGATGCTTTCTGGTGCTTCCGACCGGATTCCAATGAAGCACAGGTCAGCATGTTCGCATGCAAAGCTCCGGCCGCGTTCCGAATGCCCTGCATTCATGATTGGAGGGTGCGGGGTCTGCACGGGCTTGGGATTCGAAATACCCCGAATGACATCGAAAAATTCGCCATGATGATCGAATTCATCGCTCGCGCTCCACAATCGCTTCAAGACGTCCAGCCATTCAGCAAGATAATCGTACCGCTGATCATGCTCCCGCAACGGAGCCCCAAACATTTCGAGTTCCGGCCGGTTCCACCCTCCGACTACATTGATGGCGAGACGGCCATCGGAGATGATGTCAATAGTTGCCGTTTGCTTGGCGGCCACGATCGGATGGATTGTAGGCGCGTGGGAAGTGACGAAGATGCCAACCTGCTTACTGGCTTGCGCGATTGCGGCCGCAAATGTGAAGGGATCGAGCACATCGCCAGAGATGTGATTGGGCTGGTCCTTAATATACCCCTTCCACCGGGCATATGGCACAATTGCCTCGAAACCTGCCCGGTCGACCTCCTTGGCGACCTCCACCGCCAATGGCCAGGTGAGCTGATTGGCTTCCGGTGCAAGAGAATGCGCTGCGCCTGGTCCGTTGGTGCAGAATGTACCTAATTTGAGTTTATTGGCACTAGCGAGTACGGGATTTCTGCTCATAAGATGGATTTCTCCTTTTACATGGGAGTGTTCTCAGACTCCGGTTCCATTCTTCTTCTTCTCCGAATTTTTGAAGAGCGTTGGCCTAGACTTCCTCAACCTTCCACGCCTCTCCATCGGCCTTGAGATAGACTGCTGATGATCCGGCGAAATGCGCTACGAGCAACACCGTGCCATTGCTGGCGGCATGCGCAAGCACGCTTCGGCGAGTCGCGACAGCAAGGTCCTCGTCATGACAAAAGTTGCTGGAAATATGAGGCATTGCCGCCTGCACGGGGTGGTGAAGCACATCGCCGGTAATAATCGCCTCGCTACCTTGTGACGAAATGACAATAGAGCAATGACCGGGGGTATGTCCCGGTGTCGGTTTGAGCCGCACGCCTTCGACAATGATATGATGCGGCTCAACCAGATCGGCTAGACCAGCTTCGATGATCGGCTTGAGTCTTCAAATATGGCCGCAGCGTCGTCGTCTTGATCCGCTTTAGCATTGTCCACTTCATCCTTTGCGAAGAGATAGCGGGCATTGGGGAAGGTTGGCACCCATTTGCCGTCGACAAGCATGGTATTCCAGCCACAATGGTCGACATGTAAATGTGTGCACAGGACATAATCGATGCTCTCTCTCGGGAAACCGGCGCGTTCCAGCCTTTCCAGGAAAGGATTATCGAGCATATCTAGCAAAGGGTGGCTGCGCGGCTTGTGGTTTCCAATACAGGGATCTACCATTATCCGCTTGCCGCTCGCCTCTATGATAAATGCTTGAAAATGCAATATGATGTCGCCCGCATCTGTAGCAAATGTCGGACACAGCCAGTCTTGGCGCTCCAAGATTTCGTGCCTTGTTGTCTGGATGAACATCGATGGATCGAACGCCGTAGGCGGCAGTTCCAACACTCTTGTCACGCGGACTTTACCAAAGCTCCAGCGTTTGAATGTCTCCAGATCCGCGGGGAGTTCCTGCATATTTTCGTCCTTCTTGCGAGAATTTAAAACGGTTGGCGAAAATTCGCGCCATGATGCTCGTCGGGGAGCATTGCTCCTCCTGCAGGGAAAAACTTTTCGCGCATGGTGCCTTTCGCATATTCCGTTTTGTAGCGGCCCCTGTTCTGCAATTCGGGTACAACCAGGTCGACAAAAGCTTCAAGACCGGCAGGCTCTACAGTGCGAACGAGATTGAACCCATCGAGGCCCGTCTCGTCAACCCAGTCGATCATCTTGTCACACACCTGAGTGGCAGACCCGACGATAAACGGTTCCCGCCCCGGCACATCGTCAAAAGCCGCTATATCGCGGACGCGCACTTTCTTGCCGTCATTAATTTTGTCATAGCCTCGATCGCGGTCTGCATCGCGTTGCTTTCCACATATTCGATGGGGTCGTCGGGATCATATTGCGACAGGTCGATACCAAGGAAGGAGGACATCATGGCAAGATTTCCCTTCTCGCTACTATATTCTTCATATGTTCGCTTGAGATCACGCGCCTCCGCTTCGGTCGGCGCCACGATTACAGTCGCCACGTTAAACACCTTAATGCTGTCCGCAGACCGGCCCGATTGCTCAGCTGCTTTTCGGTAGTTGCTCACGATCCGTTTTGCACTTCGCATATCGTTCGCAGCGGTAAATGCGGCCTCCGCATGCTTGCCTGCAAAGGCTGTGCCCCGACCGGACGAACCTGCCGCATAAATCAACGGCGTGCGTTGCGGTGAAGGCTCACACAAATGATAACCTTCGCAACGGTATCGGCCCGCGTGTAAAACCTTGCGAACTAAACCGGGCTCAGTGAAGATGCGGCTCGCCTTATCGCGTACCGCCGCAGCTGTATCCCAGCTTTCTTCCCAAAGCTTGTACATAAGGTCCATAAATTCGTCGGCAAGATCATAGCGCTTGTCATGAGCTATGGGGGTCACGCCCACTGCGAGCGCTGTTGAAGCAAGAATGCCCGTCACCACATTCCAGCTGAGTCGACCCTTGGTAAGATGATCGAGCGTCGAAAGACGCCTGGCAAGAAGATAGGGCGGTTCATGAGTTGTATTGGCCGTTATTCCAAAACAAAGATGCTGTGTTGCCGCCGCCATCGCAGAAACGAGCATCATCGGGTCGTTCGAAGGAAACATACCGCCCGAACGCATGATCGCATCCGGCTTGCCTTCATACACTTCATTAACGCCCAGTGCATCAGCAAGAAAAATTCCGTCAATCAGTCCTTTCTCTGCGGTTCGCGCCAGTTCAAGCCAGTAGTCCAAGTCATTGTACCGATGACCTTGCGCATCGGGATGCGCCCACAGTCCCGTCCAAGCTTGTGCCGGCGAAGCCATTGAAAATGCGTTTATAAGTATTTGTTTACTCATTTAATTTCGCCATGATTGAATCCTTTACAGACTGGCGCCGTGCTTTCGCACGATGCCCGTTTTGTCAGAACTTGGCCGAAATGCTTACGCCGTAGGTTCGGGGGGCGGCGGCGCCCGCCTGGAAGCCAGCCGTTCCAGCAGGACCAACAGATTCCTGCGTGACGGAATAATATTCTTCGTCCGTGAGATTTTTACCCCAGATGCCGACGGTCAGCCAATCCATAGAATCCGGTGTGAAGCTGAGGGAAGCATTGACCAACGTCACAGAGTCCTCAATTATGAAATTATCAGGATTCCAGGCAAACGGGCCCGTATATGAAACGCCCACGTCGGCGACCCATATACCGATATCGCTAAAATGCTTGTAATTTGCACCGGCATTGAAGCTCCACTTCGATACGTTGGGAAGCCTGTTTCCGGTCGCGCCGTCGGCGGGCACAGGACAAGGACCTCCGTCCTGTGCTGTTGCCGGCCCCGCTATGGATTCACCGACCAGACAATAGAAAGGAGCATTTATGTACTCACGATATTCACCGTCGAGATATGTGACCGCTCCGCGCAAAGTGAACCCGTCTGCAACAGCCGCTTCGGCGCTGATTTCTCCCCCCTTGATTCGAGCCTTCTGCGCATTGGTCAGGATGATGCCCGGGATCAGGCCATCAATGTCGACCGCCAGCACCTGAGGGTTTTTGATATCGTTCCAGAACAACGCACCGTTAAGCCGCAAACGGCGGCCCAACAGTTCCGTTTTCAGCCCTATCTCATAAGAGTCAATCACTTCCGGCAACGCGGGACGGGCATCAAGTGGAAAGGTTTTGTACGCTCCCGACTTGTAGCCACGGCTGACCGATACAAATGCCATGACGTCGTCGGTGAAGCTATGGTCGATCACGCCCTTCCATGTAAGTTTCCTGAAAGTTTCGGAGTCACTATAAGTTGGTGAAGAGCCATTAAGATCATCAATGTTGTAGCGCAGGCCTAATGTTAAATTGGTCCGATCCGTTATCGGCGCCGTAGCCTGCCCAAAAACGGAATAGCTGTTGATAACTTGCCTGGAGCGAATTTCGATGGTGCCGCCGCCAAACGCATCGCCATAAAGCACAATGGGGTCGTACTTTACCAGGCTGCGAAGATAATAAGCGCCTAAAATCCAGTCGATGTTGCTCCCCGACTTGGATTTGAGCTGAAACTCCTGGGTAATCTGCTTGTCTTGGCTGTTTAGATCGCCATTGAAAAAATTCTGCCCGGTAATATCGGCATCCAGTCGGATAAGGTCGTCGGAATTGCGAAAACCCGTTATCGAAACCAAGTCAGCAAACTCCAGTTCCTGATCAATGCGGATTGAGGCACCATAGCCCTCCGTCCGCGCAAACTGTTGAAGATCAGCCCTCGTATCATGGAAAAAGTCACCCGGGACATCGGCGAGTGAGGGTAAGCTAACTGCCGGATTCGGATAGCCCGGCAGATTCACTTGGGGTGATGTAGCAAAGGTTCCGCTATGACGGTCCTGCACCATACCGATGTCGCCCTTGGAATAGGCATAGAAACCCACCAGCTTCACGGTCGTCAGGTCGGTCGGCTCCCACAGCAGCTTGGAACGAACCGTTGCAAGCTTCTCCCTATAGACGTCGCGACCGGTGGCAAGGCTATTCCCCCAGCCCTCACGCTGGTCCGTCCCTGCGGCAGATATGTTCCATGACAACGTGTCGCTGATTGGCGTCGAGGCGTAAACTTGGCCGCTCCACCTGTCATAATTCGCGTAACCGATCGTAGCTTTGACTTCGGGAGTGATACCCGGATCTTTGGTAAATATCTGAATCGCGCCGCCAGACGCGTTGCGACCGAACAACGTTCCCTGCGGACCTTTTAGCACTTCCACGCGTTCGATACTGTCAATTGACAAATAAGCCGTAGTCAGCCGCGTATAATACATGTCGTCGATATAAACAGGAACACTCGATTCGTTCCCCAGATTTCCGCCTGCGGCGTTGCCGATCCCCCGCAGGAACGGCAGATAGACGCCAACGACTTGCGGTACGTTGAGTGAAGGCTCCACGAAAGTAAGGTCTTTTACCGTTGCGACGCCGCTGGCCTGCAGTTGCTCGGCGCCAAATGCAGAAACGGAAACGGGTACATCCTGCAACTTCTGTTCACGACGTTGTGCAGTTACCACGATTTCTTGCAGTTGACCCGAACTGCCCGTATCGGGTGTTTCCTGCGAATCCGGTGCATTATCAATTGCTTCCTGCGCCAAGACGGGCAGTGGCGTAAGCCCCGTGCAAACCAGAAGTGCGCAGCTCAGCTTACCGATAGGCGTGTCAATCTTGGAACGGCGGCTTCTATTTATATGATTGTTCATCAATCCTCTCCCATTCTTGTTTTTTAATTATCCTGTATCATCAGGCTTTGACCGCCCGAGCAATGCGAGCGTACGACTGCTGTTACTGTGACGACGATTAATCTGATGGTGACCGCAAGACTAGCGCGATAAAAATTATGCGAGCCATAGGTAATTACCTATGCAGATTCGGCAACTGCTGCATGACGCTCGCGACATTTGAAACCAAGCAGCCCGCTCGGCAAGTTGCAGTGCGGGCCCGATTAAGACAGGAATCAGCATAGGCATCATAATATTTTTGACGCGAAACCCTGCCGCCGCCGGCAGCTTCTATACGCTTGTACAGGGGAGGCAGTCTGTGGTCACGAGGGTTCTTAACCGTTTCGTCGGCTATCGGCTTCGCGCTGACCCTTCCTGCATCTTTCAATCCCGTCGCCGCCAGCCAACATTTCGCCATACGGTCAGCAATGTGTTTCTCAAGCGCCGGTTTGCCTGTCAAAACCCGTGGACGGCAACCCCGCGCGGATCATTGACTGGCTCTGCGCATCAATTGTCACATTGCGGCGATATCCATTACCGTGCTTCAATCCTAAGAAAATCTGGATAGAGCCAACGATCTCAATTTGGTCCCTTGCCACATCGGAACGACTGTAACATTGCACTAGAATAGTCCATGGGTTTTCGCGCAATCGGTGTCTACGATGGCGACATCGCGGTTCATATCTTTCAATGCTATGGTTTAGAGATTCCAACCTGAGAGAGCACGGCCAACGCGAAGCGGTTGATCGTATCGGGAACAAGGCCTGCGAGATTAGCGCGGCCGTCCGGTGCGAGATAGATGGCATGCCTGTCACGCAATGCAGCAACATCGGTTGCTGACAGGGGGAGTAACGCAAAAAGCCCGCGTTGCTCGCCAATTGGTGCGAAGAGAGGATCGACAGCCGCAAGCATCGTGCGCACTTCGCCCAATCTGGCGCGCATTCCAGCAAGCTCGTGCCGCCACTCGTTTGCAAGCTGGTTATCCTCAAGGACCGTGCGAACGATGGCTGCACCGTGATCGGGCGGCATGGACCAAAGTGCGCGCGCTAGGGCCAGCATTGCGCTGCGCCCGATTCTGGTAGCCGTTGAGCTTCCCGTCTTTATCCAGAGCGCACCAACCCGTTCGCGGTACAGGCCAAAATTCTTGTCACAGCTATAGGCGATAAGCGCTTCATCAACTATACTGAGCAACAGCCGCAAGCCCGTCGCATCTTCGTCAAGCCCGTCGCCGAGCCCCTGATAGGCAAGGTCGATAAAAGGAGTGATTTTGCGGTCCTTACAAAGTCCGGCGATCGCCTGCCATTCAGTAAGACTGAACCCGGCACCAGTTGGATTGTGGCAACAGCCATGGAGGAGAAGAATATCGCCGGCTCTTGCTCCTGCAAGCCCGGCGATCATCCTTTCAAAATCTGCCCGCCCTTGCGACGCATCCCAATAGGCATGTGACATGGGTACGAGCCTTGCAGCAGCGAAGATCGGCGCGTGATTGGGCCAGGTGGGAACGCCCATCCAGACGCGTGCGCCCGGCGAAGCGCGCGCGATGAGTTCCGCACCGAGACGAAGGGCACCGGTACCGCCGGGTGTCTGTGCGCCCGTCAGCCGATCTGACTACGCAAGTTCTTTTCCCAATACAATCGGTGCCAGCAGTTCTGTAAAAACGGCATCACCTTCGGCCCCAAGATAAGCCTTGGTGGCTTGTGTTTCTGCGAGCCGGTGTTCTGCAGCTTTGACTGCAGAAAAAGCGGGTGTCTGACCTTGCGAATTGCGATATACGCCAATACCAACATCTATCTTGTCAGGGCGCGGATCTGCGCGGTATGCGCCAATGAGAGCCAGTAATGCATCGGGCGGATTCGAAGCAAGCGCGGCGAACAGCGATTCTCTCATGCTGATTCCTTCGCGCGTGCATAGGCCTGAGTACCACGGGTCAGCACCCGGTCGCTGGGCAACAAGTCAGCAACCTCAATTGCGGGGCTTCCGCGAAGCCGGTCGTAGAGAGGCCCGAAATCAGCGTCACGCGTCTGGGCCAACAAGTCCTCGAAGCTGCCGATGACAAAATAGGCCTGTTGATAGTCGTCAATCCGGTACCGCGTGCGCATGACCCGCTCAAGATCGAAACCGATGCGGTTGGGAGAGAGATCGTCAAGCGCAAAGATGCTTTCGCCATAAGAGGAGACAATGCCGGCGCCGTAAATCTTGAGCGCATCTCCCTCCTCAATCAGCCCAAACTCAACCGTGTACCAGTAGAGGCGTGCAAGCTCTGCTATCATACCAAGCTTTGCAGCGCGCAAGCCTCCTTCACCATAAGCCTGCATATAATCAGCAAAGACTGGCTGGGCGAGCAATGGGACATGCCCGAAGACGTCATGGAAAATATCGGGTTCCTGGAGATAGTCCAGTTCCTCCGGCTTGCGGATGAAGCGTCCCGCAACAAAGCGGCGCTTGCTCAGATGACCAAAGAATATCTCGTCAGGCACGAGCCCAGGCACAGCAACGACTTGCCATCCCGTTGCTGCCATCAACCGGACATTGAGCTCAGCAAAATCAGGGATGCCCGGGCGCGCCATCCGCAAAACATCAAGCCCTTCCATAAATGCAGACACAACGCGACCGGGCAGCATTTCCGACTGCCGGGCGAAGAGCTTGTCCCATGTTCCATGCTCGGTGGGCGTATACGCACCCCAATCCTGCGGGACTGTCCAGTCGAGAGCCGCACCCGGCGGCAGTTGAAGATTCTTTGCCATGATCTGAACATAGCAAAGGTAGGTGAAAATTCTTTTCTTTGATTGCGCATTTCCTGTAAGTATGGATCAAATCTATAGCAATTGGAGCAGATATTGAATGATTCAGTTCAAACCCCACACAGATTGTAATTTCCGATGAACGGCGAGGCAGCTTTTGACGCAATCGACCGAAAGCTGCTTACTGAACTGCAACGAGACGGTTCACTCAGCCAGGCAGATCTTGCCGAGCGCGTCGGTGCCTCAAGTGCTTCGTGCTGGCGGCGCATTCGTGCGCTTGAGGCGAGAGGCGTCCTTGGAGCACATGTGAGGCTTGTCGACCCGAGCAAGGTTGGGCGCGGGGTACATGTACTCTGCAATATTCGCATGAAGAGCCATGCAGCTGAAGACGTATCGGCGTTCGAACGTTTCGTTGAAGAACGTGACGAGATTGTCGAATGCTATTCTATGTCGGGGGACTGGGACTATCTTCTCGTCGTCCTCGTTGCCGATGTTGACGATTATAATCGCTTCCTGATGCGCACTGTACTGCGCCACCCTTCTGTCGCAACGGGTTCCTCGCATTTTGCCCTCGCGCAGGTTAAATATACAACTGCAGTGCCAGTGTAATATGCACAATCCTGTTCGACCCCAAGTTGCCAAAGTTGAACAACATCCAATTGGATTCGACTTTCATTCCGTTGCCGGTCATATTCGGGAGGAGGGGGAATTTATGCAATATTCGGCGGTGCTCGTCCTTTCGATCACTTTAATACCAGCCGGAAAGTTACCAGAGCGGGTTCCAGCGAGGGATCGGTAAATTCGGTGCGGAACGTATTATATTGATGGTGGACAAGCTTGCCTTCCATCCGCGGGGTGCTGGCGAAATTGATCCATAGGCCGCCATCGCGCTGGCCGACCACAACCTCACCGTACCACGGATCGCGACAGGTTGTAGCATAGCGTTCTAGCGGTTGAGATGGCCCGACATCCGCCGTCTTTTCTTTCACTAGGGCCAAAGCTACCTTGCCGCCTGCCAGCCGGTCCTTGACCCGATTGTCCCATTTGGCTGGCCAGTCATTGAATGGCAGACAAAGATAATGGTCGAGCAACGCCAAGGAAGACAATAGATAGCGCTGGAAAAAAAAGTACCGTTATCTGCGGGCGTGCTATCACTCATCTAAAGCAATTTTCGACCAGCGCTTCGAAACTTTCGCCGCCGCGCATCGGATCTCCGACGGGAAGGCCCAGCCGTTCTGCTTCCTCGGCAAACAACTTCTGCGCTTCCTCTGCGCCAAAGCTTGACGAGTTCAGGCTGACACCGCCGCACCGGATATCAGCATTGGTCAGGCTTCCCAGACGAATGGTGAGATCGATAACCTCTTCGATGCTCGGCACCTTGAACCCTTCCAAACCGAGAATATTCTTGCGCGTCGGATCATGACAAACGACAAATACATCGGGCTGGCTGCCGTGCAAAAGGCCAAGTGAGACGGCCGCATAGGAAGGATTGAACAGCGAACCCTGACCCTCGATCACGTCCCAATGGTCGTCTGCGGCGTCGGGGCTGAGAATTTCTGCAGCCCCGGATTCGAAGTCCGAAACCACGGTGTCCATAGGAATGCCGCTACCGGCAATCATGATACCTGTCTGCCCGGTGGCGCGAAAGTCGGCGGGCACTCCGCGTGCCGCAAATGCGCGCTGGAGAGCGAGAGCCGTGTATTTCTTGCCGAGCGCGCAGTCCGTACCCACGGTCAGAAGGCGTTTGCCGCTGCGCTTGCGGCCGCTTCCAACCGGGATATTCTGCGGGGGCCGCCGAATGTCAATCAGCCGCCGTTTTCCCCGGCTCGCCGCTTCCCTGAGCACCGGGATGGAGGCCAGGCTCACGTGCAGGCCGCTTACGATGTGCAGACCTGCGTCAAGCGCCTCGACCAGTGCGGGGCACCAGGCATCAGGTATGATGCCGCCCGGATTGGCAACACCGATCACCAGCGATTTGGCCCCGAGTGACACGGCTTGGGCGGGAGACATGGAGGGAAGACCGGTCGTTACTGCAGCCTCCCCCAGGGAAAACTCGCCGATGCACTGGTCACCAGCCCAGTCCGCCAGGCCATATGCTGTCTTGGCAAAGCTTTTTTCGGAAATATCGCCTAAGAACAATAGATAAGGGCGAGGCAGGGAGAGGGCCCCTTGAGGAGGGCGCATCGGCGCGTTCATTGATTTGACACCTTAAAATTCTGCGCCAACCGTCACGCCGAAGGTACGGGGGCGGATCGGAGAGGCGGCCACGGAATTGTTCGGACGTAACAGAAAGCTGCCGACGCTGGTCAAACCGCGGGTGTCTGTGAGGTTCCGGACATAGGCACCGATATTGAACCCGTCGAAACGAACCCCGGCACGCAGATCGGCGACGGCGTAGCCGTCGATGGTGATACGGCGGCCAAAGGTCGTCTGGTAATTATTGTCGAAATCACCGGCCTGGTCGCTAACGAAACGGACGGTGCCGCCAACAAATGCGTCTGCCGAATCGGATAGCGCCCATTCATAGTCGGCTGCCATGCTAGCAGACCATTCCGGTGCGTAGGGCAGACGGTCATTGGCAAAGCCGCCATTTCCGGCCGGAAGGTCCTCATCGAGCCGTGCATCGTTATAGGCTGCATTCAGGGCAACGCTTAAACCGTTCACAGGGCGCAGGGTGGCAGTGATCTCGGCGCCTTTGCTGGTTGCGCTATCGCCGTTTCCGTCCGCATTTACCGGCCCGATTGCGGTATTATAGGTGACAAGCACCTGAATATTGCTCCAGTCGAGATAGTAGACCGATGCATCCAGGGAGAACGACTGGTCTGCCGTTTGGGCTCGGACGCCGGCTTCATAGCTGATCAGCGTATCGGCATCAAACTGGGTCGGGAAATTCGGGCCGGCTCCCGGCGGCACGACGTTGGGGCCACCGGGGCGATAGCCTTTTGCGACCCGGGCATAGACTGTCGTATTGTCCGAAAGCTCGAGCCGGGGCGCCACGGACCATGTAAAGACGTTCTCGGAGGAATCGCCCTTTACGATATCGGGGATAACGGTGGCACCGGACAGAAACAGCAACGAACCGTCAAGAATCTGGACCGTTTCCTGGCTATTATGGCTGTAACGGCCTCCGGCAGTAATGTCGAACCGGGAAGAAAGATGCCAGGTCACGCTGCCGAAGGCCGCATATTCTTCATATTCGGAATCCAGTTCGGCGCGCAGGAAGTCCGGGAAAGTCACCATCTCGCCGTTCGGACCGGCAGGAAGAGTCAGTTCGGGGTCGATCGAATTTCCGGTCTGGAGTTCATAGGGCAGATAGCGCTGGAACAATAAGCCATTTTCTTTCGTGTAATAGCCGCCGATCAGCCATTCGAACGTGTCGTTGGAAGGCGAATCAAGACGGATTTCCTGGGTGAATTTTTCCTGCCCGGCAATCGCGGGAAAGGTGATGCCGAGAGGCCCTATTCCGGGGCCACCGTAAATGGCATCTGCGATGCCCGGCAGCTCGCCGCTGGCGTCATAAGCCTCGTCCTGCTTCAGCTCGCCATAACTTGTAACAGATGTCAGAGTCGCCAGCCCGAAATCCCAGGACATCGTGCCGTTATAAAGGCGATAATCGACATTATTCTGCTCTGGATAATATTCTGTCCGCGTCAGACGCCCTTCGGTCGATGCGCCGGTGGTGGGATCGATGGAAAATGGCTCGTGGGTCAGAGGATCCGCGTCAAATGTCGCTCGGGAATCGGCGCGTATATTCTGGACGATCGCCATCAGGCGGACGGAAAAATCATCATTCGGCTTGAACAGGAGGGAAGCGCGGCCGCCATAGCTGGCGTACTCGTTCGCGTTTTCGCGATTGATGCCCACCGTATCGATGAAACCGCCAACTTTCCGGTAATAACCGCTTGCACGTAAGGCCAGTGTATCACCCAGCGGTACATTGACCACGGCGTTTCCGCTCCAGCCGTTATCGCCGCCTTTCGTAGCCTCGAAACCGGCCTGACCACGGACTTCGAACTCGCCGAGCTTTGGCGCGACCGTTACGAATTTCAACAGGCCGCCAAGCGAATTGGCACCATATAGGGTTCCTTGCGGGCCACGAAGCACTTCGATGCGCTCCAGATCGAACGTGTCGATATCACCGGCAAGGGCTGCGCCATTGCTGGCACCGGTGCTCGGACCGAAGGGCGTATCATCAACATAGACCGCGGCCGTGGGACTGGCTCCGCCGGTATTGATACCCCGCAGAATGATACGGGTCTCGCCCGGATCTGACTGCTGAAGGCTGAGACCCGGTACCTGTGCGGCATAATCGACGAAACTTGTTGCGTTCCGTTCCTCGAGTTGCTGGCCGCCAAGAACGGAGATGGATTGCGGGATTTCCGCTAGCGTCTGCTCGCGCTTTTGCGCTGTTACGACGATGATATTATTACCTATTTCGGAAGTTCGGTCGGTGCGCTCGTCTTCGTTCGGCTGCGTTTGTGCCTGCGCGTTGTTGGTGGCAACCAATAGCGCAACCGTCATGGCGGTGCCGGCCGTAAAAAAAACTCTTTTCTTCATCTCGATTCTCCCTCTGACGCTTTGGCGTTCTTCCTCTCACCGTCATGCAGCGCCTGATGGTCAGGCGCGCATGGCCGTGGAACATGCGGGGACAGAAGCTCCCTTTGCCGTCACGCATCGCTTGCGATACCCGGGGACTGGCTGCCGCCCTTGTTCCAGCCGGACGAGGCGTGGATTCGGCTCCAAAGTCTATAATGAAGCCATTATTGTCCTAATATGAAATATGTCAACCTCAATAGGACAATTAATTTGACCCGCCCGAGACGGAGTCGAGGCAGCGGACATGGCCGGCTGCGTAAACGACATCCGGAACGCGGTCCTCGGCCAGAAAAGTCGGTCCGTCGAGATCGACAATGTCGCATAGCTGGCCAACCAGATAGGAAGGGGCCATCGACAGGCTGCTGCCCATCATATTGCCCACCATGACATCCAGCCCGTGCTCCCTGGCAAGCCTTGCGATGGCCAGACCCTTGGTCAGCCCTCCGCATTTGTCGAGCTTGATATTGACAATGTCGACCGGCCGACCAGACCCGGCGTGTCGTCCAGCGTCAGCGCGCTTTCATCGGCGACGAAGGGCAAGGGACGGTCAAAACCATCCAGACCCTGTTCCCTGCCCCTTGCAAGCGGCTGTTCCAGTTGCGCGACGCGAGTGGCGAGCAGCACCGGAAGCAGTGCCTGCAACCCGTCGATCTCATAGCCCTGGTTGGCATCGACGCCTATCCAGGCGTCGGGTCGCGCCGTGCGCAGCGCCTCTATGCGGGCGATATCCAGTGCAAGATCTCCGGTCAGCTTGACCTTGATCGGCTCAATGTCCGCTGGCCCTTGATAATCTTCCAAGAGCCGACATTCAGCCATCGCCCGAAAAGCAGCAGTCATGCTGGTGCATGATCATGAGCTGCCGGTGGTGGGGCCCGGAAAATCAGAACTTCCGCATTGCTTCCAGGAAAGCTCTGAAGGCAGTGGACATCATCGCTGATATCGGAGGTTCCTCCACGACAGTTGACCGACGCGATCACGCCCAGGCAGCCGGGGCAATCGCCGGTAATATTTTCAATCGACCCGTAAAGAAAACGTTCCGCAACGCCCTTTGCCGTCTCGGCTTCCAGGGCCCTGCCGACATAGGAGAGCTTTTCGGTTTCATAGAGATCGAGCGCCTGCTTGAAAAGCTCCTCCTTGTTTCCGAAAGCGGCGTACAGACTGGGCCGGGTAATGCCCATGGCTTCGGTCAGGTCCGAGATCGAGGCTCCTTCATATCCCTTGTCCCAGAAAACCTGGAGTGCAGCCGCAAGCGCTTGTTCAATTTCGAACTCGCGCGGTCTTCCTCTCGTTGCCAATTTTTCCATGATAGCTATCATATAATCTATCGAGGCGGCTTAGCAAGCGTTCCGCTTGGCCGAGCAAGATTGGGAGCGCTCTTGGGATGCTCGTAGCCTTGCAAATGATTAAACCTCTGGCTGCCTCGAATATAGCTTACCATCGACACGACCTGGAAAGACGTGAGCACCGCAGCTGCCAGACCAAGATTGGCTCCGCAACACTTGAGAGGGGTTCGGTTGTGATGGTTGTTGGCAGAGATTTATCAGGCAAGCCGCTGCCGCTCGAGAAAGTCTCGCACAAGCTTTCGAACGCTTGCGGTCTGCCCGACCATCAGGTGCCCTCCCCTCGCCAGCACCTGGAGTTCGGCGCCGGGAATATACTCCGCCGTAAAGCGCGCGCCCGGAAGCGTCTTGTACAGATCGTCTTCGGCGGAGATGATCAGGGTGGGAGCCGCGATTTTTTCGAGCGGCCATGGCCCTATCCTGGTCAGGCCATCCAGTTGGAGACCGCGGACTCGCCATGACAGAGGCAGGACGCTGTTCATTATTTCGGTAACGCGAGCCTGTTCCACTGTCGATGCACGCGCCTCCACTTCCGGCGGCACCCCGAAAAAGCGCACGAGACTGGCGCGACTGACCCGCATGGCGAGCCAGAAAAGGAAATCCGCTGCCGATTCGATGAGTCGCAGCACGGTCTGGCTGGGAACGCTGCCATCAGCGCCGACAGTCTGCGTCGGGTGATAGGTCCGCGGGACCAGCAGAATGAGCGCCTTGACGCGCTGCGGATGACGGAGGGCCATTTCGATGGCGCTGGGCGCACCAGCCGACACGCCAACAACAATGGCTTGCCCGATATGGAGAGAATCGAGGAGAGCGGCGTGGGCGTCGGCCTGTGCTGCTGGCGAACTGTCTTCCGGAGCAGGCGTTTTCAGATAGCCGAAGCGGGAAGGTGCGACCACTCGATGCCCGGCCCCGAAATCCCTCGCGATCAAAAGACCCTGATCATAACCGCCTCCGGCACCGTGAATGACGAGCATCGCTTCGCCTTCGCCGACGTCCGCATATTCGATCCTGCCTGCAGCCGTGTCGGCGACGGTGCTGCCACCGTCCACCCTATCCCGGATAGCGCGCGCGTCATGCCGATAGCCGGCATAGACGAGCGCTCCTGCAGCGGAGGCAGCCGCAGCAAAGACACGAGTGAACCTGACCGGCATGACGAGTCTCCTTTGAGCCTCGACTTGCTACACCGGCACCGCACAGGGTCATATAAGGATTAGTCCGGATGGGCCGCTGCCCGACCGCGTGTCCGGTCATGCCCTAGCCAAAGGGCCGGTACAGATCCTGCTGCGGCTCGGTGAACCATTGCGGCCCCGACTCCGTCATATAGAAATGATCCTCCAGCCGGATGCCGAACCGGCCCGGCACCACGATCATCGGCTCGTTGGAGAAACACATGCCCTCGGCAAGCGGGGTGCGGTCGCCCTTCACCAGATAGGGGCCTTCGTGGATATCGAGGCCGATGCCGTGGCCAGTGCGATGGGGAAGACCAGGCAAATCATAGTCGGGACCAAGGCCGTGGCGGATCAGCACGTCGCGGGCGGCCTGGTCGACCGCTTCGCACGGCGTGCCGATGGCAGCGGCGTCGAAGGCAGCCTGCTGGGCTTGCTTTTCGATATGCCAGAGCTTCTCGGTCCCGCTGTCCAGTTTGGACAGCGCATAGGTGCGAGTGATATCGGAATTATAGCCGTCGAGGGTGCAGCCGGTGTCGATCAGGATCAGCTCCCCGTCCTGCAGCTCGGGGTCGCCTGGCACGCCATGCGGATGCGAGGTCGCCTCGCCGAACTGGACGGCGCAAAAGCTGTTGCCGCCGTCAGCCCCGCCGGCGCGGTGCAGGCGATCGATTTCGGCAATTACTTCACTGGCCTTCATGCCCGGCTTGATCCACTCGAAGATCGTCTGATGGACCGAGAGAGTGAGCTGCATCGCCGCGATCATCAGGTCGATTTCCTGCTGTGACTTGGTTGCGCGCAGCGGGGCGATGATGGCCTCGGCAGAGTCGCTGGCAATCGGCTGGACGAGCTGGCCCAGCGCGTCGACCAGCCAGGCGGCATGGCCATAGGAACATTCCGGGTCGATCGCGCATCGCTGGCAGCCCTGTTCGGTCAACAGGGATGCGACGAGCGTGAACGGGCTTTCATGCTCTTCCCAGAAGGCCATGTCCGGGATCATCGGGAATTTCGCGCGAATCGCCGATTCCTCGAATTTGGGGCAGATGAAGATGGTGCGGCCGGCGGTGATCAGCACAGCGACAAGGCGCTCGCTTTCATAGAACGCCTCGCCAAAGAAATAGCGCATATTGCTGCCCGGAGTGATCAGCACAGCGTCAACGCTGCTTGCAGGCATGGCATGGCGCAAATTGTCCAGCCGCTGCTTCCGTTCGGCATCGCCGATTGAGGGGGGTCGCGATGGGGTGGTCATGATCTATTCTCCACAATTTGAATGGACGCGCGGACGAGCTGCCCGGTCACGAACTAGCTGTGCGCCTGATAGGTCGCGGCCTCCACCGCCGCCAGCACGCGCAGGGCGGCCTCGTCGCCGAAGGGCAGAAATTGCATCAGCACCAGCCCGGCCAGGTCGCTGGCCGGATCGATCCAGTAATAGCAATTGGGCAAACCAGCCCAGGCCAGACTGCCAGCTGCCCGGCCGTCTGGTCCGGGTTCGGGGTTGATCAGAAAGCCGAGACCCCATCCGCAATCCATGTCCGGAAACAGATCGTGGTTGCTGGCAAGCAGCGGCACCGTGCTTTCCATGCGCCCGGCCTCCATCTCACCGACATGGTTCCGGGCCATGGTGGCAATGGTATCGGCGCTGACGATCCGTTCGCCGTCCAGCGTGCCGCGGTTCAGGATCATCCGCAGGAACCGCATATAGTCCGCTGCCGTGGAATAGAGGCCGCCGCCACCGGAGTGGAATTCAGCCGCATCGCCGCCGCCAATTTCGATCGGCAAGGGCACGAGAACGTCGTCCTGACGGGAGAGCAGCGGGACCCTGCGCTCGATCTTGTCCGAAGCGACGGCAAAGCCGGTGTCGTGCATCGCCAGTGGCCCGAAGATATGGTCCGCCATATAAGCGCCGAGCGTCTGGCCACTGGCGGACTCGATCGCAAGTCCGACCCAGTCGGAACTGACACCATATAGCCAGTCCGTCCCCGGTTCGAACATCAGCGGTGCCGTGATGCTGGCGATGCTGGCGGGAACGACCTTGCCCTGGGCCCTTGCCATGCCGGCACTGGTAAAGGCATAGCCGAGCCCGGACGTATGGGTGAGGAGATGGCGCAGCGTGATCGGCTTGCTGGCGGGCTGCAGGATCGGCTTTCCGTCCGGATCAAAGCCGGTCAGCAGAGCGGGCCGCGCCAGTTGCGGCAGCACCGGATCAATCGGTTCGTCGAGCGACAGCAAACCGCGTTCGACCAGTTGCATGGCGGCGACCGAGGTCACCGCTTTTGTCATCGAGGCAATCTGGAATATGGCGTCGAGCGCCATCGGCTTTCCCGTTGCAGGATCAGCGAGACCGGATGCAGCACAAGCCAGCACCGCCTCCGCATTGCCGACCATCGCCACCGCGCCGGCCACCGGCTGCTCGGCCAGCGCCTTATCCAGAGTTTTCTGCAGATCCAGCGGCGGCATGGCCTTGCTCACAACCGCTCGGCGTGCCAGCGCAGATGATCGGCCATGAAAGTCGAGATGAAATAATAGCTGTGGTCATAACCTTCGCGCATATTCAACGTGAGCGGGATTCCGGCTTTTTCGCAGGCTTCTGCCAGCAGCTGCGGTTTCAGCTGTTCTTCGAGAAACTGGTCGCTGGTTCCCTGATCGACCAGGATGTCGGCAACGCGCGCGCCGTCCCCGATCAGCGCGCAGGCATCGTAGGAACGCCATGCCGCCCGGTCGCTGCCGAGATAAGCGCCCAGCGCCTTTTCGCCCCAGGGGCACTGCAAAGGCGCGACGACCGGGGAGAAAGCGGAAACCGACTTGAACCGGTCGGGATTGCGCAGCGCGATGGTCAGCGCGCCATGGCCGCCCATGCTGTGGCCGAATAGGCCCTGCCGGTTCATATCGACCGAAAATTCGCGGGCGACCAGTTCGGGAAGTTCCTGCTCGATATAGGTCCGCATCCGGAAATGCTGCGACCACGGCTGTTCGGTGGCGTCGAGATAGAAGCCGGCGCCCTGCCCCATGTCATAGGCTTCATCATCGGGCACAGCTTCGCCGCGCGGCGAGGTGTCGGGCGCGACGATGATCAGACCCAGTTCGCTTGCGGCGCGGCGATATTCGCCTTTCTCCATGACATTGGCATGGGTGCAGGTCAGGCCGGAGAGATACCAGAGGACCGGCAGTTTCGCGCCTTCTTCATGGTCCGGAACATAGACCGCGAAGGTCATGTCGGTGCCGGTCTCGCGCGACGCGTGGGCATAGACGCCCTGCGTTCCGCCATGGCTTTTGTTGGTGGAGACGGTCTCCATCAGAAGACCACGACGCTGCGGATGCTTTCGCCGGCGTGCATCAGGTCGAAGCCCTTGTTGATCTCTTCCAGCGTCAGCGTGTGGGTGATCATCGGGTCGATCTCGATCTTGCCATTGACATACCAGTCGACGATCTTCGGCACATCGGTGCGGCCGCGCGCGCCGCCAAAGGCGGTGCCCTTCCAGACGCGGCCGGTGACCAGCTGGAACGGGCGGGTCGATATTTCCTTGCCGGCCTCAGCGACGCCGATGATGATGCTTTCGCCCCAGCCGCGGTGGCAGGATTCGAGCGCCTGGCGCATCACGTCGGTGTTGCCGGTGCAGTCGAACGTATAGTCGGCGCCGCCATCGGTCAGCTTGACCAGATGCTCGACAATGTCACCCTCGATCTTGTTGGGATTGACGAAGTGGGTCATGCCGAATCTTTTGCCCCATTCTTCCCGGTCGTCGTTGATGTCGACGCCGATGATCTTGTCGGCGCCGACCATCCGCGCGCCCTGCAGCACGTTGAGGCCAATGCCGCCGAGGCCGAAGACGATGACATTGGCGCCGGGTTCGACCTTGGCGGTGTTGACCACCGCACCGACGCCGGTGGTGACGCCGCAGCCGATATAGCAGCTGGTGTTGAACGGCGCGTCGGTGCGGATCTTGGCGACCGCGATCTCCGGCAGGACGATGAAATTGGAGAAGGTCGAGCAGCCCATATAATGGTAGATGGTCTCGCCCTTGTAGGACATGCGGCTGGTCCCGTCGGGCATCAGGCCCTGCCCCTGGGTCGAGCGGATCGCGGTGCACAGATTGGTCTTCCCGGACAGGCAGCTTTTGCACTGGCGACATTCCGGCGTGTAGAGCGGGATGACATGATCGTCGGGAGCGACCGAGGTGACGCCGGCGCCGACTTCGCGGACGATACCGGCGCCTTCATGGCCGAGCACGCTGGGGAACTTGCCCTCGCTGTCGAGACCGTCGAGCGTGTAAGCGTCGGTATGACAGATGCCGGTCGCCATAAGCTCGATCAGCACTTCGCCTTCCTTTGGACCTTCCAGATCCAGTTCGACAATCTCGAGCGGCTTCTTGGCTTCAAATGCTACGGCGGCGCGGGTCTTCATAATGCTGTTTTCCTTTTGTCGATCAACGGATCCTGTGCCCATGGTATAGGGACGGCTACTCTCAAGATAAACGGCTTAATTGCGTGCAAATTCAATTTGGGCTTCGCAGCGAATGGCCTCGGTAAAATCCGCAGGCGCCTGCAATATCCGCACCCCAACCCCAAAAATGTCTAGCCAGACCAGTGCTTACATCGCATGTAACCCAGACTTTTTTGCGTTGAGAGAATGAAAATGCCGACAGACCAGCAGATATTGACCTTGTCGTGCCCCGACCAACCGGGGCTCGTCGCCAGCGTGGCCAGAATATTGGCCGATAACGGCGGCAATATTGTCGATTCACAGCAGTTCAACGACAGCGAAACCGGCTATTTTTTCATGCGCGTGGTGTTTGAGCTGGCCGAGAGTGGTAAGACCGGCCCGGTCAGCGATGCGCTCGGCATTTTTGCCGCAGAAAAGCAGATGCGATGGAAATTGCGGCGAAGCGATGAGCGGCCGAAAGTGATGATCATGGTTTCCAAATTCGATCATTGCCTGAGCGATCTGCTCTATCGCCACCGGATCGGCGAGCTGCCGATGGATGTGGTCGGCATCATCTGCAACCATCCGCGCAAAGCGGTCGAAACCACGTTTATCGGCGATGTTCCGTTCCACTATCTGCCGATTACAAGGGACAGCAAGCCGCAGCAGGAAGCGCAGGTGAAGCAGCTGGTCACCGAAAGCGGCGCGGATCTCGTCGTGCTCGCGCGTTATATGCAAATCCTGTCGGATGATCTGGCCCAGTTTCTGGCTGGCCGCTGCATCAACATTCATCACAGCTTTCTGCCTGGCTTCAAGGGCGCCAAGCCTTATCACCAGGCGCATGCGCGCGGCGTCAAGATGATCGGCGCGACGGCGCATTATGTAACCGCTGATCTCGACGAGGGCCCGATCATTCATCAGGACGTGGAAGCGATCAGTCACACCGATACACCCGAAGCCCTGATCAGCAAGGGACGCCATATCGAGCGCCGGGTGCTGGCGCAGGCGGTGCATTATCATCTGGCGGACCGGGTTTTTCTGAACGGCCACAAGACGATTGTTTTCAAGGACTGACTGTTATGGCGGTGGCACTCCAGGTTCAGGTTGGCGAGTAGATCATCCGAGCGGTGCGAATTTAGAGGATGAATGGATGCAGGATTATAGTGACATACGAGAGGAAGTTGCCAAGCTCTGCCAGAAATTTCCCGGCGAATATTGGCGCGCTCGCGACAAGGCCCGCGAATATCCGAGCGACTTTGTCGCCGCCCTTGGCGAAGCCGGCTATCTCGCGGCGCTGATCCCCGAAGAATTTGGCGGTGCCGGGCTGCCGATCTCGGCGGCAGCGGCAATCCTCGAGGAGATCCAGGCACAGGGCTGCAATGGCGGTGCGGTGCATGCGCAAATGTATATCATGGGCACGATGCTGCGCCACGGATCGGACGAGCAGAAGCACCAGTATCTGCCGAAGATCGCTACCGGCGAGTTGCGCCTGCAAGCCTTCGGCGTGACCGAGCCGACCAGCGGCACCGACACGCTGGCGCTGAAGACCGTGGCCAGGCGCGATGGCGATGATTATGTCATCAACGGGCAGAAATTGTGGACCAGCCGCGCCGAGCACAGCGACCTGATGCTGCTGCTCGCCCGCACCACGCCGCGCGACGAGGTGGCCAAGCGCACCGATGGCCTGTCGGTTTTTCTGGTCGACATGAATGCCGCGCTCGGCAACGGCCTGACCATCCGTCCGATCGAGACGATGATGAACCACAGCACCACCGAATTGTTCTTCGACAATATGCGGGTGCCGGCGGCCAATCTGATCGGCGAGGAAGGCAATGGCTTTCGCTATATTCTGTCCGGCATGAACGCCGAACGGCTGCTGATCGCGGCGGAATGTATCGGCGATGCCAAATGGTTTATCGAAAAGGCCACCGCTTATGCCAGGGAGCGGGTGCTGTTCGGACGGCCGATCGGCCAGAACCAGGGCGTGCAATTTCCGATCGCCCGCGCCTATGCGCAGATGCGTGCCGCCGAATTGCTGGTCCACGAGGGGCTGCGCAAATATGAGGCGGGAGAGAATTGCGGCGAGGAAGCCAATATGGCGAAAATGCTCGCCGCCGACGCCAGCTGGGCGGCGGGCGAGGCCTGCGTCCAGACCCACGGCGGCTTCGGCTTTGCCGCCGAATATGATGTCGAGCGCAAGTTCCGCGAGACAAGGCTCTATCAGGTCGCCCCGATCAGCACCAATATGATCCTGTCCTATGTCGCCGAACATGTATTGGGTCTGCCAAGGAGCTATTGATGAGCGACTGGGCGGACTGGATCGGCAGAAGCGAGACGCGCAGCGATGTGATCACGCCGGGCCTGCTGGACCGCTTCTGCGCCACGCTTGACCAGCCGGTGACCGGCGAGATTCCGCAAGGACTGCACTGGTGCCTGTGCCTGCCCGATGCGCCGACGGCGGAGCTGGGCACCGACGGCCATCCCAAAAAGGGCGGCTTTCTGCCACCGATTCCGTTGCCCCGCCGGATGTGGGCATCGAGCAGCGTCTCTTTTGATGCGCCGCTGCGGATGGGCGACGAAATCACCCGCATTTCCACGATTGCCTCGATCGAGGAAAAATCCGGAAAGTCCGGCGATCTGGTGTTTGTCGCCATCGACCATGAGACGTACGCCGGGGATCGGATCGCCGTGCGCGAGCGGCAGAATATTGTCTATCGGGAACCCGCTTCCGCTCCTGCCAAACCAGTGGCCAGCGGCGCCACCGACCCGAGCAAGTGGGACTGGCAGCAGACCATCCTGCCGTCCGAGACATTGCTGTTCCGCTACTCGGCGCTGACCTTCAACAGCCACCGGATTCACTATGACCGGCTCTATGCAGTGGAGGAAGAAGGCTATGCCGGGCCGGTCGTCCAGGGGCCGCTGGTGGCAACCATGTTGCTGGAGCTGGCGGCGGCAAAACTGGGGGCCAACAAGCTGTCGCGCTTTTCCTTCCGGGGCCAGTACCCGGCCATTGTCAGTCAGGCGATAGATCTGGTCGGCAGGCAGCAGGGCGAAAATCTCATCCTCGCCGTGCTCGGCGATGATGGCAGGGAAATCATGACTGCACTGGGTGCGATCTAGGTGATGCGAGTCCCTCCGTTCATGCTGGATCTGTCGAATCATGACGGCGCGCACCCGTCCTTCCACAGGCTCAGGACGAACGGGAGAGTGGCGTCCGACGGAAAATTACCACGTCCGCGCAAATAGAAAAGCCCGGAAGCTGCGATCACGCGGCCACCGGGCTTTCCCTGTTCAGAGGGACCTAGAAACGGTCGGCGTTCATCACCTTGGTCCAGGCTGCCGCAAAATCTTCGACAAACTTCTGGTCTGCATCATCAGATGCATAGACTTCGGAGACAGCGCGCAATTCGGAATTCGATCCGAAGATCAGATCGACCGGGGTTGCGGTCCACACCAGCTTGCCGGTGCTGCGATCATGGCCTTCGTACAATCCCGGGTTCGTGTCCGACTTCTTCCACTGCGTCTTCATGTCGAGCAGATTGACGAAAAAGTCATTGCTCAGCTGCCCCGGCTTGGCGGTGAACACGCCATTGGCCGACTTGCCCGCATTCGCGTTCAGGCTGCGCAGCCCGCCAACCAGCACCGTCATTTCCGGTACCGTCAGATTGAGCATGTCTGCCTTGTCGACCAGCGCCGCCGCTGGCGCCAGATCGGCACCGGAGGCATAATAGTTGCGGAAGCCGTCCGCCTTGGGCTCGAGATAGGCGAAGGACGCCGCGTCGGTCTGCTCCTGCGTGGCATCAACCCGGCCGGGCGTGAACGGCAGGCTGACCCTGTGGCCCGCCTTCGACGCTGCCTGCTCGATCGCTGCGTTGCCGCCGAGCACGATCAGGTCGGCGAGCGAGACCTTCTTGCCGCTAGTGGCACTGTTGTTGAAATCCTTCTGGATCGCTTCCAGCTTGCCCAGCACCCTGGTCAGCTCCGCCTTGTCATTGACCGACCAGTCGCGCTGCGGTGCCAGCCGCAGCCGGGCGCCATTGGCCCCGCCACGCATATCCGAACTGCGGTAGGTCGAGGCCGAGGCCCATGCCGTCCTTACCAGTGCCGGCGTGGTCAGGACCGATGCCAGAATTTTCGACTTGAGCTGAGACACGTCGGCGTCGCCGATCATCGCATAGTCGGCGGCGGGAAGCGGGTCCTGCCAGAGGAAGTTCTCGCTCGGCACATCCTTGCCGAGATAACGCCCGGACGGACCGAGATCGCGATGCGTCAGCTTGAACCATGCACGCGCGAAGGCGGCCGCGAATTCATCGGGATTTTTATGCCAGCGCTCGGCGATCGTGCGAAAACCGGGGTCTTCCTTGATCGCGATATCGGTGGTGAACATGATCGGCGCGTGTGTCTTGCCCGGGATATGCGCGTCGGGAACCAGACTGGCCGCGTTCGGGTCGGACGGAATCCACTGGGTCGCGCCAGCCGGGCTCTTGGTCTTGACCCATTCGAAACCGAACAGATTGTCGAGATATTGCGATGTGAAGGCGATGGGATTGGCCGACCAGGCACCTTCCAGGCCGCTGGTGATCGTATCCTCGGCATTGCCCTTCCCGCACTTGTTCGCCCAGCCCATGCCCTGGGCCTCGACGCCCGCAGCCGACGGTTCCGCGCCCATGCATTCCTCGGGCTTGTGCGCGCCATGCGCCTTGCCGAACGTATGCCCGCCAGCGATCAGGGCCAGCGTTTCCTCGTCGTTCATCGCCATATTGCCGAAGGCGCGGCGAATATCGGCTGCAGCCGATATCGGGTCATGATTGCCGTTCGGACCTTCCGGATTGACGTAGATCAGACCCATTTGCGTCGCGGCGAGCGGACCTTTCAGATTCCCCTTGCCGTCGCGCCGGTTGTCCGCCAGCATTTTTGCTTCCGGTCCCCAGAACACCAGATCCGGCTGCCAGGCATCGACACGGCCACCGGCAAAGCCAATGGTCTTGAAACCCATATCCTCAAGCGAGACATTGCCGGTCAGCACCATCAGGTCGCCCCAGGACAGCTTGCGACCATATTTCTGCTTGATCGGCCAGACCAGCCGGCGCGCCTTGTCGAGGCTGACATTGTCGGGCCAGCTGTTGAGTGGTTCGAACCGCTGTTCCCCGCCGTCGGAGCCCCCGCGCCCGTCACCGACGCGATAGGTGCCGGCGCTGTGCCAGGCCATGCGGATGAAGAAGGGACCATAATGGCCATAATCGGCTGGCCACCAGTCCTGCGAAGTGGTCAGGACCTTGCGGATATCCTCCTTGACCGCATCAAGATCGAGCGTCGCAAATTCGGCGGCATAGTCGTAGTCGGCCCCATAGGGGTTCGACTGCGCCTCGTGCTGGCGCAGCGCTGCCAGATCAAGACTTTGCGGCCACCAGTCCTTGTTGGCCATGGCGCCGGGCGGATCCTGGACAACTGTTTTTTGGGCATGCGCCGGACTCGCCATTGCCAACGGAGTCATAGACGCGGCAAGTAAGGCGAAAAGTGAAACCTGCGATTTGAACATTTTTCTCTCCTTGAGATTTATCGAAATATGATCTCATCTTAACTTCTCCCGAATAAATCCCGAAACCAGTAAACTTCCTGAGTGTTATTGAAGCGTTCGATTATCGATTCAGCGATTGGCTGGAAGATGGGAACAGCGTTTCAAGGATAGATTGGGTGGCCGCCAAAAAAAGGGGCGCCGAGATACCGACGCCCCATTGCTGTGCTGCAGAGGACTGCAAAAAAAGAAGCCCGGCGGCCGGGTCGCAGAAACCGCCGGACTTCTCCTGTATACCCAAAGGGTTGGGTGCGGCACCGGATTCGTATCGAGTGAAATGCTTGATGTGATCGATACCGCAGGGCCTTGTTAACCCTTCAATGGCTTACCCACTGTGATTTTCATCACGGTCGGTCGATAATTTTCAGCAGATGGCACCGGCCGCTATCGGCGCTGCAGGACCGGTCCTGACCGATCCTGGAGGCAATCTGCGGGCGGCGATCCTCCGCGCGCCCTTGTCCAACCAAACGCCTTGTCCAACGAAAAACGGGAGCTTACCCGAAGATAAGCTCCCGCTGCGCCTCTGTTGGGGCTGCCTTTCTCTGGCGAGTCCGGCGGCCGCTTGTTCGGCGTCCGGCTTCCGGGAAAGTTGCGTTGATGGTTGGTGGTTTTCCGCGTGTCGGCTTGCGCCTGTCCGCTTCGGTTTCCAACCCGCATCTGGTCCGGTTGCCTGATGATCTTCGTCCGTCTGATCCGTTCGGGCTTGCGCCTTCCCTTCTCGGGCTTTCTCCGATCATCGATCCAGAGATCAATTTCCTTTTCTTGCGAAAAACAAACCGGTCGTCTCGATCATCTTCGGGGTTTCGGGCTGTCCTGCGGGTCATCGCTGACTGGTCGCTGGTTCGTCCGATTGCCTTCCGATGACTGATATATGACTCCAGTTGCCGAGTCGGTCCTAGTGGAAAAGCGCAAGTTATCCACAGGTCACCCACTTAGCGGTGGAAAACTGCTGCTGATATGGTGGATAAGATCAGAATTGCGGAAAAGATCGGGGTTTTCCCCGGGGTGTCCGCTGGTCCGGCCCTTCGTTGTGGGAGGGGGTGTTGAAGAACCGGACCTTTGGACCAATCCCGGCGCCATATTTGGGAGGAGGATGCGGCAGCCGGGATTGTAATCGTTTGCCTTAGACCTGTACCGTCGACAGCAGAATGATGCTGCTAACGGAAAGGGCGGCGACAATATTGAACAGCGTTCTCATGGATTTTTCTCCTTGTTTCAACGCCAGTCAAACATCTCTTTTCCTGCGTAACTTACACGGGCCAGATGGTCGCAAAAGTTGCGGTTTTCAATTGAGAACGGAGATTTATGTGTTGCGCGTTTTGCAACTGGGGCTGCTATATTGCCGGAAGGATTTTGGGGTAAGGACAGTGTTGAATCCACCGATGAAGGAGGTGATGACTGCGAACGAGCGTCAGCCAAAACCACACCGGATCACCGCATCCTTTTGCCGTCGCTATTTATTTGCGTTCGGTAAATTCCAGCACACCCCTGGATTGCTCACCGGAGATTTCCGTCAAGGTCAGCGAGAAAGGGTCGCCCTCGTCGGTCTTGCCGGACAGGCTGGTGCCGTCGCGGGATATTTCAAAATCCTTGCCGGACAATTGCTTCGCATACCAGTCGGCCAGCTTGTCGGCACTGGCGGGTGACTTGAAGCCGATTTTCACATTGCCGCCCTCGCCTTTTTCATCTTCGATATTGAAACCGGTGATCTGGCTGCCGGGGTAAAGGTCGACATTGTTCATGTCGAAATCGTCACTGTCGAGCGTGATCGACGGCAGATCCACGTCCATCGAGAAGCCGTCCGCCTTGATTGAGAATTTATTGTCTTCCTCGTCTCCGCCGATTCTGACTTTTTCGGCGTCGGGCTTGCTGTCATCGCTGATGTCGATGGAGATTTTGGAGCCGTCGGCGGATTCGTCCTCCTGCTTGCTGCAGGCGGACAGGGCCAGCGGCAGCGTGGCGAGCAGGATCAGATATTTGGCGGTCATGTGACAATCTCCAAGCTGTATTATTATATTAATACAGCTTGGAGATCAGACCGTCAAGCGGCAAAGGCGATCAGGGTTCGATCGATGCGTTCGGATTGGCGGCATTGACGATACCCCCATCGACCGGAATCGTGGTGCCGACAATATAGTCGCCGGCCGAACTGGCCAGGAACACGGCAGCCGAGGCCATGTCCTCGGGACGGCCAATGCGCTTGGCGGGTATGCCCTTTTCCACCGCATCCTCATGGTCGCGGGCAGCCTTGTTCATCGACGAGGCAAAGGCACCGGGGGCGATGCCGGTCATGATGATATCTTCCTGGACCAGCTTGGACGCCATCTTGCGGGTCAGGTGGATCACCGCGGCCTTCGACGCCTGATAGCTGTAGGTTTCCCAGGGGTTGACTTTCATGCCGTCGATCGAGGCGATGTTGATGACCTTGGCCGGCCGTTCGAAGCTGGCAGCCGCCTTCAGTTGCGGGTGCAGCGCCTGGGTCAGGAAGAACAGGCCCTTGACATTGGTGTCCATCACCTTGTCCCAGCCTGTTTCGGGGAAGGAAAGATATTCCTCGCCCCAGGCGACACCGGCGTTGTTGACCAGGATGTCGAGCTTCTCCTCGCGCGAGGCTATTTCGGCTGCCAGCGCCTTGCAGCCTTCATAGGTCGAGATATCGCCCTGGATATAAATGCATTTGTCGCCGAATTCAGCGGCAGCGGCTTCGCCCTGGTCCGCCTTGCGGCCTGAGATATAGACTTTCGCTCCCTGGTTCAGAAAGCCTTCGGTGATCATTGCGCCGATACCGCGCTGGCCGCCGGTTACCAGGGCAACGCGACCCTCGAGCGAGAAAAGCTTGTTAAAATCCATCAATAATTCCTTTAATAGCCGTGCATTTCGGCGACGAGATTGGTGTGATAGTTCACATCACCCATGAATTCCTGCAGCGCGCGGTCACGCTTCATATAGAGGCCGATATCATATTCGTCGGTCATGCCGACGCCGCCGTGCATTTGCACGCCTTCCTTGACCGAGAGTGCGGTCGCCTTGCCCGCCTTGGCCTTGGCGACGGAGACCATCAGTTCGGCCTTGGACGAGCCTTCGTCGAGCATCTGCTGGGCCTTGAGCACGGTGGCCCGGGCGATTTCCATCTCGCTGTAGAGATGCGCGATGCGGTGCTGCAGCGCCTGGAAGGAGCCGATCAGCGCGCCGAACTGCTTGCGGCCCTTGATATAGTCGACGGTGATATCCATCGCGCCGGCCCCCACGCCGAGCGTTTCGGCAGCGGCGCCGGAGCGGCCGGCATTGAGCAGGCGCCGGAGCACCACATCGCCCTCGTCGACCTCGCCGATCACCGCGTCGGCATCGACCAGCACGCCGTCAAATTCAAGATGCGCGGCCATCGCGCTGTCGACCAGCCGAACGCTGTTCTTCGACAGGCCCTGGGCGTTCGCATCGACGGCGAAGAGGGTCAGGCCCTTGTCATCGCCGGCGCTGCCGCTGGTCCGGGCCGCAACGATCAGCGTGTCCGCCGAACCGCCCTGCACCACGAACTGCTTCTTGCCATCAAGCTTGAAACCATTGCCTTCGCGGGTGGCGGCCATGCCGATCTGGTCCGGACGGTGCTTCGGTCCTTCATCGACCGCCAGCGCCAGCACCGTGTCGCCGGAGAGGATGCCAGGAAAATATTTGTCGCGCAGCGCCTTGCCGCCGGCGTTGAGCGCCTCGACGCCGACAACCGAGGTGGTCAGGAAAGGCGACGGCGTCAGATTGCGGCCAATCTGCTCGAGCACGACTCCGGCCTCCACATGACCCATGCCAAGACCGCCCTCGTCCTCGCCGATCAGGATGCCGGTGAAGCCCATTTCCGCAAACTGTTTCCACAGCGCATGCGAGAAACCGTCCTTGCAATTTTTGTCGCGAAATTCGCGCAGATGCGAAACCGGGGCCTCGCCCTTCATGAATTCGGCGGCGCTGTCGTGCAGCATTTGTTGGTCTTCGTTCAAATAAAGCGGCATATCTTGGTCCTTAAATCAATCGGTGCATCGCGCGCGCAGCACCATTCGCTATATTGGGCTCGAGTGGTGATCCGGTCAGGCGCCCGGCAGATGCAGGATCTGCTTGGACACGACGTTGAGCATCACCTCGCTGGTGCCGCCCTCGATGCTGTTCGCCTTGGTGCGCAGCCAGCTGCGCGCGGTCAGGCCGCCATTGCTGGCCTCGCTTTCCCATTCCAGCACTTCGCTGCCGCCAGCCGCCATGATCAGCTCGTGGCGGCGCTTGTTGATCTCGGTGCCGGCATATTTCATCATGTTCGGCTGCGCCGGGTGGCAGAGACCGGCCTTGAACGTGTCGCCGAACCGTTCCGCCATGGCGCGGAAGGCGAGCACGTCGATGTCCATCTCGGCCATTTGCGCGCGCAGCATCGGATCATCGAGACGGCCCATTTCGTCGCGGCCATATTGGTCGGCGAATTTCGCGCCGAGCGACGTCGAACCTTCGGAGCCGCCGCCGGAAATCATGCTGCGTTCGTGGCCGAGCAGATATTTCGCCACGTCCCAGCCCTTGTTGACTTCATAGACCACCGAGGACACGCCCTCGCCATATTCCTTGGGCACTTTCACATCGTCGAAGAAGGTCTCGCAGAAGGCGGACTGGCCGGAGATCAGCACGATCGGCTTGGTCGTGACGCCCTCGCTGGCCATGTCGAACAGCATGAAGGTGATGCCCTTGTGCTTTTCATTCTTGTCGGTGCGGGTCAGGCAGAATATCCAGTCCGCCTTGTCGGCATAGCTGGTCCAGATTTTCTGGCCGTTGACGACGAAATGGTCGCCCTGATCGACGGCGCTGGTTTGCAGCGAGGCGAGATCGGATCCCGATCCGGGCTCGGAATAGCCCTGGCACCAGCGGATTTCACCGCGCGCGATCGGCGGCAGGAAATGTTTCTTCTGCGCTTCGGTGCCGAAATGCAGCAGCGCGGGGCCGAGCATCCAGATGCCAAAGCTAGACAAAGGCGAGCGGCACTTGAGCCGGGCCATTTCCTGGCCTAGAATTTTGGTTTCCGCCCGCGACAGTCCGCCGCCGCCATATTCCTTTGGCCAGTCGGGCACGGTCCAGCCCTTGGCCGCCATGACATCCAGCCATTCCTTCTGGCCGGGCTTGAAGGTCGGGTTGCGTCCGCCCCAGACGGCGTCGCTTTCATCAACCATCGGCTGCCGCATCTCCGGCGGGCAATTGGCTTCCAGCCAGGCCGCGGTTTCCGCGCGGAAGGTTTCCAGGTCAGACATCATGGCGTTCCTTTAATTGATCGGTTAACTGCTGCTTATCATAGCATAAGGCACGGGTTCAATCATTCCTGCAAGCGAAACGGGATAAAAATTCTCTGCCCTTTTTGGAGGTTACGGATTCCGTAGCGTCTGTCGATCGCGCGGCTGGAATCATTTGACGGCTAAAAGCGCAGCGGCCTATGCAGCAAAGAAAAAGACCGGCTTCGGGAGCAAGAATGGATGCAATTTAACGGCAAAAATGCTGGACTAACCGGCGCTCAACATGGCGTGTTCGGAACCGCGCCAGCCACACCCGGTGCAATGGTCTCTCGGACTAGCCGATGACAATCTCGACCGATCGGGTTCCGCTGCATATCAAGCTGTTTCATGGCATCGGCTCGATCGCTTATGGCGTGAAGGACAACGGCTTTTCGACCTTTCTGCTGCTCTTCTACAATCAGGTCATCGGCCTCGATGCCAGACTGGTGTCGCTGGCGCTGATGCTGGCTTTGTTCGTCGATGCCTTTGCCGACCCGATCATCGGGCATCTCAGCGACCGGACCTATACAAAATGGGGCAAGCGCCTGCCCTGGCTCTATATCGCGCCGATCCCGCTGGGCCTTGCCTGGATCCTGCTGTGGGCGGCCCCGGCGAGTCTGGGCGGCTGGATCTTCGCCTATCTGCTGGTGATCGCGATCATGGTGCGGGTGCTGGTGTCCTGCTGCGAGGTGCCCTCTGCCTCGCTGATCCCGGAACTGACCCGCGATTATGACGAGCGCACCGTGATCATGCGCTATCGCTATCTGTTCGGCTGGGCCGGCGGGCTGGCGATGCTGTTTCTCGGTTATATCGTATTTCTGGTCCCCGATGCAGATCATGCGGTCGGGCTGCTGAACGAAAATGGCTACTGGAACTACGGACTGGTCGGCGGCGCGGTGATCGCAATCGCAACGCTGGTGTCGGCGCGCGGACAGCACAAGCGCGTGGCGCACTGGCCGGACAAGCGACCAAAAAAGACCAGCGTCAGGGAGAGTTTCGCGGAAATTCGGGAAGCGCTGTCCCACAGGGCGGCAGTGATCCTGTTCGCAGCCGGTGCCATTGCCTATATCAACCAGGGTGTTACCTTCACCATCTCCAACTATCTCTATCTCTATGTATGGGAATTTTCCCAGACCGCCTTTTTCTATTATCCGATCCTGCTGTTCGCCAGCGTCGTCGGCTCCTTCTTTCTGGTGTCACCGCTGACCAAGGCCTTTGGCAAGCGACCGGTGGCGATTGTCGGTGGCCTGGTCGGGATGATTTTCTGGGTCATACCGTTCGCCCTCAATCTCTCCGGAGCCTGGCCCGCAGTCGGCGGAACAGCATCGACCACATTGGTCTTCGGCTTTACATTTCTGGCCACCACTGGCAGCGTGGTGACAATGATCACCGCGCAGTCGATGGTCACGGATATTGTCGAGGCCTCCGAACTCGAGACCGGCAGGCGCACGGAAGGGGTTTTCTCGGCGGGCTGGTTTTTCGTGCAGAAATGCGGAACCGGTTTGGGAATATTTGCGGCCGGCCTGATCGTGAGTCTGTCGGGACTGCCGGACAAGGCGCAGCCCGGCGAAGTCGCGCTGTCGGTTATCGAGAATCTGATGCTTTTCTATGCAGTGATGATCTTCATTCTGGCGATCAGCGGCGCCTGGATTTTCTCTCGCTTTCCCATCAACCGGGCGGATCATGATGCGCGCGTGGCTGCTCTCGCAGCGGCCAAGGCAGCCGTCCACACAACTGATAGGTGATAAATCGGGCGGCATGCAGTTTGGCGGTGGAAAAGCGGCTGGGCCTCTGTTAAGTTAATTGCATAGTTAAAAACGAAAAGGACTGGGAATGGATTTCGATCTTACCGAAAAGCAGGAATATTGGCGCAACCGGGTACGCGAGCATATCGAGAATCATCTGCGCCCCCGCGTCGCGGATTTCCACAAGGAGGAATCCACCGGCGAGCGCTGGAAGGTTCTCCAGGTGGTCGAGGAAGAAAAGAAAAAGGCCAAGGAAGCGGGTATCTGGAACCTGTTCATGCCGCCGTCCAACCCCAACCTGCCGCATATCGATGATACGTTCGAATTTGAAGGCCCTGGCCTCACCAATCTGGAATATGCGCTGTGCGCCGAGGAAATGGGCCGCGTCGGCTTTTCCTCCGAAGTGTTCAACTGCTCCGCGCCGGATACCGGCAATATGGAAGTCTTCCATCGCTACGGCACGCTGGAGCAGAAAGAGCAATATCTGCGCCCGCTGATGAACGGCGAAATCCGTTCCGCCTTCCTTATGACCGAACCGGCGGTTGCCTCGTCTGACGCGACCAATATCGAGACCGCGATCGTCCGCGATGGTGACGAATATGTCATCAACGGCCGCAAATGGTGGTCCTCCGGTCTCGGCGACCCGCGCTGCAAGATCGCCATCGTGATGGGCAAGACCAGCTTCGAGGGCAGCCGCTATACGCAGCAGTCGCAGATCCTGATGCCGACCGACGCGCCCGGCGTGAATGTCATCCGGCACCTGCCGGTGTTCGGCTATGACGATGCACCCCACGGCCATATGGAAGTCGAAATGAAGGACGTGCGCGTTCCCGCTTCGAACATCATTCTTGGCGAAGGGCGCGGCTTTGAAATCGCTCAGGGTCGCCTCGGACCCGGCCGCATCCATCACTGCATGCGCACCATCGGTGTCGCCGAAGAAGCGCTGGAGAAAATGGTCAAGCGGCTGCAGTCGCGGATCGCGTTCGGCAAGCGCATCTCCGAGCACAGTGTCTGGGACGAACGCGTTGCCCGCGCCCGGATCGACATCGACATGAGCCGCCTGCTCTGCCTGAAGGCAGCCGACATGATGGACAAGGTCGGCAACAAATATGCCAAGGCCGAAATCGCCATGATCAAGGTCCAGGCTCCGACGATGGCGCTGAAGATCATCGACGACGCAATCCAGGCGCATGGCGGCGGCGGTGTCAGCAACGACTTCGGTCTTGCCAATGCCTATGCCCATCAGCGGACGCTGCGGCTCGCCGACGGCCCGGACGAGGTCCACAACCGCACGATCGCCAAGATGGAATATGGCAAATATGCCGAGACCGCCGATGGCAGCAAGATGAACGAAGATTTCTCGTCAGGAGATCTCGCCGTTACCCGCTAGGAGCAGAACATGAAGGCAGCAGTATTGGTCGAAACGGGCAAGCCGCTCGTTATCGAGGATGTCGTCATCTCCAAGCCGGGACCGCATGAAGTGCTGATCCGGACGGCGGCATGCGGGCTTTGCCATTCGGATCTGCATTTTATCGATGGTGCCTATCCGCATCCCCTGCCCGCCATTCCGGGGCACGAGGCGGCGGGCATCGTCGAGGCGATCGGCAGCGAAGTCCGTACGGTTGCGGTCGGCGATGCCGTGGTTTCCTGTCTGTCGGCCTATTGCGGACATTGCGAATTTTGCGTGTCCGGGCGAATGTCGCTGTGCCTGGGTGCAGATACGCGGCGCGGCGCTGACGAAGCGCCGCGCATCACCCGGCCCGACGGGACAACCGTGGGCCAGATGCTCAACCTCTCGGCCTTCGCCGAGCAGATGCTGATCCACGAACATGCTTGTGTGCGGATCGACCCGGAGATGCCGCTGGACCGCGCCGCCGTAATCGGCTGTGCGGTGACCACCGGTGCCGGGACGATCTTCAACGCGTGCAAGCTGACGCCCGGCGAGACGGTTGCCGTGGTCGGATGTGGCGGAGTCGGCCTGGCGACGATCAATGCCGCGAAAATCGCCGGTGCCGGCCGGATCATTGCCGCCGACCCGATCAAGGAAAAGCGAGACCTCGCGATCAAGCTGGGCGCGACCGATGTGATCGACGCCTCGGCGGACGATGCGGCGGAGCAAATCATCGAACTGACCAAGGGCGGAGTCGATCATGCGGTGGAAGCCGTCGGCCGCCCAGCCTCGGGTGATCTGGCGGTCGGCTCGCTGAAACGCGGCGGCACCGCGACCATTCTTGGCATGATGCCGCTCGATCACAAGGTCGGCCTGAGCGCGATGGACCTGCTTTCCGGCAAGAAATTGCAGGGCGTGCTGATGGGGTCCAACCGGTTCCCGGTCGATATCCCGCGTCTGGTCGACTTTTATCTGCGCGGATTGCTCGATTTGGATAGCATTGTCGCCGAGACGATTCCGCTAGAGCAGATCAACGACGGTTTTGAAAAAATGAAAAAAGGCGATGCGGCCCGGTCCGTGATTGTCTTTAACTAGAGGAAGAGGGACTTCCATGAATCCACAGGACGATATGACCGGCACAATGGCTGTGCCGGAAAAGGACAAGCTCGACGAGGCGGCGCTTCAGAAATGGATGGAAGCCCATGTCGAGGGCTTTGCCGGTCCGCTGACGCTGAGCAAGTTCAAGGGGGGCCAGTCCAATCCCACCTACAAGATCGACACGCCGACAGCCGCTTATGTGCTGCGCAAGAAGCCATTCGGAAAATTGCTGCCTTCGGCCCATGCCGTCGACCGCGAGTTCCGGGTGATCAACGGCCTCTATCCGACCGGTTTTCCGGTCGCCAAGCCTTATGGGCTGTGCGAGGATGACAGCGTCATCGGCACGATGTTCTACGTCATGGGCATGGCCGATGGCCGTACCCTCTGGGACGGCACCCTGCCCGACAGCAATCCGGAGGAACGCCGCGCGATCTATTTCGAAATGATCGATACGCTGGCGCTGCTGCACAGCTATGACCCGAACGAACTGGGGCTGGAGAAGCATGGCAAGCCGGGCAATTATTGCGAGCGCCAGATTTCTCGCTGGACCCAGCAATATCGGCTGTCGGAACTGCAGGAAATTCCGGAGATGGACAAGCTGATCGAATGGCTGACCAGGACCATCCCCGAGCAGAAGAGCTTTGGCATCGTCCATGGCGACTATCGGCTGGACAATATGATTTTCGCGCATGACGAGCCCAGGGTGATCGCAGTGCTCGACTGGGAGCTGTCGACGCTGGGCGATCCGATTGCCGATTTCGCCTATTGGCTGATGGCCTATGAAATGGAACCGGAAGGGCGCAGCGGCCTGAAAGGCGTCGATCTGGCTGCGCTGGGCATCCCGTCGCGCGAGGAAGCAATCGCCCGCTATTGCGAAAAATCCGGTATGGCAGAGCTGCCGCCGATGGACTGGTATCTGGCCTATAATTTGTTCCGCATTGCTGCTATTCTGCAGGGCATTCAGAAGCGGGTCGCCGACGGCACCGCCAACAGCGCTGCGGCGGCCGAAATGTCGGACCGGGTAACACCGCTGGCACAAGCCGGTTGGGAAGCCGCAAAACGCGCAGGAGCGTAATATGGACCTCAAGGACAAAGTCGCAATCATCACTGGTGCCGGTAGCGGGATCGGCCGAGCGGCGGCGCTGCTGTTCGCAGAACATGGCGCCAAGGTTATCGCCAGCGATGTCACCGACGCGGTCGAGGACACCGCGAAAGGGTCCGAGGGCAATATTATCGCGATCAAGGCCGATGCCGGATCGGAAGGCGATGTCGAGATGCTGGTCGATGCGGCGGAGCAGCGCTTTGGCGATCTGCATGTCTTCTTTGCCAATGCCGGGATCGGCGGCGGTTTTGAGGGCATTTTCGACAGCAGCGTCGCCGAATGGCAGGAAGTGCTGCGGGTCAATCTGATCGGGCCGTTTCTGGCCTGCAAATATGCCGGCAAGGTGATTGCCGAGAGCAAACATGGCGGCTCGATCATCTGCACCGCCAGCGTCGCCGGCATAAGGTCCGGCGCCGGCGGGCCAGCCTATTCGGCATCCAAGGCGGGCGTGATCAATCTGGTGAAAGTCGCGTCGCAGCAGTTCGCGACGTCCAATGTCCGCTGCAACGCCATCTGCCCCGGCATCACCGAAACCGGCATGACCCAGTTCATCTACGACAAGGCCCGCGAAAAGGGCAAGGAAGACCGGCTCGGCTATCTGAATCCGTTGCGCCGCGGTGCTTCGCCTATGGAAATGGCGGAAGTGGCGCTGTTTCTGGCCTCCGACCGCTCATCCTATGTCAACGGCCAGGCCATTGCCGTCGACGGCGGCCTGAGCGCATCGCACCCGGTCACCCGTCAGGAATTCGGCCGCACCGCGGTCTAGGATCAGGCGCTAGTTCGCGAAGGCGAGCTCGCCATCCTCCAGTTGCACGAAATCGACGCGGCCATTGCTGGCGCCGCAGAGAAAGCTGCGCTGTGCACTGTTCTCCAGTTCGCCTTCCACACGCCAGCCGGAACCGTCGCGGACAACGGATTCGATTGTCGCGACGCGGGCATCGCGCCCGGCCTGTCGTTCGGCAGCATCGGAACAGGCATTGATGGCCAGTTCCATGTCCCCGCTTCCCCGATCATATCGGCTGTCCTCCCGCGGATCGGAACGCCGGCCCTCATAGCGCGGATTTTCGCTGCGATAGTCCCGGTCATCATAGCGCCGGTCGCGGTCCTTTTTTGACGCCGCGCTGGCGATGGCGGCAATGCCGCCGATGACCAGAATGCCGGCCAGAAGGTCGCCGCCATCAATGCCATCGCGATGTCGGCGGTGACCACGATAGCCGCCATATCCTCCGTATCCGCGATAGTCCCGATAGCCGCGATAATCCCGCCAGCCATTGGCCTTGTCCGTCTCCGCGGACCAGCCCAGCGCTGCCGGATCGATCGGGGTGGTGATGGCAGAGCCGCTGCGCATCGGCGCGGCCATGGCTGGCGAAAAGCCGGTCAAAACCAGCGCGGCGGATGCAGCAATTGCGGAAAATCTGGTCATCTTGGTCATGTCAAATACCCCTATCGAGCGCAGCCATCCTGTAACCGGAGCTGCAATGAGACAGAATATAATTGGCCCAGCCTGTCACCAGGCTGAACCTTTTCGATATCGGCGAACACCGTTCATCGATTAGCGTCGGCTGTAGCGCAGGCCGCTGTAACGCACGTCGCTAACCCGGTTGCCTTCGATATAGCAGGTAAAATTGCCCTTGTCGGAATAACCGGACCGCTGATAGCGGCCGCGGCCCTGATCCACCAGAATCCGGCCCTTGACCCGATAGCCGTAGCGTGTCCGGTCGATGTCGCGAATGTCGGTGACATTGGCCCGGCCATAGTTGGTCGCTCCGCGTTCAGCGGCGCGCACACAACGGTCCACGGCCTGGCGCTGGCCAATCTGGCGATAGCGGTTGCCAAAGCGGCTGTCCGCATAACGGTCATTGCCATAGCGGTCGCCGCGATAATCATCGTCCCGATATCTGCGGTCCTTGTTGCCGGAGCTGGCGATGGCGGCAATCGCGCCGATGATCGCTACGCCGGCAATCACTTCGCCGGCACTCGGTCCGCCCCGGTGCCCGTCCCGGGCCATTGCGGGGGTTGCAGAAACGGCCATTGCAGCGGCAGCAGCGGTTCCGACCAGAGCCTTGTTCAACTTGTTCATGTCCACTTTCCTTTCACACTGCCCGAAACCTTTTCCCGAGCTTGTGAAGCCCTTTTAACGGATTCGGTTTGAGTGAGGGCTGAACTGGGTCGACAGGCATTGTTCAGGTTAATAGCTATTTTTATGAACAATATGTCAGTCAACCGGGCATAGGATGGTTGATCCAGTGTAGCGGGACAAAATTTCCAGAATGAGGGACATGAGGATTTAGAGCGCTGGAAATCGTCTTCTCCGCCTTCGTTGCGAAAAATTTGCGCAATATCAGTGGTGAAAATCTGAAATTTGGTGCCCGCACCGCATACGACCGCTTCCGCCTCATTTAGCGGTCATTGCTTTTCGTGATTATCCAACTTACACTGCCTTTGTCCAACGTCTGACTTCTTTAGGAATATCAATGGTTGTTTGGCTTTTATTTGTGGCTTCTGCCGCATCAGATATTCCCGTCGCGGTCAGGCCCAAGAGTAACCCGGCATATTGGGTTCGAGCCGAAGATCTCCCAAAAATAGATCAAAAGGTTGCCCTCACCACTTTTGACTTGACCGTTGATCGGTCGGGCCAGCCGGCCAGCTGCAGCATTGTTGTTGCTAGTGGCTCGGAGAATCTGGATACAGCGGTTTGCAAGGCTCTCATGAAGAGAGCCCGCTTTAGACCGTCAATCGACGCCAATGGCAATACTACTGCGTCCGTATTCCGAGAGCGCGTTGCATGGCGGCCCGAAGCGGCTGGTGAAAATCGTTGGTTCAAGACGGCTGATATTGTAGTTTCGACGCCCGACTTAGTAGGCCAATTCAAGAAACTTGCGGAAGTTCTCGTCGTAACGGACGCTGACGGGATTGCCCGCAAGTGTTTTACATCAAAGAGCGTAGGGGTGGAAAAACTGGATAAGTTGGCCTGCTCAGTTGCCATCGATCCGAAAATTTCTACGACTGTTGTGATTCAAGGCGAGCCGGTTAGTGCGGTGCGATTACTTCGCTTCGGCTTTGAGGAAGGGGCAGGCTTGCGGGTGCAAATACGGTAATCTTGCTGGTTGCAGGTAAAGTCCGCTTCCCACCCAACTCCAGACGTGAAACCGCCGACCAATCTATTACCAAATAGCTGACTTTGGCCACTTGTTTGATATTATCCGTTCTTTCGTCGGCGTTACCTTCCCACTGACCCGATAGCTCAGATCAATCTTCTGGATATCGAAGCCACTAACCGCAGATTATTTTTCCAGCTCTAGTCCCGTCGCATCCGCCAGAAAGGCGTAGATGTCCGAATATTCCTCGATCAGCTTGTCGGTCGGCTTGCCGCTGCCATGACCGGCCCGCGTCTCGATCCGGATCAGATGCGGCGCATCGCCCGTATCCAGCGCCTGCAGCCGCGCAACATATTTGAAGCTGTGTCCCGGCACCACCCGGTCATCGGTATCGGCGGTGGAGACGATCAGGGCCGGATAATCGACCCCGCCCTTGAGATTATGATAGGGCGAATAGGCGAGCAGGGTTCTGAAATCCTGCTCCTTGTCCGGATAGCCATAATCATCGACCCAGTAGCGTCCGGCGGTAAAGCGGTTGAAGCGGAGCATGTCCATCACCCCGACCGCAGCATGGCCGGCGGTGAACAGGTCGGGTCGCTGGTTCATCACGGCACCGATCAGCAATCCGCCATTGGACCGCCCCTCGATCGCCAGACCGTCTTTCGGGGTGATGCCCTCGCCGATCAGATATTCGCCCGCGGCGATGAAATCATCGAAGACATTCTGCTTGTTCTGCAGCCGGCCGGCATCATGCCATTCCTTGCCATATTCCCCGCCGCCGCGCAGATTGGCCGAGGCAAAGACACCGCCCGCCTTGATCCACGCCATCCAGGCCGGCTTATATTGCGGCAGCACCGAGATGTTGAAACCGCCATAGCCGTAGAGCATAGTCGGTGCGCCTTTCGAGAGATCCTGGCCTTTCATATGCACCAGGAACATCGGGATTTTTGTGCCGTCCTTGCTCTTGTAGAAGCGCTGGGTCACTTCGACCGTGTCGGGGTCGAACGGCAGCGCCGGTTTGGCCCAAATCGTTGGCGCCGCTTCTCCGTCATAGCGAAACACCGTCGTCGGCCGGTTGAAGCTCTGAAACGTGAAAAAGCCCTCGTCGCTCTTCATCGAACCGCTGAGACTGCCCACCTGCCCCGGTCCGGGCAGATCGAGCGTGCCAAGCGCCTTGCCGTCAAGATCGAACACGGAGAGCTGGCTTTTGGCATCGACCAGATAGCTGATCACCAAGCGATCTCCAACGATCATCGCCCCGCCGACAACCGCGTCGCTCTGCGGGACCACCTCGGTGAATTCCGGTTCCGCCGCGCTCACGTCGGTCTTCACCACCCGCATCCGCGGCGCGTCCTTGTTGGTCACAAAATAGAGCGTGTCGCCAACGCCATCGATCAGCCGCCAGTCATTTTCAAACCCGCTGACCAGCTTGCGCGTTTGGAGCTTTGGCGCATCCACCTTGATCAGCGTGATTTCATAGCGCTCGTCGGTGCCGGAGGAAGAGGTGATCACCACCCATTCCTTGTCCGAGGTCAGCTGGGCGGAGTGGTTGAGCGCCGGCTGATCCGGCGTTGCATATACTTTCGTGTCCTTCGCCTGTTCCGAGCCCATGACGTGCAGATAGACCGCATGGTTCGCGTTGAGGGACTGGAACGCCGCGCCCTCTTCCGGCTTCGGAAAGCGGGAATAGAGAAAGCCGATATTGTTCGGCATCCAGGCCAGATCCGTGAACTTGGCCCATTCCACCGTGTCTTCCTTGACCTCGCCCGTTGCCACATCAAGCACCTTCAGCGTGCGCCAGTCGGAACCGCCATCCTGAACCGCATAGGCCAGCAGGCTGCCATCAGCAGAAGGCTTCCAGCCGGCCAGCGCCGTGGCGCCGTCTTTCGACCATGTCGCGGGATCGATCAGCATCCGCTCTTCCCCATCCGCGCCATCGCGGACATAAAGCACGGCCTGATTCTGGCCGCCGCTCTTGCGTTCGTAGAAATATTTTCCGCCCGCTTCATCGGGATTGCCGAGATCGTCAAAATCAAACAATTCCGTCATCGAATCGGCGAGGACTTTGCGGCCCGGCAGTTTTTCCAGATAAGCGTCGGTCACGGCATTCTCAGCCTTCACCCATTCCGCCACTTCGGGATCCTCGCGCACGTCATTTTCGAGCCAGCGATAGGGATCGGCAATATATTCGCCGAACTGCTCCTCGACGACATCTACGGTTCTGGCTTCCGGATAGGTCAGGACATTTTCCTTGTTTACGGACTGCGCCGCGAGTGCAGGCGCAGTGGTGGCCAATCCCATGGCCAGCGTCAAAAGGGTCAGACTGCGCATATTCACTCCGGACAAAAGAAAAGAGACCGCAAGCTTATCGCTCACGGTCTCTCATATCAATTGAAACTGTCTACAGGATGAAAGACTTAGGCGTCTTCGTATTCATCCTGGGCATTCTGGTCCGGACCGCTGTCCTGACCCTTGGCGTCAACGTCGCGGTCAACCAGCTCGATGATCGCCATCGGGGCGGCATCGGAGGCACGGAAACCGGCGCGAATGATGCGGGTATAACCGCCGCTGCGCTCTGCATAGCGATCGGCCAGGACTTCGAACAATTTCTTTTCCTGGGTCTCGTCCATCAGACGCGAATGCGCGATCCGGCGGTTGGACAGGCCACCGCGTTTGCCGAGCGTGATCAGCTTTTCGACAACGGGTCGCAATTCCTTGGCTTTTGGAACAGTGGTCAGGATCTGTTCGTGCTTGATCAGTGCCGCGGCGAGGTTCTTCAGCAGAGCCTGACGGTGAGCACCGGACCGCTGCATACGGCGGCCCTTCATTCTATGACGCATGGTATTTCCTTCGTTCGTTAAAGGGCCGTATGAGGTACCCAGCAGCAGGTTGACTTAAGGGGCAACCCATCACCCGTAGTCCGTTGGTGTTGAGCCTGTCGAACCGGAGGTCAGCGAAGCCGATGAGGCTTCCCGTCCGACAGCGTGGTTCGACAAGCTCACCACTAACGGCAGATCCTTTAGCCGAGCAGCTCTTGTTCGAGCTTCTTGGCCATTTCTTCGATATTTTCAGGCGGCCATCCGGGGATGTCCATGCCGAGACGCAGACCCATGCTGGAGAGCACTTCCTTGATTTCGTTCAGCGACTTGCGACCAAAGTTCGGGGTGCGCAGCATTTCGGCTTCGGTCTTCTGCACGAGATCGCCAATATAGATGATATTGTCGTTCTTGAGGCAGTTGGCGGAGCGGACGCTGAGTTCCAGTTCGTCGACCTTCTTGAGCAGATAGCGGTTGAGCTGGTTGGCGTCGCTTTCTGCCTGGCTCTGCTGGGCGGCCATGCCGATCGGCGAGGAAACCTGTTCCAGCGCTTCTTCGAAATGCACGAACAGCTGCAGCTGGTCCTGCAGGATGCGGGCCGCATAGGCGATGGCATCTTCAGGGGTGACCGTACCGTCGGTTTCGATGGTGAGGTTCAGCTTGTCAAAGTCCAGTTCCTGACCCACGCGGGCATTGTCCACCTTGTAGGAAACCTGACGGACCGGCGAATAGAGCGAGTCGACAGGGATCAGGCCGATCGGCGCATCGGCCGGACGGTTTGCGACAGCCGGTACATAGCCCTTGCCGACATTGACGGTCAGTTCCATGTTCAGCGACGCGCCTTCGTCGAGATGGCAGATCACCAGATCAGGGTTCATGATTTCGATGTCGCCGGATACGGCAATATCGCCAGCCTTGACTTCTCCAGGGCCGGTTGCGGACAGCTGCAGACGCTTGGCATCTTCGCTTTCCATTTTCAGTGCGATCTGCTTGATGTTCAGAACAATGTCTGTCACATCTTCGCGAACGCCTGGCAGCGACGAAAATTCGTGCAGGGCATTTTCGATCTTGATCGAGGTAACTGCCGCGCCCTGAAGCGAGGACAGAAGCACGCGGCGCAGCGCGTTACCCATGGTCAGACCAAAACCGCGCTCCAGAGGCTCGGCGATAAAGGTCGCCTTGCGCTTTGGGTCACCGCCGGGCTTGATGTCGAGGACGTTGGGCTTCTTCAGTTCTTGCCAGTTCTTCATGTTGACAGTCATGGACTTCCCCTAGTGGTTCAAAGAGCGGCTGTGGACGTCGGAACCGCTCTGAATTTTAAAAATGTGGAAACCGGCCAGGCGGCCGTCCCCGAAACTCAAGCGGTTTTAGACGCGGCGCCTTTTCGATGGGCGAACACCGTTATGCGGGATCGGTGTAACGTCACGGATCGAGGTGATCGTGAAACCAACAGCCTGAAGCGCCCGAAGAGCGGATTCACGACCGGAACCGGGACCTTTCACTTCGACTTCCAAAGTCCGCACACCATGGTCAGCCGCTTTCTTGCCCGCGTCTTCCGCTGCAACCTGAGCTGCATAAGGTGTGGATTTACGAGAACCCTTGAAGCCCATCATGCCTGCCGAGGACCAGCTTATCGCATTGCCCTGGGCATCGGTGATGGTGACCATCGTATTGTTAAAAGTGGCGTTGACGTGCGCTACGCCTGCCGAAATATTCTTGCGCGCGCTTTTCTTTATGCGCTGCGGTTCGCGTGCCATGTGATCAATTCCTACCTAATATCTTGAAGATACTTGTCCAAAGACAAGTCTTATTTCTTTTTGCCAGCAATCGCCTTGGGCTTGCCTTTGCGGGTGCGCGCATTGGTATGCGTACGCTGTCCGCGAACGGGAAGGCCTTTACGGTGACGCAGGCCGCGATAGCAGGCCAGATCCATCAGACGCTTGATGTTCATTGCAACTTCACGCCGCAAATCGCCTTCAACCGTATGTTCGGCATCGATGGTTTCGCGAATGTGCAAAACTTCCTGATCCGTCAGATCCTGAACCCGGCGGGCCGGATCAATCTTCAATTTTTCGACAATTTCAGCCGCTCTGGTGCGTCCGATACCGTGAATGTAGGTAAGCGCGATGATTACGCGTTTGTTGGTTGGGATATTTACCCCAGCAATACGTGCCAATATTTTTCTCCATGCTCCACAGGGACCGATTCGCCGGGACCTATCTCATAGCCAAGTCGTTAAAAACATTACTCAAAACGCACAAAACCAGCGCGCACCACGAAGGGTGTTGCCGGTTCAAAACGGTTTCGAATGGCTGTTATTTAGGGAGAGTTGACCAGCGTGTCAAGCGCGGAAGAATGCGGCTTTGCCACAGGACTGCTGCTGCAACCGGCTATACCCGAGGGCGAGAGCCCGTGCAAACCCCCTTTTGCCACCTGATCTCGCTGGCGGGACCTGTGGCTTGCCTTTTGCCCCCTGCCCGCTTGCGTTTGATCGCGGCGCCCTTGCCGTCGGCGTTGCCCGTCAGCGAGTTTCAAAAGCCCGGATTCTTCTGATTTGCCTTGCGGTTGGCAATCATCCCGCGCCATAGTTTCCATCCATTCCGGGGGCCATGATGACCAATAGAAACAAAAACGATCTGTTCGAAATTGCCGGGCATATGGTGGCGCCGGGCCAAATCGGCGATATCGCCATCCCGATCAGCGATCTGTCCGCCGGCATGCAGGCCAATATGGTCGTGCGGGTATTCCACGGCAAGCGCGCCGGACCAACGATTTTTGTCAGTGCGGCAATCCACGGCGATGAAATCATCGGTACCGAGATCATCCGCCGGGTGATGAAGAAGCTCCACCCGAGCCGCATGGCGGGAACCGTGATATTCGTGCCGGTGGTCAATATGTACGGGTTCATCACTCACAGCCGCTATCTGCCCGACCGCCGCGATCTCAACCGGTCCTTTCCGGGAACGGAAAAGGGCTCGCTGGCATCGCAGCTTGCCCATATCTTTTCCACGGAGATTATCGATCATTGTTCCCTCGGCATCGACATCCACAGCGCTGCGCTGCACCGCTATAATCTGCCGCAGATCCGCATCGCTTCGGGCAACCCCATGCTCAAGGATCTGGCCATGGATTTCGGACCGCCGGTGATTATCGAAGCGGATCTCCGCCCCGGCTCGCTGCGCGCGCTGGCCCGGGAGGCGGGGGTCGACATGCTGCTGCTGGAAGCCGGAGAAGCGCTGCGCTTTGACGAATTTTCCGTGCTGACCGGCGTCAACGGTATCCTGCGCGTGCTCAAGAAACTGGAGATGATCGAAACCAAGCGGTGGAGCCAGCGCGGCACGCCGCCAGCCCAGGCGACGCGTACGCTCTGGCTGCGCTCGACCCGGGGCGGCATCTGCCGGCTGGTATCGCCGTCGGGAACCAAGGTCCACGTGGGCGACCCGGTGGCCTATATCAGCGATATTTTCGGCGACGGTGAAGAAGCAATCCTGTCCCCGATCGATGGCATCGTAATCGGCCACAGCAACCTGCCGGTCGTCAATCAGGGGGACGCGCTGCTCCACATCGCCGAGGTCAGCATATTCGATACGGTCAGCGAGCGGCTGGAGCAGATCGAGGATGCGATTACCGGGAATCAGTTGCTCGACGAGGATGAGGTGATCTGAGGACCGGCAGCAGGAAACAGGCCCCTATCCCTTCAGCCTGCCCTGTCCAAACGGTAGCGGCACCGCAAACCGCACTCCAGAGAGCGCAGCGGGTTTTCCGGTTTCTTTGTCCGGTGCCTTGGCCGCCCGACCGTTCAGCCCGGGTCTTTAACCCTTGCCGCGCGTCTTGGTCTTCCCGGGCTTGGCATTTTTCTCGATAAATTCGATAATCAGGCCCGCGACATCCTTGCCGGTGGCATTTTCAATGCCTTCAAGACCGGGCGAGCTGTTCACTTCCATGATCACCGGGCCGTGATTGGAGCGCAGCATGTCGACGCCGCACACATTCAGGCCCATATGCTTGGCGGCACGCAGGGCGGTGGAACGCTCTTCGGGCGTGATCTTGACGATCTGGGCGCTGCCGCCGCGATGCAGGTTGGAACGGAAGTCGTCTGCCGCACCGGTCCGCTTCATTGCGGCAACCACCTTGCCGCCCACCACCAGCGCGCGAATATCCGTACCGCCGGCTTCCTTGATGAACTCCTGGACCAGAATATTCACATTGGCGCCGCGGAATGCCTCGATCACCGACTTGGCGCTCGACATGGTCTCGGCGAGAACGACCCCGATGCCCTGGGTGCCTTCCAGCAGTTTGATGACCACCGGCGGACCGTTGACGGCCTTGATAATCTCTTCCGCCTGCTTGGGATCATTGGCATAGGCGGTAAGCGGCAGGCCCAGACCATATTTGGCGAATATCTGCATCGAGCGCAGCTTGTCGCGGCTGCGGCCAATGGCGACGCTTTCGTTGAGCGGCCAGACGCCGGCCATTTCAAACTGCCGCAGCACCGCCGCGCCATAATTGGTGATCGACGCGCCGATCCGCGGGATAACCGCGTCATAACCCTCTAGCGTATTGCCATTAAAGGTAATCGTCGGCCGGTGGCTGGCGATATTAACCGTGCAGCGGGTGGTGTTGAGAATGTCGAGCGTGTGCCCCCGGTCTTCTGCCGCCTCAACCAGACGCTTGTGCGAATAGAGATTGGGGTTGCGGGCAAGCATGGCGATTTTCATAAATTATCTTTCTTGGTGCCGCCCCAGCATCCATCGCTTGGCGCTGTTGACGAGAAAGCCCCGTTTCAACGCCCGGCGACCTATCAGGACCGGAAATATCATTGACTGCCTGTTGGCGAGCGTCATGTGACCTACCCATTCAAGCGGTCCCAGTTTCATAACGGTCTCTATCACATATCGGGTTTCCATGACACCATTGCTACTTTTTATTCGCCGCTGGCCGTAGACCGGCGCTTCGCAATGATAGTCGGGGACACCGCTTCCCATCGGGATGGTGAATTGCACCAATGTCTGGCCATCTCTCTTGAACGGCTTGATCCGCGTCGCGTGCAGCGACGAGGTGGCAGCGCCGGTATCCACCTTGGCATGCAGATTTTTGACGCCGAATGCGGGCAGGTCAATCAGCTCACACCAGCCTATTTCGCAGGGTTCTTTGAGCTTGCGGCGATACCGCTTCGCCTTGGGGATATTTGCCTGCGCCATCAAGCGATTATCTGGCCGATGGCACAGGCTTGCGCAAGATAATTATAGTCTAGACGACGCCATAAGCGAGCATGGCATCCGCCACTTTTTTGAAGCCCGCAATATTGGCCCCCTTCACATAGTCGACATAGCCATCGCCCTGGTCGCCATATTCGACGCATTTGTCGTGAATGCCTTCCATCAGATCGGTCAGCATCTCGCCGAGCCGCTCGTGGTTCCAGCTGATCCGCTCCGAATTCTGGCTCATTTCCAGACCGGACACGGCCACGCCGCCGGCATTGGCCGCCTTGCCCGGGCCATACATGATCTTCGCATCGTGGAAGACATGCACGCCCTCCAGCGTGGTCGGCATGTTCGCGCCTTCCGACACCGCAATCACACCATTGGCCACCAGTTCCCTGGCCTCCTCTTCATTCAGTTCATTCTGCGTCGCGCACGGCAGGGCAAGATCGCAGGGTACGGCCCATGGCCGGCTGCCCTCATGAAAGGAGGCGCCGGTGAAATGATCGGCATATTCGCTGATCCGGCCCCGCGTATGGGTTTTGTGATGCTTGACCCAGTCGATCTTGTCCTGGTCGATCCCGTCGGGATCGTGAATGAAACCGCCGCTGTCGGAAAGCGTCAGCACCTTGCCTCCCTGTCTGGTGATCTGCTCGGCGGCATGGGTCGCGACATTGCCGGAGCCAGAAATGACGGCGGTCTTGCCCTCGATCGAGTCGCCCTTGTGTTTCAGCATATTTTGCATGAAATAGACCGCGCCATAACCGGTCGCCTCTGGTCGCATCTGCGAGCCGCCATATTCCAGCCCCTTGCCGGTCAGCACGCCTTCCCAGCGATTGGTGATGCGCTTGTACTGGCCGAACATATAGCCGATCTCGCGGCCGCCCACGCCGATATCACCAGCGGGCACATCCGTATCCGGACCGATATGGCGATACAGTTCGGTCATGAACGACTGGCAGAAGCGCATGACCTCGGCGTCGGACTTGCCCTTCGGGTTGAAGTTCGCCCCGCCCTTGCCGCCACCCATCGGCAATCCGGTCAGCGAATTCTTGAACGTCTGCTCGAACGCCAGAAATTTCAGCACGCTTTCGGTGACGCTCGGGTGGAAACGGATGCCCCCCTTATAGGGACCGATCGCATTGTTGTTCTGCACCCGGAAGCCGCGCTGGACCCGGACATTGTGATTGTCGTCTTCCCAGCAGACACGGAAGGAAATCACCCGGTCGGGTTCTGCAATCCGGCGCAGGATCTGCGCCGTGTGATAGGCTTCCTTGTCCTGGATGAAGTCGAAAATATCCATCGCGACTTCCTGCACCGCCTGAACAAACTCAGGCTGCCCGGGATTGCGTTTCTTGACGCCTTCCATGAATGTCGGAAAATCCACATGATCGGAAACGGCCATCCTATACCCCCAATAGTGTATATCAGCGCGACCCGATTATCGTTGTCGACTTTTTCGAGTCGGCAACGGGTAGGAAACCTTCATAGAACTATTCATCGGCTTTGGTAAAGCGATGAGCGGGAGCGGGAAATCAGCCCTGATCAGGGTCCGGGGCGCCGCCGTTTTCATCGCTCTCGGAGGGCTTTTGAGTCGCCGCAGGTTCATCCCCCTGCCCCTCGCCGAACAGTGCCGACAGCCGGGCCAGTTGCTCGCCAATGACCCCGTCGACGGCCGTCGCCATCTGGTCGACCGGGAATTCCATATAGCCGCCCACTTTATAGGTGAACCGGACCACCGTCGATTGTCCCTGCGGCTGCAGCTGCATGGTCAGCGTCCCGGTGACCGCTTCCGACTGGAGCGGGCCCAGAGCACCGGACATGCGCAGCATCTTGTTATTGTGCGCGTAGATCACGCGCATATGCTGGACGCTGCCCTCGGATGATTTGATATTGTCTCCGGACGTCGTCCGGATCAGCTCGCAAAAACAGCCACCGGCCTGGGGGACGAGATAGAAATTCCCGGCGTCGCCGGTCCAGCTGTGATCGCCGTTCCAGTATCTCGACGGAGCGGTCATCGCTTTCCAGACCGCCTCGGCATCCCCGGCAATGACCGCCTGATGCTGCACGGTAAAGCCGTTGTCGGCGGTGTTGGTCACTTCCGCCCGGGCAGTGGCCGTGCCGCCCAACGCTGCCATTGCCAATATGGCCCGAAATAACAGCTTGGCCATGCCCCTGCCTCCCTCTGTCAGATCAGAGCGACAGAACCGCCTCTATCGCTTCATGGACTTCGGCCATGCTTCCCATGCCGTCGACCTTGCGGACGATACCGCGCGCTTCGTAGATCGGCAAGATCGGCGCTGTCTTGGCGCGATATTCCTGCATACGGGTGCGGACGGTTTCTTCATTGTCATCCGGGCGGCGCTTGAACTCGGTCGAACCGCACACGTCACACACACCCGCCACGGCAGGCTGCTTGAAGATATCGTGATAGCCCTCGCCGCATTTTGCGCAGGTAAACCGGCCCGTGATCCGCTCGACCAGAGCATCTTCGTCGACCGAAAGCTCGATCACATAGGAAAGCACGCGGCCGCGCTCGGCCAGTATCTCGTCCAGCGATTCGGCCTGGGCGGCGGTGCGGGGATAGCCGTCAAAGATAACGCCCTGTTCGGAGCCGAGTTCGTCGAGCTTGTCGCCGATAATACCCGAAACCACCTCGTCCGGCACCAGTTCGCCTGCTTCCATCAGCGCCTTGGCCTTCAACCCGACTTCGGTTCCGGCATTCACGGCGGCGCGCAGCATGTCGCCGGTCGACAGCTGGACCATGCCATGTTCGTCTTTCAGAAGGCTCGCCTGGGTTCCCTTCCCGGCACCCGGTGGCCCCAACAAGATGATGTCCATGCGATTACCCCCGTGATAATGGAAAATATAGTGTGTCGATTAAGCCGGGCGAGCGCTTAGCGTTTGCGCCGTCCGCCCTTCAGCTTCGCCTTCTTGAGCAGATCGCCATATTGCAGCGCCAGCAAATGGCTCTGGATCTGGGTCACCGTATCCACCGTGACGTTAACGACGATCAACAGGCTCGTGCCACCGAGGAAGAAGATCGGCAGACTGGTCTGCGCCATCACATATTCCGGCAAGACGCAGACAAAGGCAAGATAGGCCGCGCCAACCACCGTAATCCGGGTCAGCACATAATCAAGATAGTCGGCGGTATTCTTGCCCGGGCGAATGCCGGGAACGAAGCCGCCGTTTTTCTTCAGATTCTCGGCCGTTTCCTCGGGGTTGAACACAACCGCCGTGTAGAAGAAGCAGAAGAAGATGATACCCGCGGCATAGAGCGCCATATAGAGCGGCTGCCCGTGCGCCAGATACTGGTTCAGCGTGATGATGAAATCCCCGAAAGCGGATTCGCCGGCAACCGTGTTGCCTGCAAACTGGGTTACCGTCAGCGGCATCAGCAACAGCGAGGAAGCAAAGATCGGCGGGATAACGCCGGCGGTATTGACCTTCAGCGGCAAATGGCTGCGGTCGGCCTGCATCACGCCATTCTGGGTCGCGCGCTTGGGATATTGGATCAGCACCCTTCGCTGGGCACGCTCCATGAAGCTGATGAACAGGATCAGGCCGGCGACCATCACGATCAGACCGACGATCGTCAGGGCGCCGATCGAGCCGGTCCGGCTGCCTTCCATGAGATTGGCGACAAATGTCGGCATCTGGGCGACAATGCCGGCCATGATGATCAGCGAGATACCATTGCCGATACCGCGGCTGGTGATCTGTTCACCCAGCCACATCAGGAACAGCGTGCCGCCCACGAGACTGATAACCGCACCGATGCGGAACAGATAGCCGGGTTCGACCACGGCCTGCAGACCCGATTGCGAGGCAAAGCTTTCCAGGCCGACGGCGATGAAATAGCCCTGAACGGCGGTCAGGCCGACCGTGCCATAGCGGGTATATTGATTAAGTTTCTTGCGGCCCGCCTCGCCCTCTTTCTTGACGGCGGCCAGGGTCGGCGACAGCGCAGCGGCCAGCTGAACCACGATCGAGGCGGTAATATAGGGCATGACTCCGAGAGCGATCAGGCTCATCCGGGCCAGCGAACCGCCGGAAAATGTATTGAAAATATCGAGGACGCCGCCACGGGTCTGATCATAGAGATCAGCTAGCACGACCGGATCGACGCCCGGCAGCGGCACGAAGCTGAGCATACGGAAAATGATCAGCGCACCCAGCGTGAACCAGATGCGTTTGCGCAGCTCTGTGGCTTCGCCAAATTTCGACAGGCTTAGATTCGCTGCGACCTGATCGGCTCTTGATGCCATGCTTGACTTCCCTGCCCACTATTAGTTTGCAACGCGCCCCTGCGGAGGCAGAGGCCCATCTCCAACTATTGCGTCTGTTGCAATCTCCGGAGATGAATAGCCGCTTATGCGGCTATGCAACCCGCCCCATATCGGATGTTCGTGCATCAAAAACAAGGGGCCAGAAAAAGAGGCGCTAAAACTAGCGCCTCTCGAAGATCAATCGTTCTTTTTCGCCTTGTTCGCGGCTTTTTTCTCGCGCGCGGGCTTGGAGGCAACCGCCTTTTTCTCGCCCTTGGCTCGGCGTTCGCCGCCTGCTGCAAGAATTTCAACCTTGCCGCCTGCCTTTTCAACCGCTGCAACAGCAGCCTTGGAAGCGCCGGCTACGGCGATGGTGATTTTCGCGGTCAGTTCGCCCTTGGCCAGCAGCCGGACGCCGTCCTTGCCGCCGCGAGCCAAGCCCGCCGCTTTCAGCGTTGCGTGATCGATGGTGCCCTTGGCGTCGAGGCTCTTGCTGTCGATGAACTTCTGGATCATGCCCAGGTTCACTTCTGCATAGTCGGTGCCGAACGGATTGTTGAAACCGCGCTTTGGCAGACGCATGTGGAGCGGCATCTGGCCGCCTTCAAAGCCGTTGATCGAAACACCGGAACGGGATTTCTGGCCCTTCTGGCCACGTCCGCCGGTCTTGCCCTTGCCCGAGCCAATGCCCCGGCCAACACGCATGCGCGACTTGCGCGCGCCTTCATTGTCTTTAAGTTCGTTCAGTTTCATGTCGTGTACTCGCTTTCGCTTTTATTCGCACGGAAGTGTCAGGTCTTACCCTTCGACGACTTCCACCAGATGGTGTACTTTACGGATCATGCCGCGCACTTCTGCTGTATCTTCCAGTTCGGAGACACGGTGCATCTTGTTGAGACCAAGGCCGATCAGCGTTTTGCGCTGGGCTTCCGGACGACGGATCGGGGATCCGATCTGCTTGATTTTTACTTTGGCCATCAAAATTACTCCGTAACTGCCGCGGCATCAGCTGCCACTTCAGCAGCCGAACCGCCAGCACGTGCAAGCAGGTCGGTCACTTTCTTGCCACGCCGCTGCGACACGGATTTCGGGCTCGACTGATCTGCCAGCGCGGCAAAGGTTGCGCGGATCATGTTGTAAGGATTGGCGGTGCCGTTGGACTTGGTCACAACGTCGGAAACGCCAAGGCTTTCAAAGACGGCACGCATTGGACCACCGGCAATAATACCGGTACCCGCAGGGGCCGAGCGGACGGTCACGTTACCGGCGCCGAACTGGCCGGTGCCGTCATGGTGAAGGGTACGACCTTCACGCAGCGGTACACGAACCATCGATTTCTTTGCAGCAGCGGTTGCCTTGGTAATGGCTTCCGGCACTTCGCGGGCCTTGCCCTTGCCGAAGCCGGCCCGGCCCTTGCCGTCGCCAACCACGACCAGCGCAGCGAAACCGAAGCGCTTGCCGCCCTTGACGGTTTTCGAAACGCGGTTGATGTGAACCAGCTTCTCGATCAGCTCTTCGCCGCCGTCATTGTTGCCACGACCGCCACGACCGCCACCGCGATTGTCACGGCCACCGCCGCGATTGTCACGATTGCCGCCACCGCGGTTGTCACGACCGCCTGCACCGCCACGGTTTCCACCGCGCGACTGGCGCTCGGGACCACCGGTTTTGGCTTCAGCTGCGATCGCTGCTTCCGGCTGATTGCCTTCACCAGTGGTGCCCGGCTGTGCCGCGCCTTCTGGGGTTGTTTTGTCATCAGCCATATTAAAACTCCAATCCGCCTTCACGTGCTGCGTCGGCCAGGGCCTTTACACGTCCGTGAAACAGGAACCCGCCACGGTCAAAAATTACTTCTTTAACGCCTGCCTTCTTGGCAGCTTCGGCAACGCGCTTGCCAACATCGGCAGCAGCCTTGCTATCCGCACCGGTCTTGACGGTGGACGCCTTGTCGATGGTCGAAGCGGAAGCCAGCGTTTTGCCCTCGGCATCGTCGATAACCTGAGCATAGATATGCCGGCTCGTGCGATGCACGGACAAACGAGGCTTTGAGAGCCCGCGCTTGCGCAATTTGCTGCGTACGCGTTGCTGGCGCCGTTTGAACTGAGAAATATTCGCCATGGCTTATTTCTTCTTCCCTTCTTTGCGGAAAATATATTCGCCGCGATATTTGATACCCTTGCCCTTATACGGTTCGGGCTTGCGCCAGCGCCGGATTTCGGCAGCGACCTGGCCAACTTGCTGTTTGTCCATGCCGGAAATTTCGATGGTGGTCTGATCCGGGGTCTTGATTTCGATGCCGTCCGGGATCGCGAAATTCACGTCATGGCTGTAGCCAAGCTGCAAATTGAGATTCTTTCCCTGAGCCGCGGCACGATAACCAACGCCGTTGATTTCCAGCACCTTGGTGAAGCCTTCGGTGACACCGTCGACCAGGTTCTGCACCAATGTCCGCTGCATTCCCCAGAATGCGCGAGCGGTTTTCGACTTGTTTGCTGGCATCACCAGCAAACCACCGTCGCCCAGTTCGTAGGTCAGGTCATCAACCATCGGGGTCGAAAGCTCGCCCTTTGGTCCTTTGACCTTGACCAGACCATCTTCCATCACGGCGGTGACGCCGTCCGGAATAGCTACTGATTTTTTGCCAATACGGGACATGATTAGAATACCTCAGCCAGTACTTCGCCGCCGACCTTCGCCTGACGCGCTTCCGCGTCTGACAAAACACCTTTTGGCGTCGATACGATTGTTATGCCCAAGCCGTTGCGAACCCGTGGCAGATCTTCCGACCCGCTGTAGATGCGACGACCAGGCTTTGAAACACGGGCCACGTGGCGAATTGCCGGCTGCCCTTCAAAATATTTCAGTTCAATCCGCAGACCGGGGTGCTTGTTGACCTCTTCTTCGCTGAAACCGCGAATATAACCTTCGCGCTGCAACACTTCGAGGACGGCACCGCGCAGTTTGGACGCAGGCGTTACCACGCTGTCTTTGCGTGCCTGTTGTCCGTTACGGATACGGGTGAGCATGTCACCCAAGGGATCGGTAAAAGCCATATTATCTCTCCCTTACCAGCTTGATTTCGTGACGCCAGGAATCAGGCCTTTATTGGCCATGTCTCTCAGCTCGATGCGGCACAGGCGGAACTTGCGGTAATAGCCGCGCGGACGTCCTGTGGTTTCACAGCGGTTGCGCACGCGGGTTGGGTTCGCGTTGCGCGGTATCTCCGCCATTTTGAGGCGCGCCATCAGACGTTCGGTCTCGTCGAGAGACTGATCCGATGCCATAGCCTTCAGTTTCGCATAACGACCGGCGTATTTCTTCACCATCCGCTTGCGTTTTTCGTTTCTGTTAATGGAACTCAGTTTCGCCATGACTTAAGTTCTCGTCCTTCCGTATAATGAAGCGCGCTTACGCGGCTTCTTTTTCTTCCGATTGTTCCTCTTTGGGGAACGGGAAACCGAACAATGCCAGAAGCGCACGCGCCTCTTCGTCTGTTTTTGCTGTTGTCGTCACGATCACGTCCATGCCGCGAACCACGTCGATATTGTCATACGCGATTTCGGGGAAAATGATCTGCTCTTTCAGGCCCATGGCAAAATTGCCGCGACCGTCAAAGCTTTTCGGGTTCAGACCTCTGAAATCCCGGATGCGTGGCATGGCAACCGTCACCAGACGATCGATAAATTCATACATGCGTTCGCGGCGCAGATTGACCTTGCATCCGATCGGCATGCCTTCACGCAACTTGAACGTCGCGATCGAGTTTTTCGCCTTGGTGATGACCGGCTTCTGGCCCGCAATCAATTCCATCTCGGCTGCAGCAGTCGCGACTTTCTTCTTGTCCTGGCTGCCTTCGCCAACGCCCATGTTGATCGTGACCATCGTGATACGAGGCACTTCCATATGGTTGGAATAGTTGAATTTTTCCTGCATCGCCTTGACGATTTCCTCGTCATATTTGGTGCGCATGCGCGGGATATATTTTTTGTCAGCCATCGACTTTCTCCCCGGACTTTACAGCGATACGCTGCATCTTTCCGTCTTCTGTCTTTTCAAATCGAACCCGGGTCGGCTTGCCGTCCTTCGGATCCGCGAGAGCCACTTTGCTGATGTGCAAGGCTGCTTCCCGACGCTCCAGGCCACCCTGCGGGTTCGCCTGGGTTGGCTTGCGGTGACGGACAGCAATGTTGATGCCCGAAACGATGCACTTGCCATCCTTCGGCATCACTTTGCTGACTTCACCCGACTTGCCCTTGTCCTTGCCGGACAGGATCACGACGGTGTCGCCTTTTTTGATCTTTGCATTGGCCATGATTAAAGCACCTCCGGCGCAAGGCTGATGATTTTCATATGTTTTTTCGCACGCAGTTCGCGAACCACGGGGCCAAAAATACGCGTGCCGATAGGCTCCTGGTTGTTGTTCACCAGAACCGCGGCATTGCTGTCGAACCGAATGACCGATCCGTCCTTGCGGCGGATGTCCTTCTTGGTACGAACGATCACAGCACGGTGAACGTCGCCCTTCTTGACCTTGCCGCGCGGCGCTGCTTCCTTGATCGACACGACAATGATGTCGCCGACGCCGGCAAAGCGACGCTTCGAGCCGCCCAGCACCTTGATGCACTGCACGCGTTTGGCGCCGCTGTTGTCCGCGACCTCCAGGTTCGATTGCATCTGGATCATGGATCCAATTCCTTCTTCATAAACCCGGATTTTACCGGGCGTTTCCTACTTCGTCATCCCGGCAGATCCGGGACATTCTAAACTTATTCGCCAGCTGGCGCGGCGTCAGCCTTGTCGTCGGCCGCCACGGGCGCCTTGACCTTTTCGTCCTTCGGATCGCTGGCCGTGATCTCGCTGACCGTCGGCGTTGCGAGACCGGCTGCTGCGCCGACCCGTTCCAGAACCTTCCAGGTCTTCAGCTTGGAGATCGGCCGGGTCTCTTCGATCCGGACGGTTTCGCCGAGGCTGATTTCGTTGTTCTCGTCATGCGCATGATATTTCTTCGAGCGCCGGATGATTTTTCCGTACAGCGGGTGCTTCACTTTGCGTTCGACATTGACAACAACCGTCTTGTCGCCCTTGTCTGACACAACCGTGCCGGTGAGAATACGTTTTGGCATATCGGTTCCTTACGCCTTTTCTGCAACAGCGGCTTTCGCACGCTCGTTCTGCAGGGTTTTGATTTTCGCGATCGTGCGACGCACTTCCCGGATACGACTTGGCTTTTCAAGCTGGTTGGTCGCTGACTGAAAGCGCAGGTTGAATGCCTCGCGCTTCAGTTCTCCCAGTTCCGTCTCGAGCTGATCGTCGGTCTTGGTCCGCATATCTTCTGTCTTGATGCTCATCTAGCTTAACCTTCCAGATGTGACGTATCGCCGAGGCGGGCCACAACCTTTGTCTTGATCGGGAGCTTCATCGCTGCCCGCTCGAACGCGACCGCTGCAATCGGTCCGGGAACGCCATCCAGTTCGAACAGGATACGACCTGGTTTCACCCGGGCAGCCCAATATTCAACCGAGCCCTTACCCTTACCCTGACGAACTTCGGCAGGCTTCTTGGATACAGGCACGTCCGGGAAAATCCGGATCCACAACCGGCCCTGACGCTTGATATGACGCGTGATCGCACGGCGAGCCGCCTCGATCTGGCGCGCGGTAATCCGGTCAGGCTCCATGGCTTTCAGGCCATAGCTGCCGAAATTCAGCGTGGCACCACCAGGGGCCTTGCCCTTGATCCGGCCTTTGAAAGCCTTGCGGAACTTATGTTTCTTGGGTTGCAGCATGATGCTCTACCTATTCCTCAAAAATCAACGTTGATGCTGCGGACGGACGCCGGAAGTTTGTGCTTCCACCATCAACCGATCCTGAGCCATCGGGTCGTGACCCAATATCTCGCCTTTAAAAATCCAGACCTTGATACCGATGATACCGTAAGCGGTCAGCGCTTCATATTCGGCATAATCGATATTGGCGCGCAGCGTATGGAGCGGCACGCGGCCTTCACGGTACCATTCAACGCGCGCGATTTCCGCGCCGCCCAAACGGCCACCACAAACAATTTTAATGCCTTCGGCACCAAGCCGCAGCGCAGACTGCACTGCCCGCTTCATGGCGCGCCGGAAAGCAACGCGGCGGATCAGCTGATCGCCAATGCCCTGCGCAACAAGCTGTGCGTCGACTTCCGGCTTGCGGATTTCGACGATGTTCAGCGAAACGTCACCGGAGGACATGTCGCTCAGCTGGCGGCGCAGCTTTTCAATGTCCGCGCCCTTCTTGCCGATGATCACGCCTGGGCGTGCGGCATAGATCGAAATGCGGCAGGTTTTGGCCGGACGCTCGATCACCACTTTCGAGATCGCTGCCTGCGGCAGGGTCTTGATGATGAACTTGCGCATCTTGATGTCTTCCATCAAGAGGTCGCCATAGTTGGAACCTTCCGCATACCAGCGAGAGTCCCAGGTCCGGTTGATCTGCAGGCGAAGCCCGATAGGATTACTCTTTTGACCCATGGTTACGCCTCTTCCTCTTCATGCTCGCGGACCACAATGCGGACGCGGCTAAATGGCTTGATAATCTTGGCTGAACGACCACGTGCCCGCGCCTTCCAGCGCTTCATCGTGATTGACTTGCCGACGCTCGCTTCGTGAACGATCAGCGCGTCGACATCCAGATTGTGATTATTCTCGGCATTGGCGATTGCTGATGCAAGCACCTTGCTGACATCCTTGGCCATCGACTTTTTCGAAAAGGACAGAATGTTCAGAGCCTCTTCCGCCTTCTTGCCACGGATCAGCTGTGCAACCAAGTTCAGCTTCTGGGCAGAACCACGGATGGAATTGCCAACAGCCAAAGCTTCATTGTCGCCAACACGGCGGGGTGATGATGCCTTACCCATTATTTCTTGCCTTTTTTGTCTGCGCCATGACCGTAATAGTTGCGCGTTGGCGCAAACTCGCCGAGCTTGTGGCCGACCATGTCTTCATTCACGGAAACCGGAATGAATTTCATGCCGTTGTAAACGCTGAAGGTCAGACCGACGAAGTCAGGCAGAACAGTCGAGCGACGCGACCATGTCTTGATCGGTGTACGAGTGCTGTTTTCCTGCGCGGTTTGCGCTTTTTTCAGCAGGTGGAGGTCAACAAATGGACCTTTTTTGATGGAACGAGCCATGCTTACCTCTTCTTCTTCGCGTGACGCGACCGGATGATCATCTTGTCCGTCGATTTGTTGCTACGGGTACGGGCGCCCTTGGTCGGCTTGCCCCAAGGGGTAACCGGATGACGACCACCGGACGTCCGGCCTTCACCACCACCATGCGGGTGATCGACCGGGTTCTTCGCAACACCGCGGGTCAGAGGACGACGCCCCTTCCAGCGGGTACGGCCTGCCTTGCCGAAATTCTGGTTCGAATTGTCCGGGTTGGAAACCGCACCAACGGTCGCCATGCAATCGGAGCGCAGATACCGCTGCTCGCCGCTTTTCAGGCGAACGATAACCATGCCGCGGTCACGACCGACGATCTGGACATAGGCTCCGGCGGAACGGGCAATCTGACCGCCCTTACCTGGCTTCATCTCGACATTGTGAACGATCGTGCCGACCGGCATCTGCGACAGGAGCATCGCGTTGCCCGGCTTCACGTCGGTCTTGTGACCGGCAATCACGCTGTCGCCAACGTCGAGACGCTGCGGCGCAATGATATAGGCCAGCTCGCCGTCTTCATATTTGATCAGCGCAATAAAGGCGGTGCGGTTCGGGTCATATTCGAGCCGTTCGACGGTCGCAGCCATATCCCACTTGCGCCGCTTGAAGTCGACGAGGCGATATTTCTGCTTGTGACCGCCGGCGATGCCGCGCGAAGTGACATGGCCCTTGTTGTTCCGGCCACCGGTCTTGTTCTTGCCTTCGACAAGCTTCTTGACGGGCTTGCCTTTCCAGAGGCCGCTCTTGTCGACCAGGATAAGACCACGCCGGGCGGGGCTTGTCGGTTTATAGGATTTTAATGCCATGTGCCCTTAAACTCCCGTGGTGATGTCAATGGTCTGGCCTTCAGCCAGGGTGACAACAGCCTTCTTGATGTCATTGCGTGTATAGGGGCGACCCTTCCACTTCTTGGTCTTGCCCTTTTGCACCAGCGTGTTGACGTTCTTGACTTTGACATCAAACAACGCCTCGATGGCGGCCTTGATCTGCGGCTTCGTCGCGGTGTTCGCAACTTTGAACACCACAGCATTATGCTCGCTGAGCAAGGTCGACTTTTCCGTGATGTGCGGGCCGACAATCACGTCATAGTGACGGATATCGACAGCTTCTTTTTTAGCCATTGAAGCGCGCCTCCAGCTTTTCTACCGCTGCGCGCGTCAGCACCAGGGTTTCATGGTTCAGGATGTCATAAACATTGGCACCAGCAGCTGGCATCACGTTTACGAGGGGAATGTTGTTGGATGCCTTGGAGAAAGCATCGTTGACCGCATCACCGTCCATGATCAGCGCCGTTCTGCCGAAACCGAGCTTGCCGATCTGGGCGAGAAGCGCCTGGGTCTTGGCTTCCTTCACATCGAGATTTTCCAGAACGATCAACTTGTCATTCTTGACCTTGTCGCTCAGCGCCATTTTCAGACCCAAAGCACGAACCTTCTTGTTCAGCGACGGATTGAAATCACGCTTGCGGGCACCATGGGCTTTACCACCACCGATGAAGATCGGGGCACGACGATCGCCATGACGAGCGGTACCGCCACCCTTCTGGTTACCGTATTTCTTGCCGGTGCGCGCAACATCTGCACGCTCGCGGGTCGGACGAGCCGTACCGCGGGCTTTTTCGCGCTGCCAGTTGACGACACGGTGGAGAATATCTGCACGCGCTTCGATACCGAAAACGTCATCGTTCAATTCGATGTCGCCCTTGGCTTTCGCGTCGAGGGTTATCACTTTCAATTTCATGGTCTAGCCCTCCTTCCCGGCGTCATCTGCGGCATCGGATGCCCCGTCAATTTCGCCAGCCGGCTTTGCTGCCGCTTCCGCAACTTCTGCGTGGGTTGGGCCAACCGGCGTTTCGATTTCTGCGTCCGGCTCGATCATGCCTGCCGGCGCTTCTTCCGTTGCCGTCTCATCCGCGTTGCGGCGCATGGCACCCGGGAATGGAACGCCCTCGGGAAGAGCAACTTTCACGGAATCTTTCACGAGCAGCCAGCCGCCCTTGGAACCGGGAACGCTGCCGCGTACAAAGATCAGGCCGCGAGCGGCGTCTGTACGAACGATTTCCAGATTTTGCTGGGTGCGGTTTTTCGCACCCATATGGCCGGCCATTTTCTTGCCCTTGAACACCTTGCCCGGATCCTGGTTCTGACCAGTCGAACCGTGCGCACGGTGAGAGATGGAGACACCGTGGGTTGCGCGCATACCGCCGAAACCCCAGCGCTTCATCGCACCGGCAAAGCCCTTACCCTGGGTGACACCCTGGATATCGACCATCTGGCCAGCAATGAAATGATCAGCGGTTACCGTGGCACCGATGGGGAGCAAAGCATCTTCGCTATCGACCCGGAATTCGGCAACACGTGCTTTTGGCTCAACTTCTGCCTTGGCAAAAGCTTCACGCTGCGGCTTGTTTACATTTTTCGCTTTGCGGGGGCCTGCACCGAGCTGAACGGCAAAATAGCCATCCCGTTCCTGATTACGAGCACCAACAACCTGACATTCTTCCAGAGAAAGAACGGTAACCGGCACATGCCGTCCGTCTTCCTGAAACAAGCGGGTCATCCCCATTTTTTTCGCGATCACGCCTGTACGCACGATCAATCTCCTTCACAGAGGCCGAACGAACCATTTCGTCCGGCTTGCCAGCCCAAATTGTCATGCGTCACCCCGTCCGGGCTGTAATAGTTCCGAATATCGGAACGAGACGGAGGACGCTGCCCGGTTAAATCCGGCGGTATCCTTAGTCGTGTGTCTGATCCCCGCCTGGGCGGAAAACCGATCAGTTGGCTCAGGCCAGCTTGATCTCGACGTTTACACCAGCAGCAAGGTCAAGCTTCATCAAAGCGTCGACGGTCTGCGGCGTTGGCTGCACGATGTCGAGCAACCTTTTGTAGGTCCGTACCTCGAACTGCTCGCGGGACTTTTTGTCCACGTGCGGTCCGCGGTTAACGGTGAATTTTTCAATGTGCGTTGGCAAAGGTATCGGTCCACGAATGAGAGCGCCGGTGCGGCGTGCTGTGTCAGCGATATCGCCAGTTGCTTGATCTAGAACCCGATGGTCGAATGCCTTCAAGCGAATGCGAATATTCTGCGTTTCCATGTACCTGTTACCAATGTCAAAGAGCCAAAAATAAACCGCCCCGATTTTCTAGCGAAAAGGCCGGAGCGGCGAAAAAACTAGCTGCCCGAATCACCGATCCGGGCAGCGAGGCGTTTCTATATTACTTTGTTACGTTGCTGACAACCCCTGATCCGACGGTCCGTCCACCTTCGCGGATAGCGAAGCGGAGACCCGCGTCCATGGCGATCGGAGCAATCAGCTTGACGCCGATCGTCACGTTGTCACCTGGCATAACCATTTCCGTGCCTTCAGGAAGGATCACTTCACCGGTCACGTCGGTCGTGCGGAAGTAGAACTGCGGACGATAGTTGGCGAAGAACGGCGTATGACGGCCACCTTCGTCTTTCGACAGCACGTAAACTTCAGCCGAGAATTCGGTGTGCGGGGTGATCGAGCCTGGCTTGCAGAGAACCTGACCACGCTCAACCGAGTCACGGTCAACGCCGCGGATCAGCGCGCCGATGTTGTCGCCAGCCTGACCGGAGTCGAGCAGCTTGCGGAACATTTCAACGCCGGTAACGGTGGTCTTCGTGGTATCCTTGATACCGACGATTTCGCATTCGTCACCAACATTCACGATGCCGGTTTCAACACGGCCGGTAACAACCGTACCACGACCCGAAATCGAGAACACGTCTTCGATTGGCATCAGGAATGCCTGATCGACTGGACGTTCTGGCTGAGGAATGGCTTCGTCGACAGCTTTCATCAGTTCAAGAATCTTGTTCTTGCCGATTTCGTCGTCACGGCCTTCCAGCGCAGCCAGGGCAGAACCGGATACGATCGGAATGGCATCGCCATCAAAGTCATAATAGGACAGAAGCTCGCGGATTTCCATTTCAACCAGCTCGAGCAGTTCTTCGTCGTCGACCTGGTCAACCTTGTTCATGAACACGACCAGAGCCGGAACACCAACCTGACGGGCAAGCAGGATGTGCTCGCGGGTCTGTGGCATTGGGCCGTCGGCAGCGTTAACCACGAGAATGGCGCCATCCATCTGAGCAGCACCGGTGATCATGTTCTTCACATAGTCAGCATGGCCTGGGCAGTCGACGTGCGCATAGTGGCGTGCTTCGGTTTCATATTCAACGTGGGCCGTTGAAATGGTGATGCCGCGCTCACGCTCTTCCGGTGCCTTGTCGATATTTGCAAAGTCGACAGCCTTACCGCCGGTGGTTTCAGCAAGCACTTTGGTGATCGCCGCAGTCAACGTCGTTTTGCCGTGGTCAACATGACCGATGGTTCCGATGTTGCAGTGCGGCTTATTGCGCTCAAACTTCTCTTTAGCCATTTTATTTTACCTCTGATTTTCTATCATCTTGATAGTCTGCGCCGCGCTTTGGCGAGACTCTCCAATTCTGTCAACACCCTTTTGCCGGTCTGAGGGTTTTCCCGCCAGACCCGCACAAAAGGGAAGCGCATTAGCTCAAAAAGGAGCGGCCGTTAGGCCATTTTCTCCTTGATCTCTTCGGCCACATTGCTCGGCACTTCTTCGTAATGCGAGAATTGCATCGAATATTGTGCGCGTCCCTGACTGAAGGAACGCAGTTCGTTTACATAACCGAACATGTTGGCCAGCGGCACCATGGCGTTCACAGCCTGGGCGTTGCCGCGCGTATCGGTACCCTGGATTTGTCCCCGGCGAGAGTTAAGATCGCCGATCACATCACCAAGATAGTCTTCCGGTGTCACGACTTCAACTTTCATGATCGGTTCAAGCAGCTTGATGCCGGATTTCTGTGCCGCTTCGCGCATTGCTGCACGACCGGCGATTTCGAAGGCCAGCGCCGAGGAGTCGACGTCATGATAGGCGCCGTCAAAGACGCGGATGTTGAAGTCGATGATCGGGAATCCGATCAGCGAGCCGGTTTCTGCGGTTTCGCGCATACCCTTTTCAACCGACGGGATATATTCCTTCGGAATGTTACCGCCCTTGATTTCGTCTTCAAAGGTAATGCCCGATCCACGCTCACCCGGCGTGACTTCGAACTTGATACGCGCAAACTGACCGGAACCGCCGGACTGCTTTTTATGCGTATAGTCAATTTCGACGGCCTTGCCGAGGGATTCGCGATAAGCCACCTGCGGCGCACCGACATTGGCCTCGACCTTGAATTCGCGCTTCATGCGGTCAACCAGAATGTCGAGGTGAAGCTCGCCCATTCCCTTGATGATCGTCTGGCCCGATTCATGATCGGTCGAAACGCGGAACGAAGGATCTTCGGCGGCCAGGCGATGCAGGGCAACGCCCATCTTTTCCTGGTCGGCCTTGGTCTTCGGTTCCACGCTGAGCTCGATAACCGGCTCGGGGAATTCCATGCGTTCCAGGATGATCGGATTGCTGGGGTCGCACAGCGTATCGCCTGTCGTGGTGGTTTTCATACCCGCCAGAGCAACGATGTCGCCGGCAAAGGCCTCTTCAATGTCCTTGCGGTCATTGGAGTGCATTTCCAGGATACGTCCGACTTTTTCCTTCTTGTCCTTCACCGAGTTGAGCAATGTGCCCTTCTCCAGCTTGCCGGAATAGATGCGGCAGAAGGTCAGCGTACCCACGAACGGATCGTTCATCACCTTGAAGGCGAGAGCCGAGAATGGCGCGTCATCGGAAGATGGCCGGCTGTCTTCGGTTTCGCCGTCGAGCAGAACGCCCTTGATGGCGGGAACGTCGAGCGGGCTCGGCATATAGTCGACAACCGCGTCGAGCAAAGGCTGGACGCCCTTGTTCTTGAACGCCGAGCCGCACAGTACTGGAACGAAGCTCTGGTTCAGCGTGCCCTTGCGGATCAGCGCCTTCAGGGTCGCTGCGTCGGGCTCGTTGCCTTCGAGATATTGTTCCATCACGTCATCGTCCTGCTCGACAGCAAGCTCGATCAGCTTTTCGCGATATTCAGCCGCTTCGTCGGCCATATCCTCAGGGATTTCACCATAAGTATATTCGGCACCCAGATCTTCGTTCTTCCAGGTGATCGAACGCTGGTTCACCAGATCGACGAGACCGACCAGGCTCGCTTCGATGCCGATCGGCAGATAGAGAACCGCCGGGGTCGCGCCGAGACGATCGATGATCGACTGTACGCAGAATTTGAAATCCGCGCCGGTGCGGTCGAGCTTGTTGATGAAGCACATCCGCGGCACTTTATATTTGTCAGCCTGGCGCCAAACGGTTTCGGACTGCGGCTCAACGCCGGCAACGCCATCGAAACAGGCAACCGCGCCATCGAGCACACGCAGCGAACGCTCAACTTCAATGGTGAAGTCAACATGGCCTGGCGTATCAATGATATTGATCCGGTGCTCGGGACCCTTGCGGTCATCAGCATTCCAGAAACAGGTCGTCGCAGCCGAGGTAATGGTAATACCCCGCTCTTGCTCCTGCTCCATCCAGTCCATCGTCGCCGCGCCATCATGCACTTCGCCGATTTTATAGGACTTGCCGGTATAATACAGGATACGTTCCGTAGTGGTCGTCTTGCCGGCATCAATATGGGCCATGATGCCGATATTGCGGTAATATTTGAGCGGATGGCTGCGTGCCATAGTCTGTACTCCGATATGTGGGGAACCAAATTCTGGCTGCCCTATAGTGAAATGGGCTGAACAATGCCAGCCCCGATTAAATCGAAATCTTGATAAAAGTCCGTTCGCACTGAGCTTGTCGAAGTGCCTCGATCGAGAATATATTTCTCTGCCGAGACGCGTCCTTCGACAGGCTCAGGACGAACGGTCTATATTTTTTACTACCAGCGGTAGTGAGCGAATGCGCGGTTGGCTTCTGCCATCTTGTGCGCATCTTCCCGCTTTTTCACCGCATTGCCGCGGTTGTTCGACGCATCGAGAATTTCTCCCGACAGCCTGGCAGCCATGGTGGTTTCGCTGCGGCCGCGAGCGGCAGAGATCATCCAGCGGATTGCCAGAGCCTGCGCACGTTCGGGACGCACTTCGACGGGAACCTGATAGGTCGCACCACCGACACGGCGGCTGCGCACTTCGATGCCCGGCTTGATATTGTTGAGAGCATCATGGAACAGCTGCAGCGGATCTTTTTTCGCCTTGGCTTCAACGCTGTCAAAGGCACCGTAGACGATGCGCTCTGCGGTGGATTTCTTACCATCCATCATCAGGTTGTTCATGAATTTCGAAAGCACCAGATCCTTGAATTTCGGATCGGGCAGGATGACCCGTTTTTCGGGACGACGACGACGTGACATATCTTATAACTCCGAAACTGAATTATTTAGGACGCTTGGCGCCATATTTCGAGCGGCTCTGCTTGCGGTCCTTGACACCCTGGGTATCGAGAACGCCGCGCAGGACGTGATAACGCACACCGGGAAGGTCGCGCACACGGCCGCCGCGGATCAGCACAACGCTATGTTCCTGAAGGTTATGACCTTCACCGGGAATATAGCTGATGACCTCGCGCTGATTGGTCAGGCGAACCTTGGCCACCTTACGCAGAGCGGAGTTTGGTTTCTTTGGAGTCGTTGTATAGACACGGGTGCAAACGCCGCGCTTCTGCGGGTTGGCTTCCATGGCCGGCACCTTGGACTTCGTCTTCTGGGGCACCCGCCCTTTACGGACGAGCTGGTTGATCGTTGGCATAAAGTCTTCACCTTATAGTAGATTAGTCCTGCAAAATGCAGGGGTTACTCTCACCGCCCAAAGTGGCGGCAAGTGTTTTGCCTATGTAAGTTTTCTGCAGCGTCGAGCGGAGCCCAAAGAAGCGGAAGCGCGGCCCTTAGCGGGGATTCGGGCGGGGGTCAAGAGGGTGGGGTACAGTAGCTAGGTCAACTCAAAGCTTTGCGAAATGAGAAGAATGCAATAACATCCCAATAAACCACGTAAGAGAGACCGATGGCCTTCCAGAATATCTTGATATCACAACTATTAGTCAATCCAGCAAATGATCGCCACGGAGAATTGCGTGACGAGAGCGCAGCTATTGATGAGTTATTTAGGTTGCACGATGTTCGAATGCGAGCATTGGCTCGCGACGTTGTCGCCGAAAATAGGGTATTCGACCCCCCTCTTGTTATGCTTCATGACGAACGATACGTTGTTTTTGATGGTAACCGTCGGGTCACTTGCATGAAACTCCTGCGCGAGCCCGATCGTGCACCAACAGATGAACTGGTTCAGTTTTTCCGCCAGCTCAGGGAACAATGGGACGGGAGATTCCCATCGCGGATGTCCTGCCAAGTAGAAAGCGATCGAGAAACGATTGATGACATTCTTTTCCGCCGACATACCGGCACTCAAGGTGGAGTCGGACAAATTGATTGGGACAATCGAGCCAAAACGAATTTCGTGGAACGGACGGGTCGGGCTGGTGCAGTGAATGTTGGCGCATCTGTAGAAGAACTGTTGAGGGAAGAAGAACTACTGCCAAATGATCGAATTCCATGGTCCACTCTGTCGCGACTTCTTTCTTCTGAGCAATTCAGAAACCGCGCCGGAATTTCAATTGCGGGACGCGAGTTTCGATTGACGCACGAACGTGGCCCAGTTCTGATAGCGCTTCAACGAATTGCTGAAGACTTAGCATCCGGGCACCTTACTCTTGGCCATTTGTGGAATAACGAAGCTAAACGACGATACTTAGATGGGCTTGAAGCGGAAGGTTTGCTGCCCACTGAACAGCATCGACTCGATGCGGCCGAAAACCCTCTCCCTGAAATGCAGAATCAGCCTCGCCGAGGACGCCCTCCAAGACGTGCTCCCGCTGCGAGGACTCTCATACCTTCCGGAACTAATGTGCCGCAGTGGACAGCGGATCAACAACGTATTTCGAGGATTTGGGATGAATTGAGTAGTCTTCCAATGCGCACTTACCCCAATGCTACTGCATCGCTCTTACGCATGCTATTAGAGTTAGCCGTTGAAGGATACATTACAGTACATGGGATAGACGAACGGAACGATCTCTCGAGACGGGTTGGGGCCGTCGCCAGGTCATTGCGAGATCGAGATCTAATTGATCAGCGATATTTCGAGGAAGTCGAAAGGATCAGGCGTGCTGACCAGTTAATTTCAGTCGCAAGCATGCAACGGTTGCTACATTCACCTGATTTTGCGCCTTTGGAGGCGGAGTTCCGAACATACTGGAATCGTCTGAGCCGCTTAATCGTAGCAGCGATTTCACTATGAAGATGTTTCATCGTGACGACTGATAATAACTATGATCATATCCATCTTGGCCGACCGAGCTGGGTAACCGGCGACATATTTTCTCGTACGCCAAAAATTAAATTCTTGCATGCTGCAGAACCTTGGGATTTTAGCCGACACATTCTGTTTGAATTCCAAAACAGCGATATAGACGATGAACATCCGGAATGGATGACGTCTTGGTTTGCCGGCGTTGCCTTACTGAGAACTATTGGTCACGTACTCAGAAACGTCGATCGCCCTCGTGGAACGGAGTATCGGTGTGCAGTCGATAGTTTTTGGGACGACATCCGCAACGACAAATCCACGCACTGGATTTTTTTCGATTTTATAGAACGAGAACGCAACAACATTTTGAAAGAATTCTCTTTCGGGGCGAGCCTGCCAGATAAACACAATGATCAACGACTTTTGGTTTATGATTCAGACGACGATTGGGATGGTACGCAACTTTTTAGAGAGGCAGTTTATTGGTGGCGTGCTCAGCTTGAGCATCTTGACACTTTAATAATCTAGTGCGGCACATATCGATCAACCAAATTGGATTACCGCAATCGAGCAGGAATTGCAGATTGCAATGATAGTGCTGTGTATTGTCCGCCCTCGCTACTAACCGACAACCGCACCCCCATCGCGCGTAGAACCCCCGACAAGGTCTCCAGCGCCATATTGCCATTCGGCCCCAGCGCCCCAATCAAATAGCGCAGAGCGCCTGCCGCGTGATCTTGCTCGCCGCCGCCACATCGGTCATGCCCTCCTTGGCGCGCGCGACATCGTTCAGCGCGGTGCGGATCAGCGCGGCGTCCTTTTCTTCGGAGGATGATCCCCCTTCGTCATGCTGAACTCGTTTCAGCATCCATTGCGCGCCAATTACAAGCCGTGAGACAGGATGAGTGGATCCTGAAACAAGTTCAGGATGACGAGGTCAATTCCGCGCTTAAGCTTATTCGTGCCTTCGTGTCGAGCCGAGGGAGGTCCTGAGCCGAAAGCCACCGCCAGGTAACCAAGTTCAGGATGACGAACACTGCCCCCCACCCAGCCACGCACAAAAAAAACGCCGGCATAAAAACACCGGCGCCTCTTCTAACTCGTCAACGGCATCATCGCCGTCACCAGCCGCAATTACTGCGAAATCGACTTCTCGATATCCTCGACCGGCGAATTCGTCAGCGTCTTCGCCTGTTCCAGCACGATCTTGTCGGTCACTTCCTGATGCAGCAATGGCCGCATCTCGCCCAGCGTCTCCGGATCGGCAACCAGGATCAGCCGTTCATAACTGCCCTTGTGGGCAAGCTCGTAGAGCTTCTCGGCGATGATCTTCGAGAAGGTCGCCTCCATGCTTTCGCGCGGCGAACGCTCCGACGGCGATTTGCCGGCCGGGCCCTGATCGGCGAGATCGCCCGGCGTCCAGTCGCCGTCATGCTCCAGCGAACCGCTCTTGACGTAAAAGGTCTTTGCCACCGTGCCGGTTGCGATAACCACAAATGTATCTTCCGGAAAATTGAGTGTGCCCATATTATCATCCTTTTTTTGTTTTGGTTCAGACAGGGAACGCGCCGCTCCCGGAATGGTTGCCCTGAACGCTTTCCTACACGGCCCCGTTCCGCTATAGTCACCGCCGGCTCTTTGACATTCTATATCCCCCGATTCCCGGCTCTCTACTGCCAAAAATTGCCCCGCGCGCACCAGAATTTTTCTCGTCTTTTGACACTGTAAACTTTGTCAAGTTCAAATCCATCCGCGCGGTTTTTTCCGGCGCCCGTGAAGGAATTTCCGGCCGAGTCTGAAGTCACCGCGACCCCCTTCACTGGCCCGAACTTTCACGAACTTTGGCCGCTCCAACCGTCGCAGAGCCCGGCGTCACAAGACTGTCGCACAGCCTTATGCAAACTGTCATGCAAACCCCGTCAGTCTGTCACAGCTTTGCTGCACTGCACCATCCATTCCAGTGTCGCACATAAAAAGGTTGATTCCCTCCATGACAAAATCGTCTCCCCTCGCTCTCGCTCGGCCCTCGCTGATCGCCCTTGCCTCTGCGCTGCTAGTCGCTGCGCCGGCCCTCGCCCAGACCGGCGGGGAAGAAGTCGCGGAGGAAGCCGACGAAGATGTCATCATCGTCACGGCGCAGAAGTTCGAGCAGAAATCGACCGATGTGCCGATCACCATTTCCGCTGTCTCCAGCCAGCAGATGGACCGGCTCGGCGTATCCGATCTCGACGAGCTGTCCAACTATGTCCCCGGCCTCAATATCCAGGAACAGAGCGCCAACAATCCCGGCATCGTCATCCGCGGCATCACCTCGGACAGCGGCTCCTCGCAGCAGGCGGCGCGGGTCACCCTCTATTATAACGGCGTCGATATCTCGCGCTCGCGCGGTTCCTACCAGGCGATCTACGATGTCGACCGGGTTGAGGTGATCAAGGGGCCACAGGCGACCCTGTTCGGCACCGCCTCCGCCGTCGGCGCGATCAGCATCATCTCGGCCAAGCCGGAACCCGGCTTCTCCGGCGAACTGACCGCAGGAATCGGCAATTATGACTCGCGTATCGTCGGCGGCCATATCAACATCGGCAATGACATGATCGCGGCGCGCGTCGCCGGCGAATGGAAGAAGCGCGACGGCTATATCAAAAATCTGTCGGACCGGCAGGGCGATCTCTACGCGCAGGACCAGCTCGGGCTGCGCGGCTCGCTGCGCTTCACGCCCAGCGACGCGCTGACCATCGACCTGATCGGCACCTATGACCAGCAGCGCAACAGCGGCACGCCCTTTATCTCGGGCAACTTCCCGACCTCTGCCGGCCCCGCCAACAAGTTCGGTCCGGCCAATCTGTCCGGTGCGCCGGCCGGGATTTCGGCATCGGCACTGGGCAGCGACGATCTCGGGCTGCGCCGCGAGGTCTATGACGGCAATCTGACCGCCAGCTATGACTTTGCCGACGGCTGGAATTTCACCACGGTCAACGGCTATCGCAAGTTCGACAGCCAGGAAGTGTTCGACGCCGACGGCTCGGCTGCCTGGTATCTCGAATTCACCGAGGATTCGCAGGGCTGGCAGGTCAGCCATGAATCGCGCTTCGCCTATCAGGACGACAACGTCCGCGCCTCGTTCGGCTGGAACTATTTCCACGAGGACAATTTCCAGCGCGTGCCCTTTTCCGGTGAGGAAGGGACCTTCCTGCAATGTACCGCCGGCCTGATTCCTGGCCTCCCTTGCGTCGCGCCAAACGGCGTCGCCACCGGAGAGCTGGCGACTGCCGCGCTCACCGGCGGGGCCATCGCCGCCCTGCCTTATTCCTCGGAATTCAACAATCTGGGGATCAACGACAGCTATTCCGTATTTGGCGACGTCCGCTGGACCGTAACGCCCAGCCTCGAACTGACCGCCGGCGTCCGCGGCCTGATAGAGAAGCGCAAATCGGGCTTTTATGCGCGTGTTCCGGTACCGGTGCTGCCGACGCTGCTGCCAGAGGCGTTGCGAAATGCGCTCTACGCTGCACTGCCCAGCCTCAGGGCATCTCTCATTCCCGGCCAGACCGACACCGGTGGATCGACCCTGTGGTCGGAAGACAGCTTTGCTGCAGTCCTGCCGCGCTTCAATGCGCTCTATCGCCTGTCCGACGATGTCAATATCTATGCCACCGTCTCCAAGGGCCGTCGCTCGCCCACTGTCAACCAGACGGCAACATCGAGCAGCGTCATCCCCGAGGAAAACGTCTGGAACTATGAAGGCGGCATCAAGGGCTCGTCCGGCATTCTGTCCGGCTCGCTAGGCGTCTATTATCAGAAATACAGCAACTTCCAGGTCTCGCGCGTCGTTTCCGATCCCAATGATCCCTCTGGTCGGCCGGTCGGATCGACGGTCACCGAAAGCGCCGGTTCGGCCAGCAATCTCGGCGTCGAGGCCGAACTGCAGCTGCGGCCGACCGACTGGCTGACCGTCTTCGGCAACGTCGGCTGGATCGACGGCGGCATCGACGACAAGCCGGAAAACGGCATCTATGCCGGCAACCGCTTCCGCCTGCAGCCGGAATGGCAGGCCGCCGGCGGCTTCACGATCGACGCGCCTCTGGCCAATGGCATGCGCCTGTTCCTGACGCCGAGCATCACCTATCGCAGCAAGATCTTCTTCGAAACCACCAACCGTCCGGAGATCGCACAGGGCCCGGTCACGCTGGTTAATGCCAAGGGTGGTGTCAGTTTTGCCGAAGACCGGTTCGAACTTGCCGCTTTTGTACGAAATCTGACCAAAAAGGACTATCTGCTGGATGCCGGCAACACCGGCGGCGCGTTCGGCTATCCGACCTTCATTCCGGCCGAGCCGCGCTTCTACGGTATCCAGGCCAGCGCGAAATTCTAGACCGCTGATCCGGGCGGCCACCGGCCAGCAACGGTAAAATATAGCCCCGGCAAAGCTTTGCGCCTTTGCCGGGGCTTTTTTGAGCGGCTGGAAATGGTTTATTAACCCTATTTTCACTTCCCCAGCCTAGTCAGGCTATCTTGCACGATCGGCTATGGCAGGATGTCCCCAACTCATGAATATAACGGCGCTATTCGGGAAAAAATGGCCGCGCCTCGGGCAAGCTCCGTGGTTGTCCCCGAAAATTCCGCCGGAAATCCAGTCATCGGTCGAGGATATGCAGTTGCGACGGGCAATGACTCACGTGCCGATGCTGTATCTGGTCGCCATCTTCAATCTTCTGGCAGTGATGATCCTGTCCGCGCACGAGGGCGTGGCGATCATCTATTATGCCTGGATGGGTGTATTTGCACTGGCCTGCATGGTCCGGATGATCATGTGGATGCGGCTTCCCAACCATAAGGAGTTCCGGGGCTCCTCGCGAAAACTGCTGCGCAATCTCAGCCTGCTTTCGGTCGGCATCGTGACCTTCCTGAGCCTCTGGTCGGTCTTTGTCGTGGCAACCGACGCATTTGAAAACCAGATATTCATTCCCATGTCGCTGGTCTTCGGGTCGACCTGTATCGCCCATTGCCTGGCCTGTATAAAAAGGGCCGCGGTCACCGTTCTGATCGTGGGCGTCCTTCCCTCCGCATTTGCCATGATATTGTTCGGCGGTTTTGACGAGCTGATGATGGGGTGGAGCATGATCACAATTGCGCTGCTGATGATCCGCTTCGTCATCGACAGCTACAATCAGATCATTTCCGGTCTGATCATGCGGCACACCATATGGAAACAGGCGCACAGCGACGCCCTGACCGGCCTCGCCAACCGCCGGGCGATGATGAACCATCTGCTGCGGGCCGAGCAGTCTTTTGCCAGCACCGGCATCGGCTTTGCCGTCGCGCTGATCGATCTCAACCATTTCAAGGAGGTGAATGACACGCTGGGTCATGATATCGGCGACCATCTTCTGGTAGAGGTCGCCGACCGGCTGACCCAAAGCTGCGCAGATGACGAGATTGTAGGCCGTCTGGGCGGCGACGAATTTCTGATCCTGATCCCGGGCGTGACCGAAAGGGAGCACGCTGCGGCACGCGCTGCGGCCTATCTTTCCGGCTTTGCCAGACCCGCAAATATCAACGGCCATGTGCTAAGACCATCGGCCAGCGTGGGCATCGCAGTTCAGGCACTGGACGGCGATGGTGCCGAGCAGTTGCTCAAGGCCGCCGATACCGCGCTCTATGAAATGAAGCGCAGCGGCAGAGACAAGAATCTATTTGTCACCGAGCCGCTGCGAAAACTCGCTTGAGCGGCAAAGCCGTATATACAGCTGATTGACAGACGTTCGTCTGTGTATTTCTATTTTATATTAATAAATTACAGACGATTTTTAAGATAAAATATGAGGTTTTTGGTCATCCAAAAAACCGCTTATTGGCCCGAACTTTCACGAACTTTGGACGGGCCGCGCTCGCCAAGCACCTTGTTCTCCACCCCGATCCGGTGGCGCAGCAACAGCGCGTTGAGGACCGAGAAGACCAGCGCCACCCAGGGCAGGCCCAGCATCAGCGGCACGATCGCGATCTCGAGGACTACCACCAGATAATTGGGATGGCTGATGAATTTATAGGGCCCTCGCTTCACCCGGTCGAAATGCGGCGCCGAGATGATCCGGGTGGTCCACCAGCGACCGATGCTGGCCAGCGTCCAGACGCGCAACAGCTGCGTGGCGACAAACAGCGCCAGCATCGCCGGATCGATGGCATGCTGCGGATCGACCAGCAGCGCGATGATCGCGATCCAGGCGCTGTGGAGAAAGATGAAATATTGATAATGGTCCGCGCCATGTTCCTGCCCGCCTTCGCCAAGCAGCCGGCGGGTGTTGCGATTGGCGTGAACCAGTTCGGCCAGCCGCTGGACCACGATATAGACCAGCACCCAGGTCACCGGAGTCGGGCTGCTGGCAAATAGGGCGCCGAGCGGATCGGTCATGCGGCACCCTGCGGATCAACTATCCCGAGCGCTGCAGTAAAGCCCGGTCCCAGCGCGGTCAGCAAGATCGGCTTGTCCGGCTTCTGCTGCAAAATATGCTCAAGCACGAACAGCACGGTCGGCGAGGACATATTGCCATGCTCGCGAAGGATCGTGCGGGTGGCGGGAATGGCTGGGATCGCGGGAGCAAAATATGCCTCCAATGCTTCCACCACCCTGCCCCCGCCGGGATGGCAGGCGGGTTCGGCAAGATCGGATTTTGCCAGGCCCTGCCCCTCCAGAAACGCATCGCAAAAAGGCGCGAAGTCCCTGGTGACAAAGGTCGGAATATCGCGGGCCAGCACGAGGTCGAAACCGGTGGCCCCAACCTCCCAGCCCATCATGTCGCGCGTGTCCGGCCAGGTCTTCTGCTCGAAAGCGCGAAAAGCGGGAGCATCGCCCTCGCCCGCCTTGCCGCTGATCACCGCTGCCGCGCAACCGTCGGCAAACAGCGCAGTGGCGATCATGTTCTTCTTGTCGAACTGGCTATAGTCATAGGACAGGCTGCACAATTCCAGGGCAATCAGCAGGACATTCTGACCGCCATTGGCCGCCGCCAGATCATCGGCCAGCCGAAGCCCAAGCACGCCGCCGGCACAGCCGTGGCCGAAAACCGGAATGGTCTGGGTCGCCTGGTCGAAACCCATTGCCTCTATCATCCGGCTGGGAATGGAAGGCGTCATCGTCCCGGTGGTCGAGATCAGAACGATAGCGTCTATATCCGAAGGCAAGAACCCCGCCTTTGCCATAGCATCCGCCGCCGCCTTTTGCGCCAGTTCTGTTCCGACCTGACCATATATCGCCGCCCGGCTCGTCCAGCTGCGGGGTTCGAGATAATAATCCGCCTCGCAGGCAAGATAGCGCTGATCGATCCCGCTATTGCCAAGGATCTGCTCCAGCCGGGCCGGCAGGGCAGCCCCCCGCGCCTTTGCCAATACGGCCAGCACCTCTGATTGCGTGATCCGGTGATCGGGGACGGCGGTAGCAATGGATAGCAGAGCGGACATGAAGCACTTTCGATAATATATTCCAACCTGTACAGCAGAAGCCCTGTCGAACCACTGAAATCTGCAGCAGTGCACCAAATCCGGTATCGTCATCTGCATGTATCACGGAAGATTGCGGCATCGGCACCTGTATGTTTTTCGGCTTTGCCGCGGCTTATTGTGCACTGCACCATTTTTCTTGACATCGACGCCCACCTCCCTTATTTGTGCACTGCAACATAGAAGTGAGATAACCGATGGCTGATACGAAAAACGAAACCTCTGCTGCGCCCGCAGCAAAAGAAACCGGCTCGCTTTCTGCTGAGGCAGCCTATTCTGCGGCAGCTTCCGCAGTCAACGTTTCCGACAAGCCGGCTGCTGAAGCCGCACCAGTCGAGAAAGCCGCAGCGGATTCAGCTCCGGCAAAAACCGAAACCCAAACGCCGGCGGCTCCTGCTGCTAAGCCGGCAACAGCGGCCAAGCCTGCTGTCAAAAGAACCGCAGCATCCAAGCCGGCTACGAAGAAGGTCGCTGCGAAACGCAAAGTCGCTGCGAAACCCGTTGCCAAGACCACATTGAAAAAGACCAAAGGAACCAGAAAAATGGCTACCACCAAAACCACCGCAACCAAACGCGTTGTAAAAAACACCAAGGCTGCCAACACCAAGGCCGCCAACAACGCCAAGCAAGCTGCTGAAAAGTTCGGCACGCGTTTCGAAAAGCTGACCGCTGATGCGCAGGCCCGCGCCAAAGCCGCTGCAGACCGCGCGGTTGCACTTTCCAAAAACGCTGTTGAATTCAACCGCGAAAATGTCGAAACCCTGCTCGAAAGCGGCAAGATTGCTGCGAAGGGTGCTCAGGAAATCGGCCAGACCAACCTGAAATACACCCGCGAGAACTTCGTTGAAGCCAGCCGTGCGCTGCAGGGGCTATTCAGCGTCGCAACGCCGAAGGACATGTTTGAGAAGCAGGCTGACTATGTGCGCAGCGGACTGGACCGGGTGATGGACCAGACGTCGAACAATGCGGACGCCGTCGTCAAGCTTGCAGGCAAGGCCTATCAGCCGATCGCGGATCGCATGAGCGAAATCCGCAAGGAACTGAAAGCGGCTGCATAACCAGCTTTTTCAATCGACAAAAAGGGCCGTTCCGTTGGAGCGGCCCTTTTTATTTATAGGGCCATCGCCACCCAGGTCTGTAAAAGCTGTGGAAACAGTGAAACCGCCCCTTGCCCTCGGCAGTAAAAATACCATATCTTGAAGCTGATGATGAAGCAGCAGATTCTTTTCCCCTTTCCAAATTCCCGTTGGCCCGATCGGACCAGCGAGCAGCCGGTCATGGACAATGATCCGGACAAGGGATCTGACGACGACAATACAAATCTGGGTATCGCGACAAAAACCCGGGCGAAGACCAAAAAACCGAGCCCTTATAAAGTGCTTATCCTCAACGATGATTATACACCGATGGAATTCGTGGTGCTGGTGTTGAAGCGATTTTTCAACATGGACATAGACGAAGCAACACGGGTCATGCTCCACGTCCACCAGAAAGGCGTCGGAGTTTGTGGCACTTTCAGCTACGAAGTGGCGGAAACCAAGGTCACCCAGGTTATGGATTTCGCTCGAAAGAACGAGCATCCTCTCCAATGTACGCTTGAGAAGGCCTGATACAAACCAAGGAAACAGCCATGTCCGAGACTCCCGTTATCACCGTCGATATTGTCTCGGATGTTGTGTGCCCCTGGTGCATCATTGGCTATAAAAAACTGGAAAAGGCGATGGCCCAGTTTGATGGCAAGGCGCGCTTTGAATTGTCCTGGCATGCTTTTGAACTCAACCCGTCGATGCCAGCCGAGGGACAGTCGATAAACGAGCATATGGCGCAAAAATATGGTGCCACACCAGAGCAGAGCCAGGCAAACAGGGAGCGCTTGCGCAGCGCGGGCAATAATCTGGACTTCGAGTTCAATTATCATGAGAATATGCGGATGGTGAACACCTTTGACTCGCACCGCCTGTTGCACTGGGCTGGCGAGACGGGCAAGCAAACCGCGCTTCAGCTCGCTCTGTTCAAAGCCCATTTCACTGACGGCAAGGATGTCAGCGATCATCAGACATTGGTGGAAATCGCGGCATCGGTTGGCCTTGATGAGCAGCGAACTCGTGATTTGCTCGGCAGCAATCTATATGCTGTCGAAGTCCGGGCAGTCGAAGCAGAGTGGCAGGATCGCTTCATCACCGGCGTACCGGCGTTCATCTTCGACAAGAGATTCATGGTGCCCGGCGCTCAGGAGCCCGAGGTTTTTGCCAATATTATCGAAAACAAGCTGCTGAAAGAAGCCGCTTAGACATTGAATTTCTTTAAGCAATTGGATGGATTCCGGCTGTTGAGATCGGATGGACTCCTTGAATCATTCGGCTCAATCACCGATCTGCCGCCCTACCTGGCGGCATCGGAAAGAAGCCGGAGGTTCGTTTAATATAGTCCACATAGTCAGGCCGGTTCTTTTTCAGGCTTTTTTCCAGCAGCGGCGCACCGCTCCATTTCATCAGGGTAAAGCTCAGGAACAAGGGGCTGATCACCGCGACCCAAACCGGCCAGCCGGCTGGGACCGCCGCCAGCCAGATTCCCCACCAGGCACAAAAATCGCCGAAATAATTCGGATGGCGCGTATATTTCCACAAGCCGCTATCCAGCACCTTACCCTGGTTAGCCGGATTCGATTTGAAGGCCTTGAGCTGCATATCCCCGATAGTTTCAAAGCCAATACCGATCACAGCGATCACGGCACCGATAATCGAAACAAGACTCAGACCTTCGGCATCCGCAAGCAATATGCCGAGCTGCGCCGGCAGACAGACCATGAATAGCAGTGGAATCTGCAACGCCCACGCCCTCAGCAAAGCAGCTTTCGCAAAACTCATTCCCTGCTTGTCCATCGCGTGACCCAAGATTTTCTTGTAACGGGCGTCCATGCCTTCCTTGCGCCAGCGCAAAAACAGATGCGTTCCCAGCCTGATGCCCCATAGCGCCGTCAGCGCCCAGATCGTGTAGGCCAGCGCTCCGGGGGTTTCCGTCTGCAGAAAGGACGCGCTCGCCATAACTGCCATACCATAAGCCCAGAACGCATCGATGAAGGACACATCGCGAATTTTTATGGATATCAACCACAGGATGATCATGATGACGGCCAATAAAGCAAAGTTGATCCCCAAGGCTGTCAGCACATTCATATCGCCGGCTTTTCTGTCTGCAGATCGTCAGGTGCGCCGGGTTCGGTAGAAACAATATCGCGCATCGCCTTGTCGGGATATTTGGGGGTTACACTGTGGTAAAATTTGCTGATTTTCTGCATGTCGGCCTTATAATCGCCAGAGGGCATGAAGGATGGCCCCAGTCCCCCGGTTTTTTTCGAGTAATCCATCATTCCAATAATCAAAGGGACTTTCGCCTTCAGCGCGATATAATAGAAGCCCGTCCGCCATTGCTTGACACTGCCCCGCGTGCCCTCCGGCGGGATTGTGAGGAGAAAATCATCGCGCCGGCCGAATTCCCGGACCATCGCATTGACCATATTTTGTGATTTTGAGCGATTAACCGGTATGCCCCCATCCGGCGCATCATTCCTCCCCATGGCCATTTGAACAATGTATCTTTGCCAATCCAGTAGGACTTTATTCCGAGCTTGTTGGTCAGCCCGAAAAAATAGACAAAATCCCAGTTGCTCGTATGCGGAGCGGCAATGATAACCGCTTTTCTAGGCGGGCGATTTTCCTGTACTGCCGTCCATCCGTTCACGGAATAAACGAACACGGAAAAGCGGCGGACAATTTCCGACAACCAGTTTGGTTTGATTTCCTCGTTCACGCATCCTCCCCTCGCGGGACGGATGCCGCGGATTGGCGAAGACCTTAAATCTATTTTGCAACCGCGCAACGAAAGATGTCTTTTGGTGCAGTCAGCGATGGCCAGTCACGGACATCCAGTTGCTGATGAAGGGAGGGGCGATAGCAATAGGCGCTTCAGTCATCGCTGCCGCAATCCGTGCGACAGCCCTCTTCTCCATCGTCGACTTCGATCTGAATGGTCGTGTGATGAATGGAAAAACGGTGCATCATCTGTTTTTGAATCTCACCCAGAAACCCTTTGCCGGGATGCCCCTCCGGTAAAAGCAGATGGGCCGTCATTGCCGTTTCGCTGGTGCTCATTGGCCAGATGTGGAGATCGTGTATCGCCTGAACACCAGGTAATGAAGCAAGATAGGATTGAACCTTTTCGACATCTATATTTCGAGGGACCCCGGCCAGCGACATGCGCACGGCTTCGGTCAGCAATCCCCACGTACTCCAGAAGATCAATGCCACGATTAGCAGGCTGATCAGTGGATCAATCCAGTTCAAGCCGGTAAAATAGATCACGATACCGCCAACCACCACTCCTGCAGACACAGCGGCATCCGCCATCATATGCAGAAAGGCGCCACGGATATTGATGTCTTCTTTCTGCCCGCGCACGAAAAGCATCGCCGTGCCGAAATTGATGACAATGCCTATCGAAGCTACGATGATAACCGTGGTCGAAGCGATAGGGCTGGGAGAGCTGAAGCGTTCCACCGCTGCCAGCGCGATAGCGCCACAGGCAACCAGGAGGAAAAGCCCGTTCAGCAGCGCAGCCAGAATCGAAGATCCGCCAAGCCCATAAGTGAAACGCTTGCTCGGCGGCCGCTTGCCCAGTTCGGCACCAGCCCAGGCTACAACAAGGCCAAGAACATCAGACAGATTATGGCCGGCATCGGCCAGCAAAGCCATCGATCCGGCCAGCAGGCCATATATGACTTCGACAAGGATATAGGTAATGTTCAGCGCAATGCCGAGCGCGAAGGCACGGCTGAAATTGGTTGGCATATGTCCATGGCCACCATTGTGATCATGATGGCTGTGGACGGCATGTCCCCCGTGATGATGATGGCCTGCGGACATCTGCGCTCCGACTGTTGTAATGCGAATGTTCAAACCGCAATTACACGGTTTCATCAGAGCGGTCTACGATTTTAATACAATATTTTCCGTATGTTATATCATGAAGACGGGGATAATGGCCGGGATCAATCGACAATCAGTCCGATCGCCAGATAGATGATAATCGCAGAACCAAAGCCAAATATTGTCGCCAGAACGAATATGACACGAAGCAGGTTTGCATCCATGCCGCTCCAGTTCGCCAGCCCCGAGCACACGCCCATAAGCTTGCCATTCGCTTTGTCGAGTTTCAGTTTGTTTTTCATGTTGGTTCCTTTGTTTGACGAGATCGGTTCGGGCCAGCTGCCAGGCCCGGCTTGTAGGCTTTTTTTCTTGCTCGCCATCAGATCACCATCGACGATGCGTTGTTAAGGGCCGGCAAAATGCTGGCACCAACCAACAGGGCAGCCGAAACGGCGGCTGCAAAAGCGGCGGCGAATGAATTTTGGAGATTGAGTGACATGAGCGGTCCTTTCGGGAATGGGGTTGAGGTGCGCTTAAGCGACAACCGAAACAGCGTTGCTGACTGCCGGACCGATGCTGGCCCCGACAAAAATAGCGGCAGAAATAATAGCGGCTACGGCGGCGGTTATACCGTTGGAGACATTCGAGAACATTTTTTTGAGATCCTTCCGATTTGAAACTGTTTTTCGCGTTATTGCGAAGATGCAAGATACATTGCACGGTGCATGCCAGTTTCACGATTCCTTTGTATTTCAAAATGTTATATAATATTGACAGCGTGCAGCTCGGCAAAGAAAACTTGTAATTGGTGAAAATAACTAAGTATTAGCATCGAACTTTCCGCAATCAGCGGGGAAAGATGTTGCCGCCGAATTTGCTTCTCTTCACAGGTTGCGAAAGCTAGTGACCGGCCCAAGATGACCTTGTCCCAGCTCACTCTGCACAATTTTCGCAATTATCCTGAGTTGCGCCTGAATGCGGCACCGGGATTCATGGTTTTCAGCGGTGCCAACGGAGCCGGGAAAACCAATATTCTGGAAGCGGTGTCGATGCTCGCTCCGGGACGGGGACTCCGCCGCGCAGCACTCCGCGATATTGCCTATCAGCAGGGCCCCGGGGATTTTGCCGTGGCCGCGCAGCTGGACGACGTGCATCTTGGCAGCGGCACCAGCGTCGAAACACCCGAACGGCGCAAAACCCGGATTAATGAGGCGATGGTCCCGACCAATGATCTGGCCGAGTGGCTTTCAATCTTGTGGCTGACGCCGGCGATGGACCGCCTGTTTACCGAGGGAACCTCAGGACGCCGCAATTTTCTCGACCGACTTGTGACCGCGCTGGAACCCGCTCATGCGGGGAACTGCGCTCGCTATGAAGCCGCCAGGCGCGAACGGAATCGCCTTCTTGCCGATGGATATCAGGCCGACAAGGACTGGATGGACGGCCTCGACGTGCAGCTGGCGCGTTTCGGATCGTTGGTTGCGGAGGCGCGCAGCCGGGTCGTGGTCGCCCTCAATGAAGGGTTGCAACAATCAGACGGCAGCATCTTCGCAACACCCCACTTGCATCTAGCGGATGATCAATTACACATCGAGGAACAGCTCCATCAGATGCTGCGGCAGTCTCGTTCCGCAGACCGGGCAGCCGGACGAACCACACGCGGTCCCCATCGAACCGACCTCAAGGTGTTTCATGCCGCCAAGCGACAGCCAGCCGAAAAATGCTCCACCGGCGAGCAAAAAGCGTTGCTCTTTTCGATCATTCTGGCGCATGCAGACCTGATCGCCGAGCGGCGCACCGGCCGACCCATCCTGCTTCTGGACGAGGTTGCGGCGCATCTTGATCCGCAGCGCCGGGCAGCGCTTTTCGACAAGCTGGCGACGCGCGGTGGCCAGGTCTGGCTGACGGGAACGGAACCGGATTTGTTCGTGGACATTCCGCAAAATGCGCTGCATTTCGAAGTGTCGGACGGGACGGTTACGCCAAGATAGCGCAGACTGGCGCAATCATGGTTACCAAGTGATTCATCATACCCATTAGCTTTGCCTTTCCGCGATACGGCTAGGCCTTGGGCATGTACCCTACGACCCTCAACGCCTTGGCGGCATCTCTCCGCAACGCGATCATTCCCATCCTGCTGGTGCTTCAAGCCATCCTCCTGGCCCCGCCGGCCAGGGCGGAAGACTATCTGCAGTGCGTGCCTTTTGCCAGGGAGTTGAGCGGCATTCAAATCTATGGCGATGCCCATAGCTGGTGGGATCAGGCCGCCGGCATATATCAGCGCGGTACAGCTCCCGTCGAAGGCGCGGTGCTGTCGTTGCCCAGTTATGGCGCGATGCAGCTTGGCCATGTGGCGGTGGTGCACGAAATTGTCGATTCTCGCACGATCCTGATCAGCCATGCCAACTGGTCACCGATCAACGGTCGCCGCGGCCAGATCGAGCGCAAGGTGATGGCAAGGGATGTTTCGGAGCATAATGACTGGAGTCTTGTACGTATCTGGTACGCCCCGATCGGCAAGCTGGGCACCACCGCCTTTCCGGTCAACGGGTTTATCTATCCCCAGCGTTCTGCGAAAGATGCTGGCCGGCATTGGGTCTCCGCAACGCCGGAGGGCAGCACCCGGCAGCCCAATCGCAAGCTGTTTGACCGGCGACTGAAGGCAGAGCTGGCACACTATGCCGCAGAAGAGCGTCCAGCCGACACAGGACCCACCGACCTGATCGGGGAATTGCTGGACAGAGTGGGCAGCTGAGTACAGATTGCGGCTATGCCGCACACCAGTCCGATCACATGAGCGCCAACCCCACAGCTTGCCTGGTGATCCTCGCGGGTGGTCAGTCCACCCGCATGGGCGCCGACAAGGCCGTGATCCGACTGGACGGGGAGCGGCTGATCGACATTCTGATCCGCAGGATGGCCGGCAAGTCGGAGCGGATAATGCTGTCGGCCCGGGAAGACTATGCCACCGGACTGACGACCATCCCGGACGACCCGCAGGCACCGGACGGACCGGTGGGCGCGATCTTCTCCCTGGCGGACCGGTTGCAGAAGATGGGGATCGACGACTTTGTGACGGTGCCCGTGGATGCCCCCTTTGCACCGCCCGACCTGATTGAGCGGCTCTCGGTCAGCGGCGACTGCGCAGTCGCAGAGGATGGCCAGCGGATCCACCCGACCTTTGCCTATTGGCGCTGCGCCGTTGTCAACGCTGTCCGGGGCACCCACGATCAGGGCGAGCGGGCGCCGTCGCTGCACTGGCTGGTCCGGCAATGCGGCGCGGTGACGGTGACCTGGCCCGATGAACGGCTGTTCATGAACATCAACCGGCCGGCCGATCTGGCGGCCGCAGCAGCGATCAAAAAAGCCGGCACCTGACAAGCAGGCACCGGCTTCTGGTTGCAGTGAGGATCACTGCGCTTTCAGGTGCTAGTCGAGGCGACGGATTTCCGTCTTGGTCAGGCTGGTCATCAGCTTGCCTTCATTTTCCGACAGGGTCGAAGCGTCGATCCGCCGAACTTTGCCCTTGTAGATAACGAGAACATCACCGGTTTCGGTAACGCGGTTCACTTTTGCGACACTCGAGCCAGTTGCATCATAGAGACGGTCGTTCCGTTCGACCTCTGCAGCCGATGCGGCAGATGCGGTGAACGAAAGCGCCGTGGCGGCAAGGATCAGGGAGGATAGTTTACGCATGGCTTGACTCCATTGGCTTGAAAAATTGTGAACCAACTATGCGCGCGCCGCAATAGGTTGCAATATGAAATGTTGCACCTGCGAGTTGCTTTTTTGCAATTGACCGAAAAAGAGGCGCAAAAGGAGGAGCCAGAAGGACGTTGCCCCTCGAACCGGGTTGTGCAATCATCTAACAAATTCGCTAGTGAAATGAGGTTTCCATGATCCGATACGCCCTGATATTTGCCCTTGCCTCCGTCCCGGTGGCCGCGCAGGCCCAGCAGAACGACACGATGGCCGAAATCTCGGCGCTGATCGATGCCCGCGCCGATGAAACGGCAAAAACCGCGCGACAATTGTGGGAATGGGCGGAAGTAGGCTATCAGGAGGAGAAGTCCAGCGATCTTCTGAAACAGTCGCTCAAGGCCAACGGATTTACAATCAGCTCCGGAGTCGCGGACATCCCGACCGCCTTTACCGCCGAATATGGTAAGGGCGGCCCGGTAATCGCTATCCTCGCGGAATATGATGCGCTGCCGGGAATCAACCAGGATGCGGTCGCCACCCGCTCCGCAATCGACGGAAAGACCGCTGCCCATGCCTGTGGTCATAACCTGTTCGGTGCCGGATCGGTCGAGGCGGCCATCGCGATCAGCAAATGGCTGGAAAAAACCGGCACTCCCGGCCGCGTCCGCCTCTATGGCACGCCGGCCGAGGAAGGCGGCAGCGGCAAGGTCTACATGGTCCGCGCAGGGCTGTTCAACGATGTCGACATCGCCCTGCACTGGCACGCCGATGACGAGAATTCTGCCGCCGCCCGCACTACCCTCGCCAACCGCTCGGCCAAGTTCCGCTTTCGCGGCGTCTCCGCCCATGCCGCCGGCGCACCGGAAAAGGCCCGCTCCGCGCTCGACGGAGTCGAGGCATTCGACATGATGGTCAATATGATGCGCGAGCATGTCCCGCAGGAATCGCGGATTCACTATGTGATTACCGAAGGCGGCACCGCTCCCAATGTAGTGCCCGACTTTGCCGAGGTCTTCTATTATGTCCGCCACCCCGATCCGGCCGAGGTCGATGCGATCTGGACCCGGCTTGAAGGAGCGGCGCGCGGCGCGGCGATGGGCACCGGAACCAAGGTCGACTGGGAAGTGATCCACGGCAACAACCCGCTGCTGGTCAACGAACCGCTGGCCAAGATGATGGATGCCAAATTGCGGCAGGTGGGCGGTATCACCTATACGCCCGAGGAGCAGAAATTTGCCGAGCAGATTTATGCCAGCTTCGACAAGCCCGGGCTGAAGCTGGGCAGCCAGGAAGAGGTCCAGCCTTATGATGTGACGCTGGGCTACGGCTCGACCGACGTTGGAGATGTTTCCTACGCCACGCCAACCGTCGGCCTGCGCACCGCGACCTGGGTGCCCGGCACCTCGGCGCACAGCTGGCAGTCGTCGGCGGCCAGTGGCATGTCGATCGGCTTCAAGGGCGTCCAGGTCGCGGCCAAGACGCTGACCCTGGCGGCGATTGAACTCTATACCAACCCCGAGCTGCGCGCCGAAGCCAAGGCCGCATTCGACAAGGCGCGCGGGCCGGATTATCAGTACAAGTCGCTGCTGGGCGATCGCGATCCGCCGCTGGATTATCGGAAATAGAAGGCGTGCAGCGAAGGCCGCTGGTCGGGCAAGACTCGTCGTCATGGCCGGAGTTTAGATCATGGGGTCGGGTGTAGGACAGCCTGTTTTGGTGGCTGAGCGCATATTGTCGCGGTCATTTTGATCGGGTCCTTTTTTGGACTTGCACGAAGACACGAAGGTGCAAAGCGATTGGATGATTTCTTTAAACCTTCGTGGCTTTGTGCGAGCCTGACCATTTTTGTGGCCCGCAGAAAACTTTACAGAAAGGTCTGTTTTTGTTTTCTGTAACCTTTGCGCCAAAGCCGCAGATTTCCTGCCTTTGTTGGACAATTACCTGGCACCTAGTGTAATCTTTGAAATCGCCGCGTAATCCAGCCCGCTTGATCCATGTGGGCGAGCGGCAGGGTGTTCCGCTTATCCAGATTGTCAAAGAGCAGGCCGCGCAATAGATGCGGAGCATCCGCTATAATAAGCAATCGGACTGTTGTAGGAAAGAGCGATTGTCGACGCTCAGATACCCACGCCACTAATTCAATATTATAATTATTGTAAATGAGTAATTGAATTGGATTGGAGAGCAATGGTAGAGTAAGATCCGCAGAACAACAGAAAGGAAAGACCATGACTCTACATATTGGAGATACCGCCCCCGACTTCACCGTCGACACCCAGAATGGAGAAATCAGCCTGCACCAATGGGCTGGGGACAATTGGGTATTCTTTTTCAGCCACCCGGCCGATTTTACTCCGGTCTGCACCACAGAAATGGGACGCACCGCTCAGCTCGCTGACGAATTTGCCAAACGGAAGACCAAACCAATCGGTCTGTCGACCGACACGGCCGAAGAACATCGCAAATGGATCAAAGATGTAAACGAAACGCAGCATACCAATCTTACATTTCCGATCATAGCCGATGCAGATCTGGCAATTGCCAAGATGTATGACATGATCCACCCCGGCGAAAGCGAGACCGCTGCGGTCCGGTCCGTGTTCATCATTGACCCAGACAAGAAAATTCGCCTGACCATGACCTATCCGATGAGCGTTGGACGAAATTTCGATGAGATTTTGCGCGTCATCGATGCCCTGCAATTGAGCGACAGCAAGCGCATTGCCACGCCTGCGGACTGGCAGATTGGCAAGGAAGTCATCATTCCGCCGTCAATCAGCAACGAAGAGGCAAAGGATCTTTTCCCACAAGGATGGACGGAGCATCGGCCGTATCTGCGGACCACTGCTGTAAGTTAAGTCCAGTAACTGAACTCTAGTCCGGCAAACCATGTCGGGTTCATACACGTCATGTCCTACCGATGCCGCTTGCGCGTCCTCGGTACAATCGAAGTTCCAGAAAGAAGGGTGACCTGTTTTAACTGGCCACCCTTCTTTTGGTTATCAGAAACGAATCTAGCTAAACACTGGCTCCGGCGACCGGGCGCCCAGCGTGGGGCCTGATATCCGGTCGGGACGCATTGCCTGGCTTTCCTTCATCTCGGCCAGCCGGGCGTCGAGATGCCAAGCTCTCTTCAGGCGTCTCTGCCGCGTGAGAAACGGATTTTGCGGCGTCGGTATGGCGTCGACATGGGTGGTGAAATAGCCGGGACTGCGCGCTAAGTCCGCTTCACTGAGATAGGGACGCGGCGCGGCGGCAACACGGCGCTGGCCGAGTGGGATATTATGGTCGGCCCTGCTGCGCGGTTCCTCAAAGGATGGCTGGCCAGCGACAAAACCTTTGAAATCTATAGCTGCGGTGGTGCCATGGCCGACAGACTGGGCACCGGAGCCAGCCGCAGTTTCCACCGGATCGCGGCGCAGTTCGGGCATCGTGGCCGCAGCGACCGCCGCGGTTTCCCGCTCGCTTCTTTGTGCAGCATATTCGGGAGCAGTAGCCTGTACCTTGCTCTTGCGGCGACGGCTGGCGACAAAGGCCCCCATACCGCCCAGACCCAGCAGACCCGCCAGAGCAGCGAGCAGAGTCCACTCGCTATCAGCGGGCAAATCACCGGCCGCGACGGCGGGGTCGGTCGTCACTGGTGCTGGCTCAATCCCTGCAGGAGCCGTGTCAGAGGCGGTCACGGGTGCCGGGTCCGCAGTGGCCAGCATCGAGGCTGCAGGCGCTGCCGTCATGTCAGGGGTGGGCGTAACAGTGGCTGGCGCGCTGCTGTTGCGGGCAAGAGCAGCGGAACGCTCTGCAGCTGCTGTCCTGACGGCTGTCACTGATTGTTCTGCTTTTTCTGCCGCAGCCTTGCGCGCCTGTTTCTCGGCTTCGATCTGCGCCAGCGCTTCGGGGGCTACGGTCGCAGCATCGAATCCGCCATCAGTGGCGAGCGCGTCGGCACGGTCGGGAGAGACCATCGGCGTGGTCTCGGCCCCGGTCGACGGCGTGACGGTTACAGGAGCTGGCTGTTGCACCGGTTCGGGCGATGCTACGGGGGATTGCATTGGCATGTCCGATGGTTCGATCACGGCCTGAGCCTGGGCGGGTGCAGCGGCTAGTCCGGCCGAAATCGCCAGAATGCTTATCATTGAGAGGTGGCCAGCGGCTTTATCCGGAAAACCGGCAGTTTGGCGTGCATTTTTGCTATTGGTCATTGCATTTCTCCTAATGTGACAAGCAATCAACGCTGGCAAAAGGGAACCGACTCTCGACACAGAGGCAGTATGACTGGAAAATCGAGACGAACCGAGTTTCTGAACGCGGCATTCATTGACGGTTCAGCAAAATCGCCGGTCTGTTAAACTGGGGTTCATCCAATTCAGGAGTTTTGAGGGCAGAGTTTATGCCGATACGGTCTGCGGAGAGATGTCGGGACAGAAGAAAGCCCCTTCGCGCTGTCGATCCGCCTGTTTCACTCTGATCAATCGGGGCCGTGTGGCAGCATCGACTGTTGCCAAGAACCGCCGCTGATGGTCTTATAGCTGGCACAATAAAATAATTGCGAGGAGAGCTTGCCATGCGGATATTCGTCACCGGGGCATCGGGCTTTGTCGGTGGCGCAGCGACGCGCGCGCTGGTGGCGGACGGACATGAGCTGCGGGCGATGTCGCGGTCTGACCGGTCTGATCGCCGGATCCGGTCGCTGGGGGCCGAGCCGGTCCGCTGTGACCTGGAGACGGTCACGACGGACGATATTGGCGATTGCGAGACCATTTTGCATTGCGCCGCCTTTGTCGAGGCCTGGGGTCCGAAAGATGCCTGGCACCAGATAAATGTGCTGGGCACACGCACCATGCTGGACCGGGCGGTTGCTGCCGGCGTCTCGCGATTCATCCACATTGGTACCGAAGCGGCGATCTGCCACGGGCAGCATCTGCACAATGCCGATGAAAGCGTTCGGCTGGCGCCGGATTCGCCCTATCCCTATTGTGCGACCAAAGCACAGGCGGAGCAGCTGGTGCGCGATGCGGACCGGGACGGCTTTACCACCCTCGTGCTGCGCCCGCGCTTCGTCTGGGGGCCCGGGGACACAACCCTGCTGCCGATGATTGAAGCGATGGCTAAAAGCGGGAAATGGACGTGGATCAACCAGGGTCGGGCGATGACCTCGACCACCCATATCGCCAATCTGGTCCATGCGATCGAGATGGCCCTGACCGAAGGCACCGGCGGTGCCGCCTATTTCATTGTCGATGACGGCACAATCCGGATGAAGGACATGATCAGTGCGATGGCACAATCGCGCAGTCTGAAACTGCCGGAAACATCCATTCCCGGGTGGCTCGGGGATGGTCTCGGGCGCACCATGGAAGCAATATGGCGCACCTTCAACCTGAGCGGCGATCCCCCGCTGACCGCCCATGCAGCGATGGTGATGTCGCGCGATTGCACGCTGAACGGCAACAAGGCCTGGTCCGAGCTGCATTACCGACCGGTTATATCGCGGGCCGAGGGTCTGGCCGGGCTCTAGACGAGGACAGGAATCCCGCCGGCCCCTGCCCCAATCAGGCAAATCAATGCTTCGGGCGGAAATACAGCAATTGAATATCCCGCCGATATGAAGCACATCATCAGCAGAGGATCGCAACCCCCGACAGGATGGCCCGTGCAAAATAATCTTTTCTTCTCCGCCCGTCTTCTCGGATTTGCCGGTCTGCTGCCGCCGCTGATCTGCCTGGTGGCGGTCTTTGATGACGGCACGCGCTATATGGCGCTGAGCGCGGCATATTTTTACGCCGCCCTGATCTTCAGCTTTCTCGGCGGTTTCTGGTGGGGCCTGGCGGTTGCCAGCCCGGGCGCACCGCAATGGGTCTATGGCGTCGCAGTCGTGCCCAGCCTGCTTGCCTTTGTCAGCGCTATCCCCTGGATGATTGGCATGACCTGGCCCGGACCGTCACTCGGCCTGCTCGGCATCGCCCTGATTGCAGCACTATGGGTCGATGTGCGGTTGAACCGGCTGGGGATCATGCCCGACTGGATGCTCAGCCTGCGAATCCTGCTATCCGTCGGTCTGGGGGCGATCACCCTCGCCCTGGCCGTGCTCTAGACCAGAATCATCCGGGCCACCGGTGCACGGTGGCCCGAAAATAAGACAGGCTCGACAAGGTGTGGTGCCTCACTCCCACCAGTAAGCTGCGCGCTTGCGGTCTCCTGTCACCAGCTCGTTCATGGTCAGCGGATCGTACAGCCGGCCGTTGAGCATCACCCGGTCGATCTTGTCGCTGTTGCGGATGTCGACCGTCGGGTCGGCGTTCAGCACCAGCAGGTCGGCGAGCTTGCCCACTTCCAGAGAACCGATCTCGGCGTCCATACCAAGCGAGCGGGCAGAAGTGATGGTTCCTGCCGACAGCGCCTCAAGCGGGGTCATGCCGCCGCGGACAAAGGACCAGAGTTCCCAGTGACTGCCGATTCCGGCCTGCTGGCCGTGCGCACCGATCGAGACCTTGACGCCGGCATCGGCCAGTTTTTTGGCTTCGCGGGCGTTGTCGTCATCGACGAAATTGCTCTCCGGCGCGGTGACCCGGCGAGCGGTATCCGCCGCCAACAGGGCCGGGGGCGTATGCACCATCAGCGGATTTTCCCAGACATTGGTCGCCTGCCGCCAATAGGGGTCGCCGGCGAGCCCGCCGTAGCTGACCACCAGCGTCGGCGTGTAATTGGTGTCGGACTGCGAGAACATCTGCACGACATCGTCGTAGAAAATCTCCAGCGGGATATTATGTTCCAGCGTGGAATTGCCGTCGGCGATCAGCGCCATGTCCATGCCGAACAGCGAACCGCCTTCGGCCACCACCAGCATATTTTCCTGCCGCGCGGCCTCGACCACCTGCTGCCGCTGTTCGCGGCGCGGCTGGTTGTAATTCTTGACGCTGTGGCCGCCTTGCGCCTTGAGGCGGCGAACATGGGCAAGCGCATCGTCGAGATTGTTGATCTCGGCATAGACGTCCGCCGCTTTCGCGCCATAGACGATCTCGCCGGTCGAGAAGATGCGGGGGCCGAGGATCATTCCGGCGCGCTGCATCTCGCCGGCAACGAAAATCTCGCTGGCGCGGCTGGAGGGATCGTGGATCGTGGTCGTGCCCAGCGCCAGATTCTGGATCAGCGACCAGTTCTGCTGCGGCACCAGTTCGTCCGTGCCCTGCGGACCATGGGCATGGGCGTCGATCAGGCCCGGAATGATGGTCTTGCCAGTGGCATCCACGGTCTTCGTGCCGGCAGGAACGCTGACCTGTCCGGCAGGACCGACCGCGAGGATCCGGTTGTCCCGGATGACGATCACGCCATTGTCGATGATGCCGCCGTCCTCACCCGCCATGGTGACGATCCGGGCGCCGGTCAGCGCTACGGTGCCGGACGGTTTTTCCGCCGCAATCGTCCGCTCGAGCGAGACGCCGCTGGTCGGCGGCTGATATTTCGGCGCGTCCTTTGCGACGGGCGCATTGGGGAACAGGGCGTTGGTCTGGGCGGTATAGACGACCGGACCGATGCTCCAGTGCAGCGCCTGCCCGTCATTCGACCAGTTCATATAATCCGCGCCATTGGCGCTGACTCTTGTGACCGGCAGCGACTTGCTGGACGGACTGACCTCGACCGCCTGCGTGCCGGGCATCAGCGGCATGACATAGGCTTCGTAGCTCTGCCGGAAGGCGACGTTCAGACCATCGGGCGAGATGATATAGTCATTGGTCAGTTCGCCCTTGGCGTGGACTCGCTTCGCCTCGCCGTTGATATCGGTGCTGATCAGCTCGCGCTGGTCATCGGCGCTGTCGAGCATGAAAATCCGGTCGCTGGTCGCGCCATATTGCGGTTCGGCAGCGCCTTTCATGACGCGGACCGGCGCGCCGCCGGCAGCGGAGACGCGATAAACGCCTTCATCAGCCGACCAGTTGGGCGAAGTCAGATAACCGCCTTCCTTCATCTCGAAGACGATGGTCTTGCCGTCGGGAGAAAAATGCGGGCGCGCATAATGGCCGGCGCGGTTGGTGACGGTGCGTGGTGATCCGCCGCCTGCCGAAACCGTCCTGATCTCGCCCAGCCCCGTATCGGTCCAGCCGACATAGACAATCGTCCGGCCATCGCGCGACCAGGAGGGGAAGAGTTCCAGTTCCGAGCCGCTGGTCAGCCGCTTGGCCGTGCCACTGGCCATCGGCTTCGTGTAGAGTTTCCCGAGGCTTTCGAAGACCACTGTCCGACCGTCAGGAGAGACCGTGGCGAAGCGCGGCATCTTGGTGGTGAAGCTGTCCGGTGCGACCGGGATTTGCGGGTGCGGGGCATTGGAAACGCCGCGCGTGTCGCTGACCCGGAATGGGATCACGGAGGAACTGCTGCCATCGGCGGCGACCCGGCGGATCTTGCCGCCAGCCCAAAAAATAATCTCGCGGCTGTCGGGGGTCCAGTCCATATTGGGATAGACGCCGGTCACTGCCCAGGTTTCCTGCACATCCTGGTCGAGATCGTCATAAATCTTGCGTTCAATCCCGGATTCCAGGTCCTTCACATAGAGCTTCGACTGGGTCATCTCGCGGCGGACGAAGGCGATTTTCTTGCCATCGGGCGAGGGACTGGGGCGCACGGAGCCGCCGAGACCGGACACAGCGGTGCTGGTCTCGCCGGTTTCAAGGTCATATTTTTCGATATTGAACAGATCGCTGTTGCTGTCCTGCGCGTAGATGAAGGTCGCGCCGGGAGTGATGTTCCTGGTGAAATAGACCGACTTGCCGTCAGGTGCATAGATCGGCTCGCCGAGTTCCTTCTGGTGCTTTTCGCTGGGCTTCTTGACCAGCTGCACCCCGCCGCCGCCGGAGACATGATAGATCCAGATTTCGCCGGTGCCGAGCGAACGGCCGGTGGTGAAATGCTTCTTGGCCACGACATAGCGGCCATCGGGGCTCCAGCTGGGCTGGTTGAGCAGGCGGAATTCTTCCTTGGTCACCTGCTTCTTGTCGCTGCCGTCACGGTTCATGATCCAGATATTGTCGCCGCCACCGCGATCCGAGGTAAAGGCAATGCGCTTTCCATCGGGGGAAAAGCGCGGCTGCACTTCCCACGCCATGCCCTCGGCGATCCGGGTCGGGGTTCCGCCGGATATCGGCATCGTGTAAATGTCGCCGAGCAAGGAGAAGGTGATGCTGCCACCATCGGGGCTCACGTCGACATCGATCCAGCTGCCCTCGTCGACGCTGATCGGCACCTGCTTGACCGTCGCGCCGGTTGGCGCGTTGACGTCCCATTTGCTTTCTTCAGCCTTGTTCTGAGCGAAGGCCGCTCCCGAAAAAAGAACCGTAGCAAGAACCGTAGCAAGACTATATTTCATGATATTCCCCGAAATCGAAACTGACTGATATCAACTGATATCAACTGTCTATGCCAGTTTCCTTCCGGAAGGAACAAGCAAGATTTTGCGGCGCCGCTCGACAGAGCCTAGGCCTTGAAACCGAAATGCCGGTGATAGCTTTCCACGACCTGGGCCAGGGTCGAAAGGGCGAGAGTCGCCGGATCGCGGGTCGACGGGATCAGCCCGATCGGAGCAATCATCCGCGCGGATAATTCCGCAGAAACACCGATATCGGCCAGATATTGCAGCCGCTTTGCATGGGTGTGGCGACTGCCCATGGCACCGACATAGAAAGCTGGAGAGGACAGGGCCTGCTGCATCAGGGCGGCTTCCCAGTCATGATCATGAAAATAGAAAATGCAGGCCGTCCAGGGATCGGGATCGAAGCGCGGGGTCGCTAGCGGTGTGTTCAGCAGATCGGCGGCCATCGCCCGTTCGCGAACCGCGGCAATCACCGCCGGGTCGGGTGACAGCACGGCACAATCTATCCCGTAGCTGGTGGCCAGTCCGACGAGGCTTTCAACCGAAGGACCGTGTCCCAATATATTCAGTTTGGCGGCTGGAATATGATCAACCCGAATCTGCGAGCCTGATCGTTCTACCCCTCCCTGCGCTCTGCCATGCGCTGTGCAGCGGATATCGTCGCTTTCGCTGTCGAGTGTGATCGTCAGGGGTTCGCGCCTCTCGACCCGCTGAAAAATATCGGCAATGACCGCAGGCTCGGAAAGCGGAGTGAACAGCAGGTCAATGCCGCCGCCGCATGGCAGGCGAATGTCGAGATAGGGCGAGCCGGCTCCGAACCTTATCTCGCGCGGCTGGCCACTGCGGATCACATCCAGCGCCTCGGCCACCACCGCAGCTTCGATGCAGCCGCCGGAAAAGGAGCCCGTCGATGATCCATCCTCTGCCACGGCCATATGCGCGCCCGGATTGCGCGTCGATGCACCGGTGACCGCGACCAGCGTGATCAGAACGGTTTTCCGTTTTGCTTGCGCGTTTTCCTGCAAAAACCGGAAGGTCGGCAAAATAATGTTCACATTCATGGTCCTGCCGCTGGCCGATATGGATCCGGCGGAAAAGTCCATGCCCCAAACTAACAAATGGGGCAATATTGATCCGGTCTCCATCGGTCTATAGGAAGCGTCCGTAATCCGGGTCTGGCAATGGGATGGCAGTGAAATCGCCCCCCATTTCTCCAAACTCACACGGTCATGTGAAATGCCTCTCGATGAACGCGCAATGTTTCTTTTGCGGTATGAATAAATCTTGTCTTCAAAATACGCAAAAACCCATCTAGGAGCATTTAAATTACAAAAATTCGATCGAAAAATAAGGACGGAATATGAGTTTCCCGCCAAGCCAAGGCCTGTACGATTCACGCAATGAACATGACGCATGCGGCGTAGGTTTTGTCGCGAATATCAAGGGCGAGCAATCGCATCTGACGGTCAAGCGCGGCCTGGAAATTCTGGTCAATATTGACCACCGCGGCGCGGTCGGGGCGGACCCGTTGCTGGGCGACGGCGCTGGTATATTATTGCAGATTCCCGACGCTTTGCTGCGGGACTGGGCGGATTCCGAAAATCTGGTCCTGCCCGCGGCCGGCGACTATGCGGTGGCGATGTGCTTCCTCCCGTCCGATCCGGCGGAAGCCGAATTTGCGACGGCCCATTTCGAGCGTTTCATCGCCAAGGAAGGCCAGGACATGATCGGCTGGCGCGACGTGCCGGTCGACACCACTGGCATCGGGAAGGCTGTTCTGGAGCAGATGCCGCTGATTCGCCAGGCGATCATCGGCAAGGGCGAGAATCTGGCCGACCAGGATGCGTTCGAACGCAAGATTCTGGCGATCCGCAAGCAGGTCCACAACCCGCTCGACGGAATCGCGGAAAAAAAGAACATGCCCGGCCTGACCGAATTCTACATGCCGTCCTTTTCGACGCGGACCATTGTCTACAAGGGCCTTTTGCTCGCCGACCAGGTGGGATCCTTTTACAAGGATCTGAACAATCCCCTCACCACCTCCGCCGTGGCTCTGGTCCACCAGCGTTTCTCAACCAACACTTTCCCCTCGTGGAAACTGGCGCATCCCTACCGGTTCATCGCGCATAATGGCGAGATCAATACCGTACGCGGTAATGTCAACTGGATGAACGCCCGGCGTCGGACGATGGAATCCGATCTGCTGGGCGCCGATCTCGACAAGATGTGGCCGCTGATCCCGCACGGGCAGTCCGACACTGCCTGCCTCGACAATGCGCTCGAGCTGCTGATTGCCGGCGGCTATTCGCTGCCGCACGCGGTGATGATGCTGATTCCGGAAGCCTGGGCCGGTGATCCGCTGATGGATGCCGACCGCAGAGCCTTTTACGAATATCACGCGGCGCTGATGGAGCCGTGGGACGGCCCGGCAGCGGTCGCCTTTACCGATGGCCGCCAGGTGGGGGCAACGCTCGACCGTAACGGTCTGCGCCCTGCCCGCTTCTGCGTGACCGATGACGGCCATGTGATCATGGCGTCGGAATCCGGCGTGCTGCCGGTCAAGGAAGACAATATCGTCCGCAAATGGCGGTTGCAGCCGGGCAAGATGCTGCTGATCGATATGGAACAGGGCCGGATCATCGAGGACGAGGAGATCAAGGCCGATCTCGCCAAGGCAAAGCCCTATGCGAAATGGCTGGAATCGACGCAATATAACCTGAAGGATCTGGATCTCGCGGATCTGGACGATATCGATGCGCCAGATGCGAACGAAAACGAGAGCCCGGCGTCGCTGCTGGATCGTCAGCAGGCATTTGGCTTTACCCAGGAAGATGTCGCCAAATTCCTTGAGCCTATGGCCAGCGAGGGCCAGGATCCGATTGGATCGATGGGCACCGATACCCCAATCGCTGTGCTGTCGGGGAAACCGCGGCTGCTCTACGATTATTTCAAGCAGAATTTTGCCCAGGTCACCAACCCGCCGATCGATCCGATCCGCGAGGAACTGGTGATGTCGCTGGTGTCGATGATCGGTCCGAGGCCCAATCTGCTTGGCCATGACGCTGGCACGCACAAGCGGCTTGAAGTCGATCAGCCAGTGCTGACCAATTCCGACCTGCTGAAAATCCGTTCGGTCGAGGAGGCACTCGACGGCGCGTTTCGCACCGAAACCATCGATATTACCTGGGACGCAGCAAGCGGTGCCGCCGGCCTGAAAATGGCGATCAAGGAAATGTGCTGGGCGGCCACCGAAGCGGTGCTGGCGGACCGCAATATCCTGATCCTCTCCGATCGCGCCAAGGGACCGGACCGGATCGCGATGCCGTCGCTGCTGGCGACGGCCGCCGTCCACCATCATCTGGTCCGGCAGGGTCTGAGGATGCAGACCGGCCTGGTCGTCGAGACGGGCGAAGCGCGCGAAGTGCATCATTTCTGTGTGCTGGCAGGCTATGGCGCAGAGGCGGTGAACCCCTATCTCGCCTTCGAGACATTGGAGGAAATCCGCGTACGCCGCGAACTGCCGCTGAGCGCCGAGCAGGTCGAGCAAAATTATATCAAGGCGATCGGCAAGGGCATTTTGAAGGTCATGTCGAAAATGGGCATTTCGACCTATCAGAGCTATTGCGGCGCGCAGATTTTCGACGCGGTGGGTCTCTCGACCGACTTTATCGAACAATATTTCACCGGGACGGCGACGATGATCGAGGGCGCAGGCCTCGACGAGATCGCCAAGGAAACCGTCGACCGGCACAGCGAAGCCTATGGCAACAATCCGATCTATCGCAACATGCTCGATGCCGGCGGTATCTATGGCTACCGGCTGCGCGGCGAGGAACATGCCTGGACACCGGTCAATGTCGCCAATCTGCAGCATGCAGTGCGCGGCAATGATCCAAAAAATTACGCGGAATTTGCCCGGTCGATCAACGAACAGAGCGAGCGCCTGCTGACCATCCGCGGGCTGATGGAGCTGACCAAGGCACCTGAACCGCTCGATATCGACGAGGTCGAACCCGCGAGCGAAATCGTGAAGCGTTTTGCCACCGGCGCGATGAGCTTTGGCTCGATCAGCCGCGAAGCGCATACCACTCTGGCAATCGCGATGAACCGGATCGGCGGAAAGTCCAATACCGGCGAAGGTGGCGAAGAAGCGGACCGTTTCGTTCCGATGGCCAATGGCGATTCGATGCGCTCGGCGATCAAGCAGGTGGCCAGCGGCCGCTTTGGCGTGACCGCCGAATATCTGGTCAATGCCGACGATATCCAGATCAAGATGGCGCAGGGTGCCAAGCCCGGCGAAGGCGGGCAGTTGCCCGGCAGCAAGGTCGACAAGAATATCGGCAAGGTGCGCCACTCGACGCCGGGCGTCGGCCTGATTTCACCGCCCCCGCATCATGATATCTATTCGATCGAGGATCTGGCGCAGCTGATCCATGATCTGAAGAATGTGAATACCAAGGCGCGGATTTCGGTGAAGCTGGTGTCCGAAGTGGGCGTCGGCACGGTTGCCGCGGGCGTCTCCAAGGCGCGGGCCGATCATCTGACCATTTCCGGCTATGACGGCGGTACCGGGGCTTCCCCCCTCACCTCGCTGACCCATGCCGGGTCGCCGTGGGAAATCGGGCTGGCCGAGACGCAGCAGACCTTGCTGCTCAACGGCCTCCGTTCCAGAATATCCGTACAGGTCGATGGCGGCCTGCGCACGGGCCGCGATGTCGCGATTGGCGCGCTGCTGGGAGCCGACGAATTCGGCTTTGCCACCGCGCCGCTGATCGCCGCCGGCTGCATCATGATGCGCAAATGCCATCTCAATACCTGCCCTGTCGGCGTGGCCACACAGAACCCGGAATTGCGCAAGAAATTCACCGGGCAGCCGGAATATGTGATCAACTATTTCTTCTTCGTCGCCGAGGAACTGCGCCAGATCATGGCCGAAATGGGCTTCCGGACGATCGAGGAAATGGTCGGTCGGGTCGACCGGATCAATATGAATAAGGCGCTGCGCCACTGGAAGGCGGAAGGGGTCGACCTGTCCCGGCTGCTGCACAATGTCGTGCTGCCGGAAGGCGAGACATTGTTCCAGACGATGACGCAGGATCATGGGCTGGATGCCGCGCTCGACAGGGAGCTGATCGTGGCAGCAGCGCCGGCGCTGGAGCAAGGCCAGACGGTCAAGATCGAACGCAAGGTGAAGAACGTCAACCGCACCGTCGGCGCGATGCTGTCGGGCGAGGTGGCGAAAATCCATGGTCACGAAGGCCTCCCCGCCAACACCATCCAGCTGGTTTTTGACGGCGTTGCCGGCCAGAGCTTTGGTGCATTTCTGGCGCACGGGATCAGCGCGGAGCTGACCGGAGATGCCAATGACTATGTCGGCAAGGGTCTGTCCGGCGGCCGCGTGGTGGTCAAGCAGCCGGCCCATGTTGACCGCAATCCGACCGAGAATATCATCGTCGGCAATACGGTCCTCTACGGCGCGGTGGCCGGTGAAGCCTATTTCAACGGCGTCGCCGGAGAGCGCTTTGCCGTCCGCAACAGCGGTGCGGTGGCGGTGGTCGAGGGCACCGGCGACCATGGCTGCGAATATATGACCGGCGGTGTTGTCGCCGTACTCGGCAAGACCGGGCGCAATTTCGCGGCCGGCATGTCGGGCGGTGTGGCCTATGTCTATGACGAGGACGGCCTATTCCGCCAGCGCTGCAATATGGCAATGGTGGATGTGGAGACGATCAGCGCCGATGCGGACGACAGCGAAGACAGCGCGATGCCGCAGCAACTGCCGGTCGATGTCCATGATTTTGGCATGGGTGACATGCTCTATCATGACGCGGCCCGCCTGCGGATCCTGCTGGAGCGGCACAAACTCTATACCGGCAGCCGGCGTGCCAGCGACATTCTCGACAATTTCGATGAGGAGCTGGGGAGGTTCGTCAAGGTGATGCCGCGCGATTATGCCGCAGCGCTGAAACAGCTCGAAGCCGAGCGTCTCGACATGATTGTCGCAGCAGAATGAACGAAGAAATTGGAGTAGACCGTGGGTAAAGTAACAGGCTTTCTCGAGATTGATCGCAAAGAAGCGACCTATGCCGATCCGCAGGAGCGGCTGAAACATTATCGGGAATTCACCATTCCGCTGCCGGAAAAGGAGCTCAAGGACCAGGCAGCGCGCTGCATGGACTGCGGCATTCCCTATTGTCATAACGGCTGCCCGGTGAACAATATCATCCCGGACTGGAACAATCTGGTCTATGAAGGCGACTGGAAAAACGCACTGGAGACGCTGCACTCGACCAATAATTTTCCGGAATTTACCGGGCGTATCTGCCCGGCTCCTTGCGAGGCCAGCTGCACGCTGAATATCGATGACGCGCCGGTCAGCATCAAGTCGATCGAATGCGCGATCGTCGACCGTGGCTGGGAAGAGGGCTGGATCACGCCGCAGATTGCCGCAGAAAAGACCGGCAAGTCGGTGGCGGTGGTCGGATCGGGTCCGGCTGGCCTGGCCTGCGCACAGCAGCTGGCGCGCGCCGGGCACAATGTCACCCTGTTTGAAAAAAATGATCGGATGGGCGGCCTGCTTCGCTATGGCATCCCCGATTTCAAGATGGAAAAGCATCTGATCAACCGCCGTCTGGTGCAGATGGAGGCCGAAGGCGTCGAATTCCGGACCAGCGCCGAGGTCGGCGTCACAGTGTCGATGGAATCGCTGCAGAGCAATTATGATGCGGTTGTGATGTCCGGTGGCGCGGAAAAGCCGCGCACGCTGGATATTCCGGGCTATGAAATGTCCGGCGTCCGCCTCGCGATGGAATTCCTGACCCAGCAGAACAAGCGCAATGCCGGCGACGACGAAATGCGGGCGGCACCGCGCGGCACGCTTACCGCCACCGGCAAGCATGTCATCGTCATTGGCGGCGGCGACACCGGCTCGGACTGCGTCGGCACGTCCAACCGGCAGGGCGCGGCATCGGTGACCCAGATTGAAATCATGCCGAAACCGCCGGCGAAGGAGGACAAGACCTTCTCCTGGCCGGACTGGCCCCTGAAGCTGCGCACGTCATCCAGCCATCTGGAAGGCTGCGAGCGCGACTGGTCGATCCTTACCAAGCGGGTGGTCGGCTCCAACGGCAATGTCGAGGGGCTGGAATGCGTGCGGATCGAATGGGTCGACGGCCAGATGCAGGAGATTGCCGGCAGTGAATTCACGCTGAAAGCCGACCTGATCCTGCTGGCGATGGGCTTTGTCGGCCCGCGCAAGATGGGGCTGGTCGACCAGGCGGAGGTCGAGCTTGATGCGCGCGGCAATGTCGCAGCCAATGTCATTGACTATGCCACCAGCAAGCCCGGAGTCTTCGCTTGCGGCGATATGCGCCGAGGCCAGAGCCTGGTTGTCTGGGCAATCCGCGAGGGCCGCCAATGCGCCCGCGCCGTGGATCTGCAGCTGATGGGACGCAGCCTGCTGCCGCGCTGAGCGGGAGACTGATTTGGCAGAGGTGTCGGAGGGCTTGGCGGGCAATAGGCTGCGCTCTTCTGCCTGCCTGCTATGGTTGATCGGCACTGCGGTGCAATCCAAGCTTCCGACAGGCCCCAGACACAAAAAAACCCCGCACTGAGGCGGGGTGATTTGTTGGTTGCGGGAGTAGGATTTGAACCTACGACCTTCAGGTTATGAGATTTAAGAACGACAAAATTCTCAACAACCCTCAACAAGTGACAGTATATTTTTCAATATGTTAGCAGATTTCCGTTGTTGTGGCTTGTTGTCAATTACGGACATTTTTTGGGGCTTACTGTGCCAAAATTGTGCCAAATTTTCTTTGCGCCCCACCCCATAAGCAGTTAGAATGTATCACAAATTTTAACTAGCTGGAAAATAATCGTAAATGGCGACCATTCAGAAAAGAGAGGGCAAGAACGGGCAAACCTATCGTGTAATGATCCGAATGCACGGATATCCGCCAGTTCAGCGCAGTTTCAAGCGACTTACCGACGCAAAGGCCTGGGCACAGGAAACTGAGCTCGGGATGCGCCGAGGCGATATCCGCTCGACTGCGAGTGAGGCCAAGAAGCGCACCCTCGGTGATGTGATTGAAAAGTACAAAGAGGACATTCTTCCTCACAAGGCTCCATCGAGCCAGCGTGTGGAAACCACTTACCTGAACCATTGGGAGCGAGAGCTAGGCGAGTATGCCCTCTCCTTCCTGACGCATGAGATTATCAGCCGAAAGATTGCCCAACTAACCAACGCGGGGGATCAACGAGCGCAGCTTGAGGATGGCGAGAAGCCTGCCAAGCCGAAATCGCGCAAAACAGTGAAGCACTACCGCGATAATCTGGAGATACTGCTCAAGTTCGCTCAGAAGTGGGGATGGATCGGTTCTGCCAACCCGATGGAAGGTGTGAACCGGATTACGAAGGCGACCAAAGAGCGTGTGCGCTTCCTCGATGAGGACGAACGCAAAGCCATCCTTGCAGCGTGCAAGGCGAGCCCGAACAAGCAGTTATATCCGGTTGTGGTGTTCGCCCTTTCGACGGGTGCGCGAAAGAATGAGATTTTGAAGCTGACGCTTCGTGATCTCGATCTCGAACGCCAAGTGGCGGTTCTGCGAGAGACCAAGAACCGTGAAACCCGCAAGGCACCGATAGTGAGCTATCTCAAGGCGGTTCTCGAAGATCACCTCAAGTGGCGAGAGAAGTATCTCGCTAAGCGCGACATCAAGTCGGATCACCTTTTCCCGCGAAGCGATGGCAAAGGCCCTATCGACATTCGCAAGGCATGGGAGAATGCGCGCGACAAAGCGGGCATCATCGACTTTCGCTTCCATGACCTGCGGCACAGTGCAGCAAGCTACCTTGCCATGAACGGCGCAAGCCAATTGGAGATTGCCGAGGTGCTAGGGCACAAGACGCTTCAGATGGTGAAGCGTTACTCACACCTATCAGAAGACCATACCCGCGACGTGGTCGAGAAGATGAACGACAAAATCTTCAATATGGCCGACTGATCGCCCCAGAGCCGCGCTTCATTGTCTGTTTAGCCGTCCTCGGCTATGCTGCGGTTAGTCCGTTTTTTCTTTTCTATGCTTTTTCTTTGCAATGGAGGAAAGGCCGGTGGACTATACCGACCTTCGGACAGTGAAGCAGCTCGCCCAAGAGGCGCCGTTTGTGACCGAGAGTACGCTTAGGTGGTGGATTTATCATGCGAACAGCAATGGTTTTGATACCGTCCTGATCAAAATCGGAGGCCGTGTTTACATCGATAAGCGCGCGTTCAACAAATGGCTCGAAGGCCAACGCTTGGCTGCCCCGGACAGCGAAGCTGCCTAGCGAACAGTCCAATTATGTTGGACGGGAGCCTCGCCAGAAATGGCGAGGCTCTTTCGCTAGAATGGCCATACTGACCATAATGGACAGTAGTCAGTCAGTCTGGCCTTTCCCGTCCAGTTTTCCGGTTCGGGTTGCTCTGCAGAAGTCTTCAGAGACAACAATCTGGAGGCTTTGGCCATGGGCTTCGTACGCACCCTTATCCTGTCGCTCTATGCGATGCTGACCCTTTGCTGGAAACTTCTGCCGATTGTCGGCGCACTGGCTGGCTATGCACTTTTCGCACCACCAGCGTGGCTTGGCGGGATCATGGCCGCTGTGCTTGGAATTGCTGGCTATCTCGCGAAAAGCACGGTTTCTGCCGTCTTCTACAAGCCTGACACCCATGGTTCAGCTCGCTTCGCGGGGCTGGCGGATGCCCGAAAGGGTAAGCTACTGACCGGCAAAGGCCTTATCTTGGGCCGCAAACATGGCCGAATGTTGCGCTACCGAGGTGAAGGCCACCTGCTGACTTTTGCACCAACGCGAAGCGGTAAGGGTGTCGGCTGTGTCATTCCTAATTTGCTCGATTACCCCGGTTCGGTGGTTGTGACGGACATCAAGGGTGAGAACAGCGACATTGCCCGCGCCTACCGCGCAAACCTAGGGCCAGTTTACGAGCTTGCACCACTCGGGGGCGCAAAGGCTAACCGCGCGACGTTCAACCCGCTCGATTTCATCCGCATAACGACTGCCTACGAGGTCGATGACGCACGCCTCATCGCCGAAATGCTGGTGGTGCCCGAACACGCCCAGCCGAACCACTGGGAACGCGAAGCGCGAACGCTTATCACCGGCTTGCTTCTCTATATCCGCCACCATTGGGACTTGCTTGAGCAAAACCTCGGCACGCTGCGTGACCAGCTGATGCAGGACGGCGAGGAATTCGAACTGCTGCTGGCGAAGATGGCAGTGAGCCAGCAGGAGAACGTCGCCCGCATTGCGCGCGGGTTTAGTCAGAAAGAGCCGAAGGAACGCTCGGCGGTAATCTCAACGGCCCAAGGGGCGACCGAACTTTTCGAGAGTCCTGAATTGCGGGCAGCAACGGAACGCTCATCCTTCAGCTTTGAAAGCCTGAAGGACGATGTGGGGTCAGTGTTCATCATCGTGCCACCAGAGTATCTCGAAGCCTACCGCCCATTCCTGCGGCTGATGGCTGGCCTGGCCACCGTGGCGATGACACGGAATATGGCCAAGCCCGCTCAGCCGGTGCTGTTCTTGCTCGATGAGCTGCCAGCGCTTGGCTACATGCGCCCTATCGAGGAAGGCATTGGCTATTTGGCCGGATATGGCGCGAAGCTGTGGTTGTTCGTGCAAGATTTAGATCAGCTCCAGAAGACCTACCCGAAAGCACGCTCAATGATCGCCAACTGCGCGGTGCGACAGGCCTTCAACGTGCAAGACCCCGAAACCGCCAAGCTGCTGTCGGATATGCTGGGGACGGCAACGGTTCGGATGCACTCAGAAGGCCAAAGCTCATCTCTCCCCTTCAATCTCGTGGCAGGTTCATTCCATTCGGGTGCATTTGAAGGGGCGCGCCAGCTCATGACGACCGGCGAAATTCTGACGATGAAGACGACGGAACAGTTAATTTTTGTGCAAGGCTTCCCCGCTTTCAAGGCTCGAAAGATACGATATTTCGACTGGTGGGAATGGGCGCTTAAGCAACGCTTCAAGGAATGCAAGGATCACTAGGGCTGGAATTACGGGCCTAGCAAGAAACCCTTATTCTCCAAACAGCGTGTCGATTACTGGACACTTTGGAACAGAGCCGCCCTCGCACTTGGCCGCCATATCGGCCAGAGTTTGCCGCAATTGTCTCAGGTCGCGAATTTTCGACTCAACATTACGGAGTTGCGCAACCGTCAATGCATGCACTTCGCTGCAAGCTAGATCTCCGCTGTCAACCAAACCTAATAGTTCCCGAAGCTCATCTATAGAAAAACCAAGATTACGTGCCCGCAAAATAAAGCCTAGGCGGGCCTGATCGTCCTGTGAATACACCCTGTGCCCGGCGGCGGTACGCTCTGGAGGGTGAAGAAGTCCGATGTCCTCATAATAGCGGATCGTCTCAATGTTGCAGGCGGACGCCTTCGCCAATTCTCCTCGCTTGATCATCCAGAGATATGCCTCCTTCAATTATCCAAAATTAGGGCTTGAACCTGTAGTTACTACAGACCTTATACTGAATGGTATTGAGTAGCAAGGATAATGAAAGAAACCATTTTGCCAGAGAACGTTAAAGCCGAGACCTACCGGAAACTGTCAGAAAAATCAGGACAGAAACGAAGCTGGTTGGCATTCGGCGGCATAGCCGGGGCAATACTAGCGTCGTCCTGCTGCATAGCCCCACTGCTGCTCGTAACCCTTGGGGTTAGTGGGGCGTGGATCGCTAATCTTACCGTTCTTGAACCGTATAAGTGGTACTTCGTGGCGATTACCCTCGGCTTTCTGGCTGCGGGTTTCTGGCACGTGTATTTTCGAGCGAAACCCGCCTGCGAGGACGGCTCGTATTGCGCTCGTCCGAAAACCTCGGTTCTTACCAAAAGCATCCTTTGGGTTGCGACAATCCTCATTGCCCTATCGATCACACTCGATTGGTGGGCACCCTTTTTCTATTAGGAGACTGATTATGAAACGTTTATCCATCATCATTGGTGCAGCGATCGCTCTTGGAGCCGGTGGCCTCGGTGCACTGGCAGTTGTGCCGACCTCCGGGGCTACGGCAGGCTCGCAAGCTGCATCGGCGAGCACTCTTCAACGCGCGACATTTGCGATCGAAAACATGACGTGTGCCACCTGTCCGATCACCGTCAAGAGAGCGATGAGCAACGTTGATGGCGTTTCTTCTGTAGATGTCGATTTCGAAGCGAAGCTCGCAACCGTCGTGTTCGACCCACGCCAGACAACGGCTTCAGCAATCGCTGCGGCATCAACGAATGCCGGCTACCCAGCGCGTATCGCAGGCGGGCGAACCGAATGAAGGAACATACACTTCTCCGACTGGGTGTTGTCGGTTCGATAATCGTTGCTTTGTGCTGCTTCACTCCAATTCTTGTAGTTTTGATCGCCGCAGTCGGCCTCTCCGCCATAACCGGGTATCTGGATTATGTTTTATTGCCTGCGCTGCTCTTTTTTATTGGATTAACAATTTATGCCTTTTGGCGCCGAAAAAATTAATAGAAATAACTAAGAAAGCTGAACAAACATGAATGAATGTTGCGCGCCAGATTCTGGTGGAGGATATGATCTCGCTGTCGTAGGCGCTGGTTCTGCAGGGTTTTCGGCTGCGATCACGGCGGCAGGTCTTGGAGCAAAAGTCGCCCTGATTGGTCACGGTACCATCGGTGGTACATGCGTTAATGTCGGATGTGTGCCGTCCAAAGCGATGATACGCGCTGCTGAAGCAATTCACTGTGCCAAAGCGGCAAAGCGCTTCCCAGGTATCACAGGAAGTGCAGAGCTAGCCGACTGGGGCCAACTCGTGGCTGCTAAAGACGATCTGGTTAACGGGTTACGACAGAAGAAATATGCCGAACTGCTGCCTGAATATGAGAACATCGACTATATCGAGGGAGCGCCCGCGCGCGTTGTTCAAGGCGGCGTTCAAGTCGGCGACCGACTCATCGAAGTCCCGAAGGTGGTTGTCGCCACGGGTGGTCGTCCTTCTCTTCCTCCCATCGAGGGAATCGACGAGGTCGCAACGCTCGACAGCACCCAATTGCTTGAACTCAAGACACTGCCCAAAAGTCTCATTTTCATCGGTGGTGGCTACATCGGTTCCGAACTGGCGCTGATGATGGCGAGAATGGGTATCGAAGTAACCATCATCTGCCGTTCACGCCTGTTGCCAGGGGCGGAACCAGAAATTTCGGATGCACTGACTGCATCATTCCGTTCAGAAGGCATCACGATGTACTGCGGAAGCATTTACGATGCTTGTCGGAAAGATGAGTCCGGGGCGACGATCTGTATCGAGCATGAGGGCAAACGGCTCGAACTTACTGCCGAGAGGCTGGCAGTAATGACAGGCCGCACGCCGAATACCGAGGGTCTGGGCCTCCAAGAGGTCAGGGTTGAACTGGATAAGCGCGGTGCAATCAGGGTCAACGACATGATGCAGACCAGCAACCCGAATATCTATGCAGCAGGTGACGTCACCGACCGGGATCAGTTTGTCTATATGGCGGCCTATGGAGCCAAAATCGCGGCAACCAACGCCCTTGCCAAGGGACAGGCAGCTTATGACAATGCAGCGATGCCTTGGGTGGTGTTCACCGACCCCCAGGTCGCGGGCGCCGGCCTGAGCGAAGCTGAGGCCTGGGAAGCTGGCTACGATGTGAAGACGTCCATTGTTCCTCTGGATCAGGTTCCACGCGCTTTGGCAGCGCGCGATACGAGAGGACTGATCAAACTCGTCGCGGACAAAGGCACCGACAAGTTGCTTGGAGGTCAAATCATGGCACCCGAAGGTTCAGACAGTATCCAGACGCTGGCCATGGCTCTGAAGTTCAACATGACAGCGAAGGAACTCGGAGAGACCATTTTTCCATATTTGACGACGGTCGAGGGACTGAAACTCGCCGCCCAGACATTCGACATGGACGTGACCAAGCTATCCTGCTGTGCGGGTTAGCCCGGAACTCAATCAGAGAGAGAAACATGACGGACGAAATAGAGACCGAAAGTGCCGGAAATATAGCATCAAGCGGTGGAAGCAGCGTGGGCGCAATTGGTGCAATCGTGGCGGCAATGGGATGTGTAAACTGTTTCCCCGCCATTGCAGCCCTCGGAGCATAGTTGGGTCTTGGTTGGATGGAGCAATATGAGGGCGTGATAATCAACCGGCTTTTGCCAGTCTTTGTTCTCATCGCCCTCATCGCCAATCTCTATCTGTTCAATCGGCATCGCATCTTGTGGCGCGGCGCGTTGAGTTTGATGGGCCCAGTGCTGGTTCTCGCAAAGTTTTACCTGTTCTGGTCGGCCGAATGGAGCAATGCTGTGTTTTATGTCGGATTGGCATTCATGATCGGCTCGTCAATTTTTGACATCGTGAAGCCGCCATTGAGACGATGCCCAGCCCCTTAGACAGCGGGCAACGATGACGATCAGACCGCGCGAGCAAACTGAAACAATAAAAGACAGCCCATGGAAGATTCATCTAAAATATCCGATATCCAACAACATCGACTAAAAACAGTCTATGAGCATTTAGAAATATCCAACGATGCTCGGAAAAGATTGATCCAACCGAAACAAACCGTACAGGTGAGTATCCCGGTGAGGATGGATGATGGCTCCCTGCGCATCTTCGATGGTTGGCGTGTTCAATATGATGACACACGCGGCCCGAGCAAGGGTGGCATCCGGTTCCATGAAGACGTCACAATCGAGGAAGTGACGGCGCTCAGCTTCTGGATGACGATCAAATGCTCTGTCGTCGATTTGCCCTTTGGCGGCGCGAAGGGTGGGATCTGCGTCGATCCGAAGACGCTTTCCCGGCTTGAACTGGAGCGACTATCGCGGGGCTACGTCCGCGCGATTTACGACTTCATCGGACCAGACCGGGATATTCCCGCACCCGATGTCAATACCAACGCGACCATAATGGGCTGGATGGCCGATGAATATGGCCAGATTGCGCGCCGTCAGGTTCCCGCAGTTATCACGGGAAAACCACTGGGACTCGGCGGTTCTCAGGGGCGTGTGGCGGCGACAGGCAGAGGTGCGCTTCAGGTATTGGACATATGGGCCAAGCGGTCGGAAAAGTCGCCGCAAGACCTGACGGTCGCCGTGCAGGGCTTTGGAAACGCAGGCTATCATTTCGCCCGTCTTGCCCACGAAGCAGGATACAAGATCGTTGCAGTTTCCGATTCAAAGGGAGCTATCTATTCGCGCGATGGCTTGAATCCCGAGCCGGTCTGGAACCACAAACACAAAACACGTGAACTGAAGGGCATGGTCTATTGCGATGCTTCGGTCTGCGATGAAGCGGATTTCACGGAGCTTACGAACGAGGAGTTGCTTGAGCTCGATGTAGACGTGCTGGTGCTGGCCGCCCTGGAAAATGCCGTCACGAAGAAAAATGCCGAAGGCATCAGATCGGCGCTGATTCTGGAAATTGCCAATGGCCCGGTCAGCCCGGAGGCCGACTCAATCCTGGCGGATCGCGACATTGAAATTCTGCCCGACGTTCTGGTGAATTCGGGCGGCGTAATCGTCAGTTATCTAGAATGGGTCCAGAACCGTTCTGGAGATTACTGGTCTGAAGAGATCGTCGAAACGCGGCTGGCTCAGCGTCTTGAACGCGAGGCCAATGCCTGTTTCCAGCTAGCCGAAGACGAAAACGTCTCAATGCGTATCGCGGCATATATGCAGGGTATCGGGCGAATTGCCGAAGCGATGGACCATCGCGGAACGCAAAAGTACTTCAACGGGCAATCCAACTAAATTAGCGGGAAGCAATCCTCATGAGCAAATCTTTCGATCTTATAGTGCTGGGTGTCGGCATGGCGGCGGTCAGTGCCGCCAACAAATGCGCCTCTGCCGGTTGGTCGGTCGCGGTGGTCGATGAACTGCCTTATGGCGGCACCTGCGCGCTACGCGGCTGCGATCCGAAAAAGATGCTTCGGCGGGGGGCGGAAATCATGGACGCGGCGCGCCTCATGCAAGGCAAGGGTATCGAGCCGAACGATATCGCGATCAACTGGCCTGACCTCGTCGCTTTCACCCGAACCTTTACCGATAAAATGCCCGGGAGGATTGAGGGTGGTCTCGACAGCAATGGCGTAACTACGCTTCACGGAGCGGCCCGATTTACCAGCGAAGATACAATCGAAATTGAAGGCGAAGGGCAATTTCAGGCGAAGCATATTCTTATCGCTACCGGCGCAAAGCCCCGTCCTGTCGATATTCCCGGCGCCGAGCATCTGACTGACAGTACTGAATTTATGCGGATGGAAGAGTTGCCAAAGCGCATCCTGTTCATCGGAGGGGGCTTTATCTCATTCGAGTTCGGGCATATCGCCGCCCGAGCAGGTAGTGAAGTTCTGATCATAGATCGAGGCGACCGCCCGTTAAAGGCATTCGATCCCGACCTCGTTGAAAAACTGGTCGCACGGGGAGAAGATGCTGGAGTGGCCCTGCGACGGCGTACATCTTTGAAATCGATCGCAACGAAAGGCGCGGAATTCCTAGCCACCGTCGAAACTGACGGAAATACCGAAACATTGTACGCTGATCTGGTCGTTCACGGCGCGGGACGCGTGCCCGCAATCGATCGCTTGAACCTGAATGCCGCCAATATCGAGGCGGGGCCAAAGGGTGTCGCAGTCAACGAATATTTGCAAAGCACGTCCAATCCCAGCATATATGCTGCTGGCGATGCGGCGGACACTCAAGGCCCACCGCTAACACCTGTTGCGGTATTCGAAGGCAAGGTAGCTGCCTCCAATATGCTGAAGGGCAATCAAACCGAACCTGACTACCGCGGTGTGCCAAGCGCAGTGTTCACAATTCCGGAACTGACGCGCGTAGGGATGCTGGAAGAGGAAGCAAAAGAAGCCGGTTATGAGATTCGCGTCGTCGAGAATTATACAGGCGATTGGTACAGCAATCTACGCGTTGGCGAAAGCTGCGCTGCAACCAAGATCATAATCGATAAGGACAGTGACACTATCCTGGGCGCTCATTTGCTCGGCCCGGAATATGGCGAGATTATCAATTTCTTCGGCCTGGCGATGCGCGCTGGCCTGACGACCCGGGATTTGAAAAAGATGGTCGCGACCTATCCCACGGTCGGTTCTGATGTGGGATCGATGCTATAAGATGAGGCAATAAGAACTCAACGTTCAAAATAGTCTCGTCCGAAGTCGGGGTTGTAATCACGGTTACGTTCACGCTGGCGTTTCCTTTCCTGGTATCGCTTGCGGGCGCGGAGCAATTCCATCTTTCTGTCCTCGGCGAGATTGCTGGCGAGAATGGCCTTATCCGTGGCGCGCGTCAGCGCCTTGGCGCGGCGCATCGCCTTCTCCTTCATGATTTCCCGCAATTCAAACGGCACATCAGCGCGCAATCGCAGCATAGCGAAGTCATTGAGTGCAATCCGCAAGGCACGTCGGTTGGCCTCGATACGGTCGCGATGATGCCCAAGTTTGAGTTGCTGCTCCCGCCAGCGACGGCGTTTCAGATGAAGCTTTCGGAAGGCACGCTTCGCGTTCCCTCGCGCCTCGGTGTCTGCCCCTAAGTATCGTGCCCCGTTCATCCGACCAAGCAGGTTGGCGTTTTTCTTCACCATACGCTCGGCGTCGGCGACCCCAAAAGTCTGTTCCAGCTTCAACCAGCGTTCCGCTGCCCTTTCCGGGTTGCGGAAGATGTCGAACAAGGACTGGTTGAATTGTGCCTCTGAAGCCTTTTCGCGGGCTTCGTAGTTCGGCAACGTCTTCTTCAGCCAACCGCGATCACGCTCAAGCCGCGAGATGCGACGCTCGCCAGCCCGATAGACCGCCTCGACCCCTTTCCAGTAGTTGTAGTCTAAGTCAGCGGCATCCACCTCCAGCACGGCGTCTGCATTCTTGCGCTCAACGGCAAGCTGGGCTTCGCGAAGTTTCTTAGCACGGCGCTGTTCGGCAGGCGTCATGTTCTCGTAGCCTGGGATCTGCGCCTCCGGTGCGTCATCCCGTGCGAGGTCTTTCATGCGCTCGGCCATGAACACGTCGAACCGCTCACCGAAGCGATCCTCTAGCTCGGTCAGCCGAACGCCCTTGCCCATCTGCGAGAGCTTGGCGAAACGCTCACCCTTGGCGAGCACAAGCCCCTGACCTTTGCGTTGCAGGAAGACACCCTGCGCCCCCAACCGAGCGGTAAGATCATGCCAATCCTTTGCATTGTAGAAGTGGCCCTGTACCTTCTCTTGAAGGGCTTTGACCTCGCCCTTGCCCATGGCAATCTGCGGCTCTCGTTCTTCGCGTTTGGCCTGCCAGTATTCGCCCTCGGTTGGCGTATCGAGGCTTTCGACCAAATCGAAGTCGTCCACCTTCTCCAGCTCGCGAATACGTTCCTTATCGCGCGGGATATTGAGCTCACGCTCTCGGGCAATTTCTCTGCAAAGCTCCGTCAGCCTGCGCCCATCATTGTGCCGGTCGAACGCTCCGCCGGTGGACGGATGCACCCTGTTGATCAGGAAGTGCATGTGCGGGTGCTTGGTATCCTTATGGGCATAGATTAACATCTGGTGCTCGGTCAGTCCCATGCGCTCGATGGCTTCGGATGCGATCTCGCGGAGCACCTCGGGCGGCAATTTGCCGCGCCGCGCGTCCTTCGGATCGAAGGACAGGACGAAATGATAGACGGGCTTTTTGCAACGCAGGTTCTGCGCGGCTGTCGCATCCATGATGGCGGCAGCGGCCAAGGGATCGGTCGTCTCAAGGTTTCTGGCTTCCATCCAGGCCACTCGATCGGTGGAGAGTCCCTTCGTGCGGCCCGCCAGATACAGCGCCGATGATTTAAAGGCGGCAGGCTGCTTGGATGGAATCTTGAACCGCATCCTTGCCCCTACCCGCTAGTCTCTTGACCGCCTTCGCCCAGCGCTTCTTCCAACGGTGCCAGGGCAAGCTTCAAACCTTGAATGGCCCATTTGCGATCTTCGGGGTCAAGGTCAGCACCTGAGTTGGCGCGGCGGGCAAGCCCATTGATGGCATGACCAGCACCATTGAGTGGTTCGAGCTGTTCTTCAATGAGACCAATGAGGTCGTTCCGGCCAAGCAGTTTCTCCACCAAATGCCCGCCAACATAGCGCGCCATTTTCAGGTAGCGCTTTTCACTGGTTGCATCGTGAAGTTGGCGGAAGTTCGTAGCGATGGAGGACAGCTCGTAAAGGAGCTTTTCGAACACCAGATTGGTGACGGGTTTGGAGCGCGGTCGCTTGTCCAAAATGGTGGCGCGGGCATACGGCCCAGCGAGCATTCCAGCGTCCCGCGCCATGGCCTCCACACGGGCGTATTCATCCGACGTCAGCCGCACGCTGAGAACGCGAGTGCGCTGGTCTTCTGGAGCCTTTCTTGGTCGCGCCATGGGCTACCTCCAATGCCATTTCACGAGGTGCCTGGATTGCCTTCAAGCCCACTGCAAGCGCAAGATGCCAAGTGAATACTTGGCCTCGGCTTGAGACCCACCGGAGGTGTGGTCGAATGCCAGAAGAGCCTTTTCGCCAGAGAACCCGCGCCCGTCAGGGCCAAAGGGTTTTCGTATGCGAAAATACATCTTGCCGTCAGTGTGAGCTACAAAGCACCTCCCTGCTGTATGGGAAATAGCAGAAACGACAATGCTATAAGCCGCAGCGACGCTCTATAATGCGCATACAAAAATAGCAAGGGACAACAAAGAGCAATATGCGCCAGCAACCAACAGAGCGCCACAACACCGTCAGGCGAAATTCCTAGGAAGCGCCTGACACCCCCGAAAATGCCACCCCAAGTGCCAAGCGGCGAGCGAAACGGACGCGTGGGAAAAACTGACGTAGTGGGGCTTGTAAGTGTATTATTTGATTACCACACCTTAGCCATCAGCAGCATCTTCTGAACCGTTTACTGGCGAGGCCATTGCCTCCTGCCAGCGCTGACCTCTGTCCATTTTCTATTCAGGGAACCGCCCCGGTAACGGGTGCGGAAAATGCCACATGAAAAAGAAGTTTCCCGAACGCATCGGCCATGAGCCGAAACCCGACAACGTGAACATCATTATGATCACTCGGGATGACCGCAAAACCTACGGCCTCGGAACCGATAACAACGTCTATCAATGGTGGGGAAAGTACAGGCAATGGACAATCCCGTGCTTATGCGATCCTGACAGCTGAGACGCCCATTAGCGACAAACCGCCCCCAGCGATGGGGGCGGTTTTTTCATCTTCCGATATCCATGTCCTTGGATCGACCGCGTTCAATCTCGCGCTGCAAATCTTGGCTCTGATGAACAATCCGCGTGATATGAACGCGGCCATCTTTGATGCGATAGAGGATCAGGTGCTTGCCAGATACGATTGACCTTACGCCCTGACCAAAGTCATCTCGCGCTGTCCCCATACGTGGTTGCAAGGCAACTGTCTTTATCCGCGCATTGATCTTTGACAGGTAACGCTCTTTCTGCGCCTCCCCCCATTGGTCAACCGTATCCTTCTCGATTTCCTTCAGATCGCGAAGTGCTGGCTCTTCGATTTGAGGGTCTTCAGGTCGGGCCACATGGCGTCCTTATTCCATATCTTTGAGCAATTCCTTCACAGAGGTGAATGGAATGGATTCTCCTCGCTCATAGGACTCGTCAGCTTCTCGCACCATGTCCTGCAACACCTTCAGCCGCGCTTCGTCTTCTCGGTCGTATTCGACAAGGACTTCAAGCGCCATACGAATGACATCGTCTGGTGTCTTGTAGAGCCGTGAGTCCACCTTTCTCTGAACAATTTTTGCCAAGTCTGGCGGCAAAGTAATCTGCAATTTTTCACCCTTTCGTATTTTCAGAATTATATCACAAGGGCCGCTCTCGCGGCAGAAAATTGAGGCACGTTGGCGCACAAAAAACCGCCGCCAATGTTGGCGACGGTATCGTTTGGCGGATCATTAGCGGTTCCAGATCAGCAGGTGCTGGCCGTCACGCTCGATGAGGTTGGCGTAAACTGGGGCGGTGAAGCTCGGGTCGTCGAGGCGGACCGAGAGGTAAGCGTTGCCGCTCTTGCTCTTGCGCTTCCAAGCGCCGCCGATCTCGATGCCGTCTTCAGCGATTACGCGGAAGTCGGGAGCCTTGCCCTTGGTGTTATCTGCGGGGCTCAGCGTCAGCTTCGATTTCAGAGCCAGCGTATGGATTTCGCCGATGTAGCCGGTCTCGGTTTTGGTAAAGGTTGCGATGGTGGTCATGGTATGTTTCTCCTGTTTTGGTTCGGAAGCCCGCGACCGTCGCGGGCCTTTCCATGGCCAAAATGAGAGACCGTCTCAGCCGGGCGCTGCACCCCCAAGAGCATCAAGGGGGCCGAAACGCAGTGGAGGACGGCAAGCGGCCTGTTTCTTGTTTCGCGAGGAATGGCCGAAGGCCAGGGGATGAAACTGGCAAGCGCGCCGTTGCGGCGACTGGCGACGGGATCAATGACTGGCCATGTGAGGAAAGGCAGCGATGGGATGCGGCCAGGATAAAACGCCCCTGAGAGACACCCCTGCACCGCCCGTCGATCTGAACGCTCCGTGACGACTATCGAGCGAAGCCGCGATAGCTTCGATCCCGACATGACGCCCCCGCATCCCGCCAGAGGCAATCAAGCCTAGCTCTGATAGTCGATATCAGAACGGATGAGAGATTGGTGCTGAGTGCCCTAGCCAGCGCAACACCATCGGATCGCACCGCGTAAAAAGAGCTTTGCCCCTACTCGTTTCCAACCTCGCACATTTGACGGATCGCCTGTCGCAGATATGCGATAGCCCCCAGCCCCGCCAACCCCGTCCCGCTCGCCCATTCGGGCGGCGGAGGGGTTCCCCGCTGCCTGTGTCATCGGTGGCAGGACAGAGTGACCATCCCTGTTTCTTTGCGAGCGACCGCCATGGCGGAGGTTGCAGTAACGAACGAAAGGGTAAGCTCATGCCAATCCTCGGCACCTTCCTCAAAGACGGTGATTGCTTGACTGGCATCATTCGCACTTCAACCACTCAGGCGCGCCTGACCTTTGCGCCTGACAGCGCGGGCATTCTTATTGCCAGCATTGACGGCCAGCCGGTCGGCCATGCCGAGCCTCGCCCCAGCGGCGATGGCATCACTTGCTTCGTCGTCTACCTACATCCCGACATCCTGCCGGATGCACCATTCGCTGCACTGGTTGCCAAAGGCTGCGTCTTCATACTGACCATGCGCCGCTAACCTCACCAGCAAAAGAGCCCTCTCACTACTGAGAGGGCTTTGATGCGTCTGTGCGCTACCACCAAGACGAATAGAATACCGTCTTACCTTCGCCGATCGCCGAACGGGCTTTCGCAACGAAAGCCAGGTCGTCCTTAATTTCGTCGCCATCACTGGCACCGAAGAAGAAGCCGCTGGTTGGCGGAAGATTGCCTGCTTCGATGTCGATCTCAAGCTGATGGATATCATCAGCACTGAGCGCGACCGATACACAGTTGAAGGTATCTTCCTTGCCGCCCTTCTCGCGGTAGAGACGTTCCATCCAGCCATGCAGGTTGGGATGCTTGCGCCAGTAGTGAATCTGGCTCGCATCATCAGGTTCACTGAAGTCCACCGGCTGAGGTGGCGTCTGGTTGGTGGTCAAGGCGTACATATCTAGGCCCATGGTCGTGTTTCCTTTCGATTGTTTGTGGCTGTCCCGAAGGACGCCAACCGAAAGGCGGGCGGCTGAAGCCGCTGCTGTCCTGAGCAACACGGGCCATCGGCAAGCTTCGCTTGTTATGGCTGGTGCGGGCAGCTCATGGACTGCAAGGCGCCGCCTGCCATAACGGCGTCAATCAGAGGGGCAGCCACAATCGAAGAGCACGGCAGCTATGGTGGATTCACGCCTTGGCCATCGCCACTGTCAGCCGCGCAGGAACGCTGAATCAAAATGAGACGGTTCCATCGACTCAGGATGAGACAAAAGAAAAGCGCCCCATCGGAGCGCCTTCTTGAAAACTGGTTTGGATTAAGCGGCTGCGCCAATCCAAGTACTGAAGCCTTCAAAACGGTCGTCATATTCGTTGCCATATTGAGCCTCGGCCATGGCTGAGAAAACGCCTCCCGGTTCAACGCCGTTGTTGTAGGCGGTGGTGATGTCGCAAAGCTGTTCGTGGGTGGCGGGTTCGCCGAATTCGGCAATCAGCATCATGTCCACTTCGTAGGTGTATTCATCCCAGCTCATGTCGAGGTGCTTTTCATTTGTGTAAGTCATTGGTCTCGTCCTTTCGATTTTGGTCGTGGCCGGGGTCGTTCGGCCATTCTGGCAACCAAAGGGCGGGGGCTTCAGGCGGACGAATGCACCCGAAGAGACGAAACGAAGTGGAGGACGGGAAGCGGACTGTTTCTTGTTCCGCGAGGAAGTCGCCGTCAGGCGACGGGGAAGAAACTGACAAGCGCACCGTTGCATCGGACGCCGCCCCCGCAAGGGTGCCAGTGAGTAAAGGCCAGGGCGACTTCGGCCGGAAGTCGAAAGGATCTTCAGGAAACCAAACGCCCAACGAAAACCGACATCAAAAGCGGCGTTTTAAACACCGTGGCCATCGTGCAGAGCAGTCGATCCCTGCCCTCCTCCAGATTTTGCGACGAAGAAAAACCCGCCTCAGCGTTAGGCTGAGACGGGCAATTCAGACCGTGGCAGCTATTATAGAAGCGACATCTGCCGTGAGGCGGCCTCCAGCTCCTTCCACTTGGGCGACTTCGCCCCCTCTTCCAGCCAAGCGCGCACATAGGTGACAGGGCCACCTTCATGCTCGATGGCCTTGGCGTGGATGAAATGAGACCGATACCCCGTCTCGGTCATGGGCAGCGGACTGCGAGGCTCATCAAGCACCCTGATTTCCAGATGCGCCATGCGCTCACCGTAGATATCTTCATGCGACTTCGACCAGCTTGGGCAGTAGCGCACTTCAATAGGCACACCGCGCCATTCAATCTGATAGGGTTCATAGGGCTTGTACATTCTCTCGCCTCCTGATGGTTCAAGGCGAAAGACAGGTCGGCTCCATGCCGACCCGCCCAACCGGCAAAGCCGGTCGCGCCTGACCCTCTGCCCAGCGGCGAGCGTCACAATCGGTGACTTCAGTATCCAAGGTGGTGCGAGCGCCAGCCGAGCGAAAAGCGGCAAGAGAGCCGCCCTGCCAAGAGGCAGCCACAAGCTGGCTCGAAGGGGTGTAATCCGCCGCCACCCGAATGTTCATCATAGTATGTATGACCATCCACGTTGCGGGCAGCGGCGGACGGCGACCTTGCAAGCGGTCGTGGCTGGCATAAGCTCGAAGGTGAGGGTCAAGCAAAGAACGCCGCAGCGCTCGCGCTGCGACTATACCGCGAGGGGGCGTTGCGGGGGACTGAAAGGCCTCCCCCGCTTGAAGGGGTGACGGAAAACGGCGCAAAACCTTTGCGCTGGTTGCAGGCAGGGGAAGGCCTTCCCCTCAACATCATTATCCCAACCAGGAAGAACCCGGTGTTCTGCTCGTCATTCGGTCGAAGGTGTCTTCTTCGTCTTCGTTGTCTTGTGCCTGCCACGATGGGGCGGCTCCCAGATGTAGAAGCGTATATGTCATATCGTAGCGTTCAGAAACGATGGTCTCTTCGACGCAGGGCTCCTTCAGCCAGACAAACGATGAGTGTTCAGCCCGCCCCTTGTTGTTGTCCAACAGCTGCGGTTGCGCTGCGAGTGACTTACTCGGCAGCTCTACAGGCGGAACATCGGCAGTCTTGATGTAGGCACCTGTTCTCAATGCCTTCGGGCTTGACCTTGCCCAAAGGACAAAACCGTCTCTCGAAACGACAAATAGCGTACGACGCTCGCTGAATTGCAGCCACCGCAGTGTAGCGGCAGATAATGAAACGCCATAGCGCTCGGCACACGCACCCAGCTCATCGAAAGACGGCTGACTGTTCGGGGGCACCTGCTTTGCAAAATCATCGCGCGGCATGAGCAGGCTGGCTGCAAACTCGTTCGCCTGCTGCTCGATCTGGCCGTATTCGCTGTCCCATTTGGCCATATCCTCAGCGCTGCATTGCAGCCCCTCAGGAAACTGGTTCCGGTGAACAAGGTAGTGACCAAATTCGTGGGCCAAGGTGAAATTGATCCGACCGGGCGAGGTAATTGCCGAATTGTAGATGATGCCCCAGCCCTTCCTGCCAGGTGGAGCTTTGTACAAGCCGCCTTCAAAGCCTCCGAGGTCGTCGCCCTTTACCATCGCTACGGGATCATCGGGAAACACCTGTTGCGAGTAATCCTTGGCGAGCGACTTCACATCCACGGGGAAGCGGTCATCGCCATCGCGCGCCTTCAGCAAAAGCGTCAGGTCGATTGCCCAGCGTTGTGGCGATTTATCCTGCATCAGTCCTCGTCATCCCACATTTCGGTGATCTTGCGAATCTTCTCGCGAGTTTCATCCGGCAGGCTGCGGTATTTGCGGTAAAACTCTGCATCGACCGCATCTTCAGTCTTCACTGCATTCCGGTCGTCCATCAGGTAATCGATGGTGACACCAAGCTGCTCAGCGATCTTCGCAATCTTCTCAGCAGATGGACGGGGCGGGTTCTTGTTCTCAAGTTCCCAGATGTAGCTTTTGCTGGAGCCTGTTAGCTCAGCGAGCTTGTCGAGCGTCAGCTTCTTTTCCTTACGCAAGTCGCGAATCTTGTCGCCTAAGACATTGGCCATAAGCGGTCCTCCTCTCAAAAAGTTCGGTGTAGCGATACAATAACCTCTTGACTTCCGATTTTCAAGCGATATATGATGTTCGGAGTAGGCGCACTTTTTATGCGTACAAAATGTTAAATAAGAGAAAGAAGCCAAAATGAGCAAAGGTCCAAAAACACACCACGTTGTGCCCAACCCGGAAGGCGGTTGGGATGTGAAGCGAGGCGGCGCAAGTCGCGCGAGCAGCCACCACGACACCAAGCGCGATGCGATCGATCGTGGCCGTGAAATCAGCCGCAATCAGAACAGCGAGTTCCGCATCCACAACAAGGATGGGCGCATTGCCCGTAGCGACAGCCACGGCAACGATCCGTTCCCACCGAAAGACAAGAAATAGGAGGTTCGAATGGCAAACGACAAAGACAAGAACGAAAAAGAAACCACCATCATCGTGAACGGTCGCGAAAAGACGGTCACGGGCAAGGAAATCAGCTTCAATCAGCTGGTTCAGCTTGCCTTCGAAACACCGCCAACGGGCCAGAACATCTGCTTCACGATCACCTACCGCAAAGCGCAGGGCAACAAGCCCGAAGGCACACTTGAGGAAGGTGGAGATGTGAAAGTCAAGAAAGGCACCATCTTCAATGTTACCGCAACTGATAAGTCATAACGACGACCTAAGGCGGCTTTTTGATGACGGCTACGAGCTGTCCATCGTGGGCGGGCAGCTCGTAGTCAGCAACATTCCTTATGTTGCGGCAGACAAATCGGTGAAGCGCGCTGCATTAGTGAGCGAGCTACATCTGAATGCGAACCAGACGTTAAAGCCGAAGACCCATGTCATGCGCTTCACTGGCGAGCATCCTTGCGACAAGGACGGTATAGAGCTTCCGTATATGAAACACGGCACAAGCCGTGAGGTCATCGGCGAAGGCATCGTCGTTGCGCGCTCGTTCTCGTGCAAGCCGACCACCGGCGCATATGCGAACTACTACGACAAGATCACGACGTATGCGTCGATGATTTCGGTCCATGCGCAGCAAATCGATGCTGAAGCGACGCCCCGCACTCACGCGGTGACCCAAATCGACGAGCCGGACATGCCTTTCCGGTATCTCGACAATGCCTCTGGTCTGGCTGGGATTTCAGAAATGGCGCAGCGTGTCGCTGGCCAGAAGATCGCGATTGTCGGCCTCGGAGGCACGGGTTCTTACGTCCTCGATCTGGTGGCGAAAAGCTGGGTCGCAGAAATCCATCTTTTCGATGGCGACAACCTGATTCAGCACAATGCGTTTCGTTGCCCAGGTGCGGTCGCGGCAGAGACGCTTCTGGAACGCCCGATGAAAGCCGATCACTACGCGGCTCAGTACGAGCCTTTCCGTAAAGGCGTCGTCTCGCACCCTTACTTCCTGACGGAAGAGAATGTGACCGAGCTGGGCGCGTTCGACTTCGTGTTCATCTGCGTCGACAAGGGAAGCGCAAAGAAAGTCGTGGCGGAGCATCTGGAAGCTGCGGGCAAAAGCTTCATTGATGTTGGCATGGGTATCGTCGTGGTGGACGGAAAGCTGCTAGGCGTTGTTCGAACGACCGCGAGCACGGCAGATGATCGTGACGCTTTCAGGAAGCATGTCCGCTTCGGCGATGGTGATCCCGACGCCGCCTACACCAAGAATGTTCAGATCGCTGAGCTCAATGCGCTCAACGCCTGTCACGCCGTGATAAAGTGGAAGAAACTGAACGGAATCTATCTCGACCTCGAAGGAGAGATGAACTCGAATTACACAATTGATGGGAACCACATGTCGAATGAATAAGATTGCTAGCCTGACACCAGAATTCGTTGATGCCATCCCGGCCAAAATTGAAAGCGGAAAGCTGTATATCTCCATGGAGTTTGCAACCGCCGTGCATAGCTGCGCGTGTGGCTGCGGGATGGAAGTGGTGACGCCCTTCACCCCAACCGACTGGAACCTGACGTTCGACGGTGTTTCTGTTTCGCTGGCACCTTCCATAGGCAACTGGAGTTTTCCGTGCCGCTCGCACTACTGGGTGAGGCGCAATCAAATCCAATGGGCAGGAGACTGGTCCGATGAAGAGATCGCAGCGGGTCGTGCCAGCGATAAGCGAAACAAGGACCGCCAGTTTGCTGGCTCAGCTTCAAATCGCCAAACGGCAACGCAAGCGACAAATACAAGCATCTGGGCGCGTATTAAGCGCTGGTTCTCAAGCTAGCAGAGAGGCCGCCTAAGCGGCGGCCTCAAGTTCATCAGCAGTATGGGCCTTCTCGCGCAAGCTAGCCAAAAAGTCAGCGGCTTTCGAAGCCTGCGATGCAGCGGTGAAGATAGCCTTCTTGTCGGCCTTCAGGACCTTCAGCCAATGATCCACATAGGCTGCATGGTCAGGGCGCGGCTGCGGCGAAATCCCGATATCGGCGCATAGGAACGCTGAACCCAGCTCAGCGACCAGTTCCTCCATCGCATAGGCTTCGTCACCAAAGCGCTTGCCGAATTCGCGTTCGCAACGCTTCTTGTGGCCAGTCCAATGGGTCAGCTCATGCAGTAGCGTCCCGTAGTAGGCTTCGGTAGGCGTGCTGGTATCCGTGCCAAGGAAGCGTTCACGCTCGGGCATCTGGATGAAATCCTGATTGGGATTGTAGTAGGCACGGCCACCGCCGTGACGCACGAGAGCCTTGCTCGCAGCGACAAAGGCTTCAGCTTGTTCGATGGGTGTGGCCGGATTTTCAGGTACGGGCAGCGGTTCGCGCTCATAGCCATCGACCTGCTCGGCGTTGAAGACGGTGGATGCGCGCGCCATGAGGCGGGTCTCGGTCGAGGTCATGCCGGTATCAGCATCCTGATCTTCAAATTCCAGCTCTTTGTAGAAGACGACAAGCGAGCCCTTCGCGCCTTTGCGGACTTGGCATCCACGGTTCTGCCACTGGCGGTAAGTGCCCCAGACGCCTTCGGTATAGCCGCGCGCTTCGCCCGCAACCCAGAGGTTGAGGATGTTGACACCCCGATAGTGCGCACGGGTGTCGATATTGACGGGGCGATTGAGCCCTTTGCCCGAGCGGTGCCATGGCATCTGCCATTCGCCTGCGCCTGCTTCGATCGCGGCGATGAGGTTATCCGTCACCTGCTGATGAACGTCGCGGCGATCCACATTCGTGCGTCGTGAGCGACGTGTTTTCGTCTTGGTCGTCATTGGTCTTGCCTCCTTTGCTGTTGGAGGCCGCGCTTGATCGCGGCCTTTCGTGAGGCTCGACCAAGCGGACGGGAGGCTGCGCGCATCCCGAAGGGACGGCAGCGAAGCGAACGAGGGTAAGGAGGCTCTTTCTTGAAGCGCAGCGGCGCGAGGAGCCGTTCGTCCGAACGGCGGGGAAGAAATTGCCGACGCACCTTTGCGCGCCTGAAGCCGACCGGACGCTAGACAGCCATCACAAGGGAAAGGCCGCCAAGCGCGGGATCAAGCAAAGGAAGAATTGGCAAGACCAACGCCCCGGAAACGGCTCGCGTACGACTAACTGGCGGAAAAGGCCTGCAATCTCGGAAACGGCGGTTATAGTCTCAGCATGAGAAGCGCCGAGCGCGTAAAGTATGGGAGAAGATGATGGACCCTACGGCATTCTTCGTTTTGGTCGGTATTGGCTTCGTGATCTATTTGGTGTTCCAGATGAAGAAGGGATACCAGGAAGGCTATCAGCGCGGACAGGCACAAGCAGTTGCAAAGGGCGCAAAGCCTTGGGGAAAGCCGATGGGGTTCGGCTATGGCAGTGCCTACTTCATGTTGCCGGAACAGATTATTGAGGCCGGTAACGGCATTTCGAGCGAAGAGATGTTCCGGCGGTTCCGCGAGAAAGAGCTCAACTTCCTGATCACAGGCCATCTGTCCCAAAAGGGCCAGGAAGCCCTCACCACTGTTGAAGGCGATGGTCACCTATTGACCATTGCGCCAACCCGCGCGGGCAAAGGCGTCTCGGCCGTGATCCCAAATCTGCTGATGTACGGCGGCTCGATGGTCGTGAACGACATCAAGGGAGAGAATTACGCAGTGACGGCCGATTGGCGTCGGCAGATGGGCCATCGCGTTCTCAAGTTTGCGCCTTTCGATGATGACACAGACTTCTGGAACCCCTTCGATCTGATCGAAGAGGGAGACGAGGCTTGGGAGGATGTTCGGTCCTTCGCTGAGCTTCTGATTGTTGACCGAGGCGCCAAAGACGAATTCTGGAACAATGAGGCGAGAAACCTGCTTTCAGGTGTTCTTCTCTACATTGTGTCCGAGCTGCCTGAAGAAGAGCACACAATGTGGACGCTCCGGCATTTCCTGACGCTTGAGGCAGAAGAGCTAGAGGTGTTTCTCAGGGAGAAAATGCTCGAGAGCAAAACCACGCAAGTGCAGCGCGCAGCATCAGCGTTCTTGCAAGGCGACCCTAAAGTGCGTGCTGGCATCATGAGCACGCTCAATTCTCAGATGGGTATCTGGGACAGTCCGCGTTTGCAGCGGATGATGGCGACCAACACATATCGCCTGCCGAGGATGCTGCTTGAACCGATTACGGTCTATTTCTCAATCCCGCCTGGCAAGCTCGATAGCTACGCCCCAGTCATCCGTCTGTTTATGGGAACGCTGATCAAGCACTTCTCGGGCTACACGCGAAAAGGCGATTATCCGGTGCTTTTCATGCTGGATGAATTTCCTGCGCTGGGCCGGATGAAGGTGATTGAGGAAGGCATCACCTACATGGCGGGCTATGGCATCAATTTCTGGCTATTCGCACAGGATCTGAAGCAGCTTGCTGCTGTGTACGGTGACAAGGCAGATTCGATCATATCGAATTGCGCGGTGAAACAGGTTTTTGGCGTTGCGGACGTGGAGACTGCCCAATGGGTCAGCCTCATGTGCGGCGAGACGACGACACCCTCAATCAGCTATTCGAACGAGAATGGACTCACAATCAATAACGGGAATTTGACCCTGTCATCAGGTGCGAGGCCGTTGCTCACACCAAACGAGGTGATGAATTTCCCGATGGCGCACCAGCTACTGTTCTACAGAGGACAGCAGGTCGTGTCGGCCATGAAGGTGAATTACCTTGAGGACGCGATTTTCAAGCACAGGGATGGAACGCCGATTTATGATTCGAACCCGTTTCATCACTGAGGCATAGAAAAGCCGCATCGGCGGCTACCTCCTCCGATGCGGGCCAGTTCCCCCCTTCTTCTGGCCGAAGGCCTATTCAACGTCTTCGAGCGTTTCCGCCTGCGGCCGGGGTTCCTCAGGAACGTCCCGCACGGGGCGATGGCTCTTAAGCCACTCGATGAATCGGTTCCGATCTATATAGATGCGTGATCCGATCCGAATGAGGCAGGCTTCAAAGCCGTTACTCTTGCCATTGTATATCCACCAGCGGACTGTCTTTTCGCCAAAGGCTGGAAATGCAGTCACCAGCTGGTCGATGGTCAGGATGTTCTCTCCATCCATGAGCAGACCCTTTCATTGTTAGTGATGGTCTCGCATTCTTATGGATGGTGGCAGAAATCCGCCAAAGTTTACCCTGACCCTGTAAGTTCTTACAGGTTCGGCGGAGAGACAATCGTTACCGCCAGGAACTGCTGAAAACTGTGAGCTGCTGTGGCTTGCCGCCGCCTCTGGTCAGGAATTCTATGCGACGGACTTCCGCAGCTCGTCGGCCAGTTTGGTGAGCTCGGCAGGAGCACTTTCAAGTACAGTGAAGGCATAGGGGTTGAGGAATTGCCTCCCCCAGAAGAAATTCCGCTCGGCTTCCGATAGCTCTGCCTCATCGCAAACTGCCGGCCAATTTTCAGCGATGCAGCGCACCTGAGCTTCGATGATTTCCATCGCCTCATTCTGTGACAGCAGGAAGTGATGCGCTGCCTCAAAACAAGTCGCCACGCGGCTCGCGCGGTTGTCGCCCGTGATGAGCATTGCCTGCGTAGCCTCCTGGCCCGCACGACCTTGAGGGCAAATGTCATAAGCTGGCGTCAGCGAGAGCGTTTCGCCGCTCCAGAAGGCAGCATGGTTTCGGGCGTGATCGTCGGTGTTGCCCGAGAGGATATTGAACACGATCCGCGAGAACAGTTCGCGCAGCGTTTCTTGAGGGTCGGTGAAGCGGTGGCGGATGATGTCAGCTAGATCGGCGTAGCTCGCGTAGCGTGCCATCATTTCGTCCAGCCCCAGCATCGTCAGCGCTGAGACCATCATCTTGCGCTGCCAGCCTGCATCGGTCTTGAGACGGTCGAAGCGCTCAACCAGCAGCACATCCTTACCAGAGGCATTTACCAGCGAAACTGGCGCGACATTGAGGCCGCATAGTGCGGCGAGGCGCATGGCGATAAACTCGGCTTTCACCACGCTGTAGACATCGGACGACGACGAGAACTTTGCGACATGCTTTATGGCGCCATCCTCGATTAGTGCTTTCGGCCGCGCACCGCCAATCGAGCTGCCGTGGTGCAATGCCTGGTCAAGTTCGGGAGAGAGAGGGATACCCTTCTCGACCCGCTGGGCGGATTCCATCAGCTCTTCGAGTGTGGCGTTTGTCGGCGAGCGCGGCACATATTCGCTAGGCGAAAGCTGGAAATCGAGCGCGCCAATACGATCCGAACCTGACTCCAAGAGGAAGGTCAATTCGGATAGTTCAAGATTATCGAGCTCGTTGCCTTTGACACCAAACTTCTTGTTGAGGATGACACGTCGTCCCCATGCGTCCGGCGCAGCATCGCGCAGACTGCTCGGCATGGTCAGGCCATCAGGGAGCGGAAGCTCTCCCGCTTGGAGTGGAAGCTCAGGTAGGTAGAGCGGGATTGCATCCGCGCGCTCTAGGTAGCTCTTACCATAGTTGAAGTGGACGAGGCCATTCTCAGCACTCAAGCGTCCAGCAACGATGGGCTCGGTCGCATCAGGCAACCAAACCCAGACGTAGGCCTCATCGTATTTGGGCAGCTTAGAACTCATCGACGACCTTCTTTCCGGTCTTGTAGACGTGCTTGGGAAGGACAGCGATGCGGTCGTCCATGCGATCTGAAAGGCGATTGATGCCCTTCTCGTCGCTCTCGAAGAGCTTCACGCCGACCAATGCAGCTGCTTCAAACATGATACCGATTTCCACCTTGGGGTCGCCTCGCTCCATGCGCTGAAGTGTGCTGCGCGCAATGCCCAGACGTTCGGCTAATTCCACCTCGGTCATCTTGCGCTGCTTGCGCCCATGACGGATCATCTTACCCAGCAGGGCAATTCCCTCAGTAGTGTAGCGTGCATAGGTGCGCTTTGGTGTTGGCATCGTTCAAACCCGTTTGATTTACTCATAGGTCAAATCTACGCGATTTGACCGCCTCATAAGTCATTATGGGTATAGGCGATAATGATGTCAATCATATTGACCGACACATAGGTCAAATCAGCGCGATATGACCGTTTTATCGGTCAATCCGCAGATCCTGCGAATATCGGAGGAATCTGTAAATCTCGCAGCAAGAGCATTCAGAGCGCCAAAACGAAAAAGGGCTTGGCAATCGCCAAGCCCTTGAAAATGGTTGCGGGGGCAGGATTTGAACCTGCGACCTACAGGTTATGAGCCTGTCGAGCTACCGGACTGCTCCACCCCGCGTCATCACGAAAATTATGGGGTGAGTTTGCAAAATTTTCAACCGCCTCGACTCGATCGCTGGCTGTTGAGATTTGCTGTCGGCAACTGTGCCAATTTTGGTCTTACTGTGCCAAAATTGTGCCAAATGCAAAAAACAAGGGGCTAGCTTTTCAGCTAACCCCTTGATTTATTTGGTTGCGGGAGTTGGATTTGAACCAACGACCTTCAGGTTATGAGCCTGAATGCTATGTAGTCATCTACTTGATAATCGATATTATTAAACGTAATAGATATATGATGTGTTAAATAGTGTGTTAGAAATCTTAATCGCATGGACCAAATTGTCGATTTATGTGCTAGACTTCTAACACAAGTGGGCGAGAATACCAGATGATCGCGGGCTACAGCATCGGCGGCTGTCCAGGTTGGGAATCCCAAAGTGAAGCGTTCTCGGTCTGCTGTTCAGCTACCTCCGCCGCCTGCGGCTATCGCTTCCCAATAGCGGTCACCTGTGCCGCATTTCCATGAACGCTTATGTCAAATTCAACCTTGTCGCCAACCGCCACGCTTTTGAGCAGTTCGGAGTTAACCGAGAAGCCCATCGTCATCGCAGGCCAGCCAACGGAAGGAATAGCTTCATGATCAAGAGTGATCTTGCCTCCATCTGCATCTACGGCTGTCACTATGCCAATTCCGTTGGCATTCTTGACCTCGCCTGACATCGCCATATCGCCCATCTGGTCAGTTGAAGATTGCGTTTTGGGCGCTTCGGCGGGATTGTCGCAAGCTGAGAGGCCAAGCGGAATGGCAATCAATGTCGCAATCATCAGGTGCTTCTTCATTTCACTTCTCCTTGGTTTATAATTTTTGTCTGTCTGCGCCGCATCAGCAGATAAGCCGCCGGAATGATCAACATTGATAGCAATGGTGCGGTTATCATGCCGCCCACCATAGGTGCGGCAATCCGGCTCATGATTTCAGAACCCGTGCCGGTGCCAATGAGTATTGGGAAGAGCCCGGCCAGGATTACGGCAACCGTCATCGCCTTTGGCCGAACGCGCAGCAATGCACCCGAACGAACGGCGGCGGCTATGTCATCCTGCTGTGCAAGCGCCTGCTTAAGGTAAATGAGCATCACCACCCCAAATTCTGCCGAAACACCGGCGAGTGCGATAAAGCCGACGCCCGTTGCTACCGATTGATTGTAGCCCAGCAGATAAAGAAGCCACACACCGCCAGTCAGCGCAAAGGGCAGCGTTGCCATGATCAGCAGAGCCTCGTCCCATCGGCGGAAGGTCGCGTAAAGCAATGCGAAGATAATGAGCAGCGTGGCCGGAACCACGATCTTGAGGCGCTGCGTCGCGCGCTCCAGAAATTCAAACTGGCCAGTATAAGCAATGCTGACACCAGTCGGCAATTCTACCTTTTCCCCGATAGCTGTTTGCAGGTCAGCAACAATATCGGTCAGGGCCCGGCCCCGTGCATCGACATAGACCCATGTTGCTGGCCGCGCATTTTCACTGCGCAACATGGGCGGGCCGTTCGACACTTTGATCGCAGCGATCGTTCCCAGCGTGATTTGCTGGCCATTCGGGGTGAGGACCGGAAGGTTTCTGATCGCGTCGACACTGCCACGAATTTCGCGGGGATAGCGCACGCTGATCGGATAGCGGGCGAGGCCTTCGACCGTCTGGTCGATTGCCTTGCCGCCGATTGCTCCCTCCACGATAGCCTGCACATCGGCAATGTTCATCCCGTATCGGTCTGCGGCAACACGGTCGATATCAATGTCGATATAACGCCCGCCAGTAAGCCGCTCGGCAAACGCAGAGCTAACGCCATCAACGGATTTAGCAACGCTTTCCACTTGCTGAGCGACCGCATCAATCTCGCTCAATTTCGCACCAGAAACCTTGATACCAATGGGACTTTTGATGCCGGTGGACAGCATGTCGATCCGGTTGCGGATTGGCGGAATCCAGAAATTGGCGAGGCCGGGAACTCTGACCTTGCTGTCCAGCTCCTCGATCAGTTTCTCCGCCGTCATTCCTGGTCGCCACTCTGATTTGGGTTTGAACCTAATGGTGGTTTCAAACATTTCGAGCGGTGCCGGGTCAGTCGCGGTATCGGCGCGGCCTGCCTTACCGAACACGCTTTCGACCTCAGGCACTGATTTGATCATACGGTCGGTTTGCTGGAGTAAGCGCGAAGCCTTTTCGGCCGATAATCCGGGCAACGCCGACGGCATATAGAGCAGATCGCCTTCATCCATTTGCGGCATGAACTCGCCGCCGGTTTGCATGATCGGCCACAGGCTGGTGGCAAAGATCAGCCCCGCAATCAGCAAAGCCTGTTTCGGCCGTTGCAGCGTCCAGTCGAGCGCCGGACGGTAAGCCCGGGTTAGCGCGCGGTTGATCGGATTGCGCGTTTCATCAGGGATTTTTCCGCGAATGAGCCAGCCCATCAGCTCGGGTATCAGGGTGATCGATAACAAGGCTGCGCCCGCCATCGCCCAGGTTTTGGTGAAAGCAAGCGGCGCGAACAGCCGCCCCTCCTGACCCTGGAGCGAGAATATCGGAATGAACGAGAAAGTGATAATCAGCAGGCTGAGGAACAAGGCCGGGCCGACCTCGGCAGCGGCGCCTGTAATCACGCGCCAGCGTTCGCCTTCAGCGAGTTCTTTATCCGGATTCTCGTGCGCCCAGCGCTCAAGACGCTTGTGCGCGTTTTCGATCATCACCACCGCCGCATCGACCATCGCGCCAATCGCAATCGCTATGCCGCCAAGCGACAAGATGTTGGCATTCAATCCCTGCACCCGCATCACAATGAACGCGATCAAAATGCCAAGCGGCAAGGTGAGGATGGCAACGAGGGCCGAACGTGCGTGCCACAGGAAAAGTAGGCAAACAAGCGCCACAATGGCAAATTCTTCGAACAATTTGGTCGTCAGATTGTCGACCGCCTTGTCGATTAGGCCGGAGCGATCATAGGTCGTGACGATTTCGACGCCGGGGAGCAGTGATTTCTTGAGTTCTACCAGCTTGTCGCGCACGCCTTCGATGACAGCGCGGGCATTTTTGCCCTGACGCATGACAATGATGCCGCCTGCAACCTCGCCCTCTCCGTTCAGTTCGGCAATGCCGCGTCGCATTTCGGGGCCGACCTGCACCGATGCTACATCGGCCAATGTCACCGGCACGCCTCCCGCTGCGGTGCGGATCGGCACACTGCGAAAATCGTCGAGCGTTTGCAGGTAGACGGTGGCGCGCACAATATATTCGGCCTCCGACATTTCAACCACGCCGCCGCTTTCCTGATTGGCGCGTTTCAATGCCTCGGTCACATCGCTGACGCTAACCCCGTATGAAGCCAATCGTTGCGGGTCGAGCAGCACCTGATATTCGCGGACCATGCCGCCCACGCTGGCGACTTCGGCAACGCCCGGCACGGTTTTCAGCTCATAGCGCAAGAACCAGTCCTGAATGCTACGCAGTTCGGACAGGTCATGACGCCCGCTTTTGTCGGTCAGCGCATATTCGTAAATCCAGCCCACACCGGTTGCGTCCGGGCCGAGCGAGGCGGTCGCCCCTTGCGGCAATTTCCCCTGCACCTGGCTAAGAGTCCGAACGATATTTATTCTGCTTAATATCATGGTGTTGCGACGCGGCGTGTGAGGAGTTGGACGGATGCCATGAAGATCCATGCGGTTGCCGAGGCGATGGTCTGTTCGAAGTCCTTGGCGAGACGGCGGTTGTGGTTCAGCCATGCAAAGGTGCGTTCGACGACCCATCTGCGGGCAGAATAACAAAGCCCTTGGCGTGATCGGAGCGCTTGATGATCTGAACTGTCCAGTCGCCGATTTTGGTCAGCGCCTGTTTCAGCTTATTTCCCGCATAGCCGCCATCTGCGAACACATGGCGCAGCCACGGGAAGCTGTAACGGATGTCTTTGAGCACCATCGGTGCGCCATCCCGGTCTTGAATGTCGGCGCTATGGACGATGGCATGCACCAGGAAGCCGTTCGTGTCGGTGATGATGTGACGTTTGCGGCCTTTGGTCTTCTTGCCTGCATCATAGCCTCGTATCCCGCCGCTTTCGGTCGTTTTGACCGACTGACTGTCGATCACACCAGCACTGGGCGAGGCCTCACAGCCCTGCGCAATCCGTGCATCCAGTATGAGATAATGGTTTATCCGCGCCCACGTCCCATCATCGCGCCAGGCGTAAAAATAGTGCTGCACCGTAGTTGCTGGTGGAAAGCACGGCGGCATCATCCGCCAGGGCAAACCGCCGCGCAGCATATAAAATAGCGCATCGACGATGACCCTTGTGGGCCATTTGCGTGGACGGCCAACACCAGACGGCGGTGGGAAGAACGGCTCCAGAACTTCCCACTCATGATCGGTTAAATCGCTTGGCAAGCGCTGCCCAATGCGGGCATGTTGCACGCGAGTGGTATCAGTCCACATCATCGATCCTTTGCAAAAGTTTTGTCACTTTCACAGAATCAATGACTTGGGGCAGCGTCAAGCTAAACCGCTGATACCACTCAACTTAGTTTTCGGTCAGACACTAAAGAAAAATGTTCAAATTTTTGCTGAGCAGTACATTATGCTTGAGAATTATTTGCCGCTTTACCAAATGGAATGCTTCGCCAGCCTCTCGCCAGATATCGACACGATTGCCGATAAGTGTATCTTCTTCTCGTTCATTACGATTGCGATAAGCATAAAAGTTGGAGAAAACCCTGTATTCGCCTGGTGTTGGAGAAAATTCTACCTCAATATTGGTGATAATGTGGGTATAGCGGGTGGCGGGATCTTCAGACCATGCCGTACCTGTCTCCAATCGAGAAAGGCGCTTCTTGATTTCAGTTAGGTTGTCATTGTAATAGGCCATCCGGCGAAGATCGTTTACTTGATCCGTTTTGTCGCGGCGGTAGCGCGTTTCGATGCCGGGCATATGGTAGAACAAGTCTTCGGCCAGCATATTGACCCACCCGTCGTAGTTTTCCTCGTCGAGCATGCGCGCTTCGCGATAAAGCGCCTGGGTCAAGGCATGTGTCAATTCGAGAGAGGCGCTTCGGCCCGTCTGCGGCCGTTCCAATGTTGCATCCTTAGTCATAGCTGTTGATCCTTTTTCAGAGCGCGAACAGGCCGGGGACGTCGCGCGTCTCGCCAACGGCGGTCAGGCGCGGTTCCGGTCGTTCAGGCATGGCCTCCAGCTTGTCGGTTTCCATCATGTCCAGCCAACGCTGGTAGAATCCGCGCTGGTTAGCGTCATTATATTGGCCGCGGTAGACGATGCCCGGCAGCGTATCGTGTTCGATCTGGCGTGATATGCCGCAGCGGTAATGCAGGCGTTCGTGGCGGGTGACCACGCCGCGATTGACAGTGGTACAATTGCTCCAGTTCTCGCCATCGTCCATTTCGAATGTCCCTCCGGGGCCGAAGGTCTGCATCACCCCCTTCGTGATTTCGTCCTTGATGTCATCGGGCATGGCCTTGTTGACGATCACCCAGGTCTTGAGTTCGAATTCCATCGGACCCTTTGGCTGCCATTGCCGGAAGGTCGAAATTCCAGGCAGGAACGACACATTGGGGAAAATCGAGGCGGAGGCAACCGAGCCGAAAATCTTCGAGCGCATATCGCCCAGCCGCTGAGCCATCTTGGGGCGGATCTTCTCATAATATTCGAGAACCTTCGGACGTCCGAGGAGGAACAAGTCGCCCACCCCTTCGGTGCCGAACTCCCACCCGTGGCCGTTAACGCTGGCATGGTAGGAATTTTCCATGTCGATTGGCGGAAATGGCTCACCGTTGTTCATCGAGCGGCAGCCGGAATCGTGGGTCCAGCCAGCATGGTAGGCATCGCCGATGAAGTTTTCTACACCGAACTTCCAATTGGCGTTCATCACTGACTTAATGCAGCCACCAATCAGTTCGGTGCCGCCCTCATCGTTGTCGAGCAGCATGTCGAGATACCAGCGGAAGTCGCCCAGCCAGGCATCGAGGCTCGGGCCGTCTTCGGCGAAGGTCGCAAAAACCAGCCCCTTGTAACTGGCTACCCGGGCCACCTGCTTCAAGCCGTTTTTCTTCCGATCGATATCGTCATCATCGTAGCAATATTCCTCGTGCATGCCTTTCAACTCGCCACCAGTGTCGAAGGCCCAGCCGTGATAATTGCAGACGAACCGGCGGGTGTTCCCGGCATCGGCGAAGCACACCTTGTTGCCGCGATGAGGGCAGGAATTGAGGAAGACCCTGATCGAGCCATCGGGCTGGCGCGCGACGATGACCCCGTCCTCGCCCATATGGGTGGTCAGGAAATCGCCGGCTTTGGGCAACTGGCTTTCGTGGGCAACGAACAGCCATGACCGCGCGAAGATGCGGTACAGTTCTTCCTCGTAGATCTCGGCGTCGCTGAAGATCCGGCGATCAAGCCAGCCTTCCTTGAGGTCCATGTAACGTGAAAATTCCGGCTCACGGCCGATCCGCTCAATTCGCATCATTTTTCTCCTCGTAACTTTATCTTAAAAAAACACGTTGATGTTGCTGTCAGGCAGCACCGTATGGTCGAGCGCGATGTCACGCGCCGCGAGACACCAGCCATCCGCCCCATGGCGCCAAAGATCGGTGCGCCCGGCGGTAAACACGCGGGTGAGACCATCTATGCGGTTGCGGTGAATGACGATCACCGAGTGCACGATCGCCTCGTTTTCGGCATCTGCGGGTTCGACTTCGACGTTCGAAACCACGCGGCGCACGAAATTGGGCGGATCCTCGGCCCATACAAACCCGGAGCGCAGGCGATCGATCCTGAGTTTAAGGCGGGCATGGTTCTCGTTGAAAATAACGCCCGTGCCGACTGCCGCCGGAGGCGACCGATCGGCCCGGAAGCGGCGCCGCTTGAGCTCCATCCGGTAAGTAACATCGTCGCACATCAGCGCCAGCCAATCCTCGAAGCGTTCGGCATCGAGCAGGCGCGCTTCGTGATACAGGCGCTGCGTGAGCGCGATGAGACCCTCGGACGGCGCCGGGGCGACGCTCTGCTCAAGCATCGACTTTCTCCAGAGCGGCTAGCGGGTTGATATTGTAGGTGGGAACCTCGGCCCAGCTTTCAGCCTGCATGTGCTCTTGCCAGCGGCGGTAGAAATAACGCTGGTTGTGCTCGCTGACCAATCCGGCGGCGATATCGCCGGGGAAGCCTTCACGCGGTCCCGAACGGTCGAGAGCCATGTTGGTGAAGACGTCCATTTGTGCCGTTCGCCAGCCACGGGACTGTTCGGTGCAGGCGGCAAGATTATCGCCATCGTCATTGTCAAACAGGCCAGCGAGGCCGAAGGTCAAGCACTGATTGTCCAAGATCGCCGCCTGTATCTCTTCGGGCATGTCGTTTTCCACCATCGCCCAGGTCCATTGCTCGATCCGGCCAGGACCCTTGGGATGATAGACCCGAAACCAATTGAGGCCCGGCAGGAACTGGAGATTGGGAAAGATTGTGATGTTGATTTGCGAACCCCAGAGCTGTTCGCCGCGCAGCTTGCCCAGCCGTTCGATAACCGTTGGGCGATTGGCCTCGAGATAGTCCAGCATAGGCTTCGGTTCGGGGTAGAAGGCATAGCCCGAAACCCCGTCGAGTGCGGTCAAGGCCATGTGGCCATTCATCCCGGCGACCGAAAGCCCGCCGTCCAGGTTGGCGCTCGAATTGCCGACGCTGAGACCAGAAAGGTCCATTGATTGGACCGCCATCATCGCCCCGGCATGCGCCCAGCCGAGATGATAGCCATCCCCGCAGACGTTCTCTACCGGCAGCTTCCAGTTACTGCCCAGCTCCATCTTCTGGGTTTCGCCGACGAGCGACGTTCCACCGGGCATCGCGTCCAGCCAGACGTCGAGGAAGAACCTTGCATCACCAAGATAATCCTCGAGCGAGGGCGCATCCGGATCGAAGCAGCCGAAGACGAGACCTTTGTATTCGGCAACATGCGTCACCGGCACCAGGCCTAGCTTGCTCCGGTCCAGTTGGCCGAAATAGGCCTCGTTTTCCAGCGGAACCCCCGCGAGCGACCCGTCCGGCGCGAAGGACCAGCCGTGATAGTTGCAAGTAAATGCCTTGGCATTGCCGCGATCGGCGCGGCAAATGCGGTTGCCGCGGTGGGTGCAGCTGTTGAGGAAAGCCCTGATCGATCCGTCCTTTTGGCGAATGACGATGACATCGTCCTCGCCCATGAAGGTCCGGAAATAGTCGCCGGCCTGGGGTATCTGGCTGGTGTGGACGAGGAAAAGCCAGCAGCGACCAAAAATGCGTTCGAGCTCCTGCTTGTAGAGTTTCTCGCTCGAGTAGATCGTCCGCTTTTGGCGGCCTGTCGCCGTATCGACCAGTTCGGAAACATCCATTGCTCTCTCCACTCACTCGCTGCCGCTGCGTTTTTCGGTCAGTCTATCTTGAGTTATAGCCTTCTATGCACGGAATGCGCCAGTTTCGAAAACCAGCTTGTTTTCATCATTGTAACCGATGGCCCGTTAGTTCGCCTTCCAGAAGATTAACATATCTGTCATGTCTGCCGAGATGATATAGCGCTGGGTTCACATAATTGTTATGGTTCGGCATGAAGCATCTTCCGGCCTATACCGACCTTACCAGCCGACTGCGGTTCTCGCCTGAGCAAGGACGCATCTGGCGTGACAGCGAGCGCTGCGTATTGTTGAGCAATTCCGCGCTGACCATGTTGCGCAACGAACTGGTCGTTCAACTGGGCCTTGTCAAAGCGCGTAAGCTGTTCTGGGAACTGGGCTTCGCGGAAGGCGCGCGTTGCGCGGTTGAAGCAAAACATTTGCGGCCCGGCAGCAGTTTCCTCGATGCCTTTGCGGTCGGCCCACAAGCCCACGCAGTGACCGGGTTCGGCTGGACAGAAATCGAAACTTTGGAGACCGATACCGAGAGCGGACATTTTGAAGGTCGGTTTCTGGTACACGATTCTATTGAAGCCGGGATCCATCTCGCCACCGAAGACGTCCACACGGATCCGGTGTGCTGGTTGCAAACCGGTTTTGCCAGCGGTTTTGCGAGCACATTCGCAGGCCAGCCCATAATAATGCGTGAGATCGAGTGCCAGGGAATGGGCCATCCAGCCTGCCTGCTCCATGGCAAGCCGGAAGCGGAATGGCGGGGGCTGGACGATGCCGAAACGAATGCTGTTCCACTCGATCCGGGAGTGTCTAGGCACCAAGACAAACATTTTGTCGCAGGGGTATCGGCAGGGTTCAACGCAGTACGCAACCTGATCGAACGCACGGCACGAACCGATGCCAGCCTGTTGTTTCTTGGAGAGACGGGTGTCGGGAAGGAGGTGTTTGCCAAGCTGGCGCACCGGCTGAGCCTGCGCAATGATGCGCCGTTCGTCGCGCTCAATTGCGCGGCCATTCCAGAAGGTCTCATCGAAGCCGAACTGTTCGGCGTGGCCAAGGGCGCTTTTACCGGAGCCGGGGCAGACCGGCCGGGACGTTTCGAACTCGCCGACGGCGGCACGCTGTTTCTCGACGAGATTTCGATGCTCTCGCCGCTGGCGCAAAGCAAAGTCCTTCGGGCCATCCAGGAAGGCGAGTTCGAGCGTGTGGGTGACACCAAGACCATCCAGGTAAACGTCCGCTTGATCGCGGCGTCCAACGTCGATCTCGAGGCCGCTATGGACGAAGGGACCTTTCGTGCCGACTTGTATTTCCGCATTTCAACTCTTCCTATCCGTGTTCCGCCGCTGCGGGAGCGGCGTGAGGACATCCCGGGTTTGATGGAGCACTTCCGGGGCAAGTATGCAAAGCGTCATGGACGAGCCGTAGCAGGCTTCACGGCGCGTTCGATCAACGCTCTGTTAATGCAAGACTATCCAGGAAACGTCAGGGAGCTGGAACGGATGGTCGAGCGTGCCGTGCTTCTTGCCGACGAATCCGGGGCCATCGATTTGCGCCATCTCTTTGTCGGGGCAAATAATGCGCGTGTGCGTCGCGGCCTGACGCTGACTTGCGACGGCCGCGTCGCCGAAGAGCAGCCTCTAGACGGAGAGCCCTCCTCGATTTTTGACTTGGTAGGACTGCTTCGCCAAAATGGAGCAACGCTTGCGACGATAGAGGATGCGGTTGTACGGTCTGCGATCAGCGCTGCTGACGGCAATGTTGCACAAGCAGCCCGAGACTTGGGGCTGACGCGTCGACAGCTCTCTTACAAGGTTGAGAAAATGCAAAGTTGCGACTAGATCGGTCGCGGCGTTGACGATTCTGCGATGCATTGTATAATTTGAAACGCGCAGCGTTTTTCGCGCGGCAGAACCAAGGGCGAGATTGGGTCAGGAATTTGGAAGGTGTAAAATGCGTTCAGTTGCTATCATAGGGGCCAATCTCGCGGGTGGGCGTGCGGCTGAGACATTGCGGCAGGCTGGATTCGACGGCCGGGTCACCCTTATCGGGCAGGAGCCCTGGCGGCCCTACGAACGCCCGCCGCTGTCCAAGGAGTTCCTGTGGAATCCAGCCGAAGTGCCGGACAATTTTTTCCTGCAAGATGAAAACTGGTACTCCGACAATCGGATCGACCTGCTGCTCAGCACCCGTGCCGAAGCGATCGATTTGACTGCGGGCGGAGTGCGCCTCGCCGGGGGGCGAATGGTCGCCGCCGACAAGATACTGCTGGCAACCGGCGGACACGCTCGCAAGCTGAACCTGGCGGGAGCCGATTGCGCCAACGTCCATTATCTTCGTACCCGTGACGACGCCTCCAGGATGGCCCTCGACCTGCGCCCGGGCGCACGGGTGGTGATCGTTGGTATGGGCGTGATCGGAGCCGAAGTGGCTGCCAGCGCGATCAAGCTGGGCTGCGAAGTAACTGCGGTAGAACCGATGGCGGCTCCGATGGAACGGGCGCTGGGCAAACGTTTCGGCCAGTGGCTGGGCGAAGAGCACCGCAAGCGCGGGGTCAAGACCCATTTCAACCGGGGCGTAACGGGTTTCAAGTTCGCGGGCGGCCGCGTATCCGCCGTCGAGATCGACGACGGCAACCTCATCGCCTGTGATGCCGTCGTCGTTGGGGTGGGGATCATTCCTGCAACCTCGCTTGCGGTCGATGCCGGGTTGACTGTAAACAATGGGATCGTCGTCGACCGTCGATGCCAGACCAGCAATCCGGCGGTGTTTGCCGCCGGTGACGTGGCTGAGCAGGACGGTTTTTTTGGCGGACACTTCCGGCAGGAAACCTATCAGAACGCGGCCGACCAGGCCCAGGCGGCGGCCTTGGCGATGCTTGGTCACGAAGTCGACTACTGCAAGCCGATGTGGTACTGGAGCGACCAGTTCGATCTGAACATCCAGTTCTGCGGGCAGATTCCGGTGCAGGCCGAGGTTGTCCTTCGCGGCGATATCGAAAGCAACGCTTTCGTCGCTTTCTTTCTGTCCGGCGATACAATCGACGGCGTGCTGACCGTAAACCGCGCGGTCGATATGGGCATTGGCAAGCGGCTGGTCGAACGGCGGGTTAACGCGAGCGCGGATCGGCTTGGTGATGCGGACGTGTCTCTGCGCGAGTTGCTCAAGCAGTCCGCTTGACAGCGCGTTGGCGGCGCGGGAGCGGTCTTATCCAATCCCGCCGCCGGCGACGAAGAGTGTCTGCCCGGTAACATAAGATGCCTCCCGAGAGGCAAAAAAACAGATCGCCGCCGCCAGTTCCTCAGGCTCTCCGAAGCGGGCCATAGGGGTGTCGCGCATGGTCTGCTCCATCACCCCGGCAAAACCAGCCTTGACGGTTTCGCTCATCGGTGCAGGATCGCGTGGAGTGACCCGGGTGACATTGACCCCGCCCGGCGCAACGCAGTTCACGCGCACGCCGCTGGCTTCCAGTTCCAGCGACAAGGCTGCGGTCAGCGCGGCAACCCCGCCCTTGGCGGCGGCATAGGGAACCCGGTTCACGCCGCGCGTGGCCACGGAACCGATATTTACGATTGAACCGCGCCCGGCCGCGAGCATGTACGGCACCACCGCGTGACAGCACCAAAGCGTCGGCCACAGAGAACGGTTGATTTCAGCCACGATCTCGTCTGGGGTATAGTCCCAATAGGGTTTAGCCCAGATCGTGCCGCCAACATTGTGGACCGCCACGTCAATGCGGCCAAATTGATCGGCAACCGTCCGGTAAAGTTCGGTCGCTCCATCGCATTTTTCTAGGTCAAAAATGGCAGCGTGGACATCGGAGCCATTGGACCGCAGACGATCAACCGCAGCTCGCGTGGCGTCAGCCGCACGGTCGGCAAGGATCACGATCGCGCCTTCTTCGGCCAAACGCTGGGCTGTGGCCAGCCCGATCCCCTGGGCTCCGCCTGTCACAACCGCGACCTGATCGTCGAACCGTTTCGCAAAAGTCATGGTAGGGCTCCTTTGTCTTCCCGAGTTCAAACAATGATACGCAATGCAAGGCGGTTGCCTTGCCTATATTCGCAATCTATATCACTCAAGGAAATGCATTACGCAATGTAGAATGTCCCGGCGCTTAAGCGATTATCACGGGACCAGATATGCTAGGAGAGACACAAAGATGGTCCGTACACTCATGAAACCAGATGACGTCAAAGGCGCCTGGGCGATTATTCCCACTCCGGCAATGGATAACGCCTCGGACTGGCGCGCGACAAAGACAGTTGATCTCGATGAGACAGCGCGTGTGGTTAACGGCCTGATCGATGCAGGGATCAACGGAATTCTCAGCATGGGTACGCTTGGCGAAGCGGCGACCATGACCCACGACGAAAAGCTCGATTTCATGAAGGCGCTGGTTGATGCCGCAGCCGGCCGGGTGCCGATCTTCGTTGGCACCACTTGCCTCAACACCCGCGATACCATCGCCTTGACCCGACAAGCGCTTGAACTCGGCGCGGATGGCACGATGCTGGGAATTCCGATGTGGTGCGCGCCCAGCCTTGATGTTGCTGTCCAGTTCTACAAGGACGTCGCTGAAGCCGTCCCCGAGATGAATATTGCAATCTACGCCAATCCGGAGGCTTTCAAGTTCGATTTTCCTCGCCCATTCTGGGCCCAAGTAGCTGAAATTCCGCAGGTCGTCACCGCGAAGTATATCGGTGTCGGCAATCTGCTGGCGGACCTTTCGGCGATCCGCGGTCGGATCAAATTGCTGCCGATCGACTTCGACTATTACGCTGCCGCGCGGATGGACGATTCGATCGACGCTTTCTGGTCCAGCGGCTCTGTGTGCGACCCGTTGGTGACCACAACGATTCGCGACAATATTTTGCAAGCCCGCGAGACTGGTGACTGGAGCGCGGCCCGCGCTTTCCAGGCGCGACTCGGGCCGACGGCAGCGCCGCTGTTCCCCAACGGCAGCTTCAAGGAATTCTCGACCTACAACATCGCGCTTGAAAAAGCGCGCATGAATGCCGGCGGGTGGATGAATGCCGGCCCGGTTCGGCCGCCATACCATCTTTGTCCGGAACCGTATCTCGAGGGAGCACGCCAGTCGGGCAGAATGTGGGCCGAACTTGGCAAGGCGCTCGCGGCCGAAAAATGAGATAAATGGGATAATTGGGAGAGAACGGATGACCGACTTAAAACTGCCGTGGCCAAAAAACTATAATGAAGTTCCCAAAGAAGCCTTCGTTCGCAAGGACATCTATGCGGAGGAGGTCAAGCGCATTTTTCATGGCACCGAATGGCACCCGGTCGCCCATGAAAGCGAATTGCCCACCCCAGGAGATTTCAAGACTTTCCGCTTGGCCGGCGTTCCGCTCCTTATCGGACGGGACGTCGAGGGCGTGGTGCGGGTGTTCTACAATGCCTGCTCGCACCGCGGCAACCAGCTTGAGACCGCAGTCATGGGCAACAAGACGGAATTCGAATGTCCATACCACCGCTGGCTGTTCGATTCCAAGGGAGACCTCGTCGGTTGTCCCAACCCACGGGAATTTCTGCCCGGCTTCAACAAGGCCGATTATCCGCTCGCCCAGCCTCGGTTCGACATTTTTTTTGGCCTGATTTTTGTGACGCTTTCGGCACAAACCGAGTCGCTGCTTGAATATCTGGGCGACTCGCAGAATTGCTTGCGCGAGCTGCTTGCGGGCGACGGGCGGCTCAAGCTGCTTGGCTACCAGAAGGTCCGTTATGATACGAACTGGAAGTCGTATACCGATAACGATGGCTATCATGCTCCGTTGCTGCATCAGGCGTTCAAGATGCTCAACTGGCAAGGCGGCCAGGGTCGTCAGTACACAGCGACGATGCGAGGACACATCTGTTTCGAATCGGCGCTTTCGGTCGCAACCGGCCCATCCGTACTAAAAGATAAGTCGTTGATCGAGTTCAAGGGCCAGGATCCGGCGGTCGGATCCCGGATCGTCTCGCTGTTTCCAACCTTTGTTTCGACCAAGCATCTTGATGTCATCAATTTGCGCTTCGCCACACCGATCGATGCGGAGACGGTTGAAGTACACTATGCCTATTTCGCACATCAGGATGACGATGAGGACATGGTTCGCCACCGCTTGCGGCAAAGTTCCAACCTGCTCGGCCCGTGCGGCTTAATCAGCATGGAGGACGCCTCGATCTTTCACCGCATCCACATCGGAAACCACACCCCCGGCTCGGCGATCTTTCAGAAGGGGGTGCACGACCCCTTGAAGCTTGAATCGGAGTTTCTGCAGAATGACGAGAGCGGGAATCTGCCGCGGTGGGAATATTACCGTTCAATCATGGGCTTCGAAAGGGCGACAGCATGATCCAGGCAGATATCCCGCTCGAAGCGGCGCTTAACGCCTTGCTGCTGGCCGATGCTCACGCGCTCGACAGCAAGGATATGCCGGGATGGCTGGGCAATTACGCGGAGGAGGAGGCCGCTTCCTACATCTGCCGTTCAGCGGAAAATTCAGAACACGGGCTGGCCATTGGTTTGATGTACGATGATTGCCGTGCAAGGCTAGAAGATCGCGTCACTTTCGTGAATGACATATGGGTCGGCACATTTCAAGACTATCGCACCCGCCATTTCGTCCAACTCACAAGCTATGCGCGGATAGACTCAATCACCGTCGAGATGCGATCCAATTTTTCGGTTTTCATGACACCTAAAGACAGCGGGATCACACAGGTTTTGGCGGCTGGGGAGTATCTCGACCGAGTGCGCCAAGGGAAAAATGGCGAATTGAAGCTGCTGTCTCGGCGCGCTGAACTCGATACTTCTGTACTTCCACGATACCTTGTTTACCCGATCTGACCTCACTACTTTCATAATATGAGGCGCGGCATGGAGCTTATATTGGTGGGTTAGTGGCTCGTCTGCGGGTGGATGGGAAGGGGCCAGCTTTCGGTTCTCGATCTTGCCCTGGTTCGCAGGAACAGCTGGGCGCAGTACACATGGCTCTGTTGGCAATCCTCTATTTATTCCGCCAGTTCACCTGCAATCCAGTTTGGGCCGTTCTCGTGGGACAGGCGCGTCTTCTCCAAGCCCCTTCGAAGTTACAGTCAGAAACCAAAAGGGGGAGGCGTAGGACCTGTTGGCAATATCGTTGGCCCGAATTTTGGCTCAACGGAGCCACGCGATCGTGTAGCACATGACAACATCGTGCACGGCTGGAGGAAAGCACAGCCCGCGCGACTGACTATGAATGGGGTTCTGAAGCGCACGATTCCCAGTGGTCGCTGCTAGGTCGGCGTTTCAGGCGATACGGCGATTGCCTGGGCAACCGAGAGTTTATGTTCGCGCGGTGACACCCAGAAGGGGAATTTCTCCGCTTCAAACCTTGCACTCGGCTTGCGCACCCTCATCCGCCCAATGGGATAATATTTGCACATTGTGCAATGATAAGCTAATTACTCAAAAAGTGATCGGGCTGAACCGTACTGATTTTAGGCGAATTCCAAGGTGCGCCTTTCATTACGGTTGCCTGAGCATGCATAAAAATGCGGAGAGAGATTGCTGATGGCCTCGAGCGTTTTCCCAGGTAACAAGAACTAGTATTTTGAGCAACTTCGGGAGCCACCGCTTCTCGCGCTGCCGACGGCATTGCTGTTTGTTGCGTCGATGGGTGGCATTGGGACTGTCTGGTATCTCGCAATGACGGGGCAAATGCCGATCTGGCTCGGAACCATCGCCAACGGCCTGATCACCTATCTGCTTTTCAGTGTGATACATAGAGGTGGCTCGGTTTGTTTGCACAGCGATTGGCAAAAGATAAGTGGATTGTCTGCCGGTTGTTTCCTCGAAATGCCGATGTGGGGTGTCATGCAGGGAGGGCGTAGCCCGACCGGAGTGACGCCCC